>Ga0247722_10001783_pt1 | contig 11604 bp, 6 predicted proteins | sample MSEWelMarce3H_FC_FD_189094 | JGI IMG/M metagenome (GOLD analysis project Ga0247722, IMG submission 189094) | Subsurface sediment microbial communities from gas well in West Virginia, United States - MSEEL Well Study Marcellus 3H_FC | ecosystem: Environmental > Terrestrial > Deep subsurface >... | reverse complement strand
GCACAAGGCGACGATTATGGCCCGAATGGAAGCAGGCAGATTGATTCATTTTTCACCACTGGTAGGTATGATTTCAATCGAAGCGGGGCAACAAACAAGTTCCTTCGTAAAAAGATTACTGGTGGAGAAATGTGGATGAGTGAGATTAAAGGAGAAGTAGATAGCTATGTTGATTTCCGCGCTGACTCTAATCCATGTTGGTCAGAACTTAAAGTTCCAACCACATTCGGATGCAACTCATGTTCACCGCAAGTAACTGAATGCATTCCTCAAAGGGGTGGCAATCGCTACAAACGCTACAAGTTTAACACTCCTGATCCAAGCGAGTGCAATGATTTGGCAGGCATCCCATCGGTAGAAGGAAGCGAGTTCCAGATCAAAGTTAATCTTACTGGCGCAGCTACTGTTGACCGAGTAAGGTTGATGGCAAACATCAAAAACAACGACGATTCACCAGTTGGCGACTGCCCAGAAGAAAATGAGGAATGCGAACCATTTTTGTGTTGCCAAGAAAAATATTGGGAATATAATATCGTAAATTAATTTATGGACAACGCCGATTCATCTCCTGCACTTACATTTCCAAATGTTCCAGATGATTTCTGTCCAACTGGAAACTGGCAGAATGTATTTCAAGCATTTATTGATGAGGTTCTTTCTAATGGAACTATTCTTGTTCCGGGGCTTGGCGATGTAACTCCACAACAGATTACGCAAATCAATGAAAGCCTTGCCAATCAGCAGAACGAAATTGATGCACTTGAAACTCGCGTTACTACGATTGAAACCAGCACAATAAGAGTTGGAACAATTACGGGAGTAACTACAGGAGACTCTGTAAGGACTGTAACATTTACTGCACTTCCAACTTCAAACTATGCAGTATCAATTACTCCAGTTTGTTCTGCTACAATTGGAACTCAAGCCACACCACTTTTCTCATTGAACGTAGGAAGCAAAACTACTACAGGATTTTCGATCCGCATTGAAAATAACATTGCGGAAATAACGAGCGTTGAATGGATGGCAATTCACGCTTTGTAATAAACAAGCCATAGAAAACAAAACATATGACACCACTAAAAGGAACCGATCCTCGCCTTGTATCTGGCGGCTCACCAACTCGCGGCATGATCCGTGAGACAATGGGGAACAAACCAAATCTTGGTTCTAAGACACCAAGTCCATACTCCAGCGCACCGCTTCCAAAATCTGGCAAGCCCGTTGGCGGAAAATAATTATCGGTAACGATAATCCCTATGGCTGATACCCTCGAAGAGATGGTAGAGCTTGTGAAGGGGTTTGCAGGAGACTCAGGCACTTGTTCATACGAGCGCGGAGTCAAAGCTGTCAACCAAGCAAGGCGACTACTCTGGAATAAGCGTAGCTGGACGAGCATAGAAGAATACGTCCAAATCTGCTGTGTGAACGATTGCTTCACGCTGCCAGCCCGATATGAGCAAATCAAACTTGCTTGGATCGGGAATGAATCTGCCAGCCTCGCTGATGAATGGTTCAATGCGACCAATGCATTTGCTCTACAAGCGGGGAACTCATGCCATAGAGGAATTGTAGAAGTAGGAGGACTCCATGTTCTATTCCGCGACTACACAACGCATCCATACCAAATCGGAGTAATGGCCGAGGAAGCTGAAGACATCGGCGTAGAGCTGATGTTTGAAGCACAAGACCAGTATGACACCTACCACAAGGTTAAGGTAACTACTGCCAATCCTCCAACGCTGGCTAAGTCTGATCTTCTTGTGAAGGGAATTCGGTCAGTAACCAAGCCAGTCACTAAAGGCAGGATTCGCGTGTATGCCTACGATACTGCATTGGAAGCAAAGACGCTGATAGCAATCTATCAACCGAATGATGCTCACCCTACATTCCGTAGGTTCAAAGCACCGAGGACTTGCGAGTGTATTACACTCTACGCATCGAAGAAATACTTCGATCTGACCGACCCAAAGGAATTGGTTGAGTTCATCCCAGATGCAATGATCTATGCAGTTCTTGCATTGAACTCGCGTGAGAATCGCAAGGCGCAAGAGTTCTTGAGTAACTTGTCATTGGCCGTGCAGGAGCAAGAGAAAGAGATGGAAGGCTTAGAAATACCAACTTGCGCTCCTTTGCGGATAGCAAACTATAGTCGGGCAGACAATCTAATCGGTGCTGATATATTGTCACCAACACCCAACGATTACTTCATGTATCGATGAATTTAACGATTCCAGACAAGATCGACGCAAGGAGTGTAGTTGGGTATGGTGATCCAGACTACGAGCTTAACTTGATGGACTTGGAGATTCTGAAACTACCTCCAAGAGAATGTCCGCTGGTGCATAGGTTCACGCCGGGAATGTATATTCGGGAAATCTATATGCCGAAGGATACGATTCTCACAACCTTGCTTCATCTGACAACACATCCATTCTTTATTATGAAAGGTGATGTGACTGTCTGGTATCACGGCATCCCTGCCCACCGCTACAAAACAGGCTACAGTGGCATTACAGAAGCAGGAACGAGGCGTTTGTTGGCTACTCACAAAGACACAATCTGGACTACCTGCCATGTCACAGACTTAACTGATCCAGACGAAATTATTGACAGCATCACTTCAAGAGACTTTAATCCCCACATCGCCAAGGAAGACCCAAGGGTGCAGAAGTGGCGGCATAACCGAACCGACTTAATCAAATGAGATTCCTTCAGCATCCAGAAGATTTACTTAGAAACAAACATCCAATGATGTTTCATAGCAGCGCATTCGCTATTGCGGCTGGTGTAGTTGCTGTAGGTGCAGCAGCAACGTCAGCAGCTATCTCAATGTCAGCAGCAGATAGGGCAAAAAGGGGGCAAGGTAAAGCAGCGGCAGCATATAAAAAAGGACAACGCAAAGTTCAAGGAATGATTGATGCGGTTGAGGCTCCTAAATATGACCTTGGAGCGATGATCGGTGATGCTTCACGGATTTCACAATACAATAGACAGCAAGTAGAAAAGTTTCAGCCCGGAGCAACGGCACTAAGAGAAAGATCAGCGCAACAATTAAACCAAGCGATGGGCGTTACTGACCAATACTTGAGGGGAGAAATCCCACAAGATGTCAGAGAACAAACCATGCGAAACATTGCTGAGTTTGGTGGCGCAGGATTCAACCCAGCAACAGCAGGTCAAGCGGGGGGATTCCAAGCGGCTCAAGGATTAGTCCCAAGGCAATTTGCAGAAACCTCTCTTGGTATCCAAGGACGAGGATTGGCAGTAATCCCATCTATCCAAGGCACAGCACAGAACTGGCAGCAATTGGCAAGAGCATTTACAGCAGACCCATTGGATGTAGGTAGGGTTCAACTTGGGTTTCAAACAGCAGCAGCGGAAGTAGGATTGCAGAAAGCAAGAATGACTGCTGGCGTTTACGAGAACATCTACGGAGCAAACAAAGAAAACATCGCCGCAAGTTATGCCGCGCAGCAAGCAGTCGGCCAAGGTGTCTCTGACATTGGTAAGGCTACCTCTGGCGCGTTGATGGGTATGAGTGGTGCTGCGGGAGGTGCTGGAAGCGTTGGAGGTGCTGGTGGATATGGACAGTATGCTCAAATGTTAGGAGGATCTGGGACTGGGCAGGGAGCAACACCAATTTATAATCAACCATACACATTCCAAACAAGGGGAGATCAATACGGCCAAGTTGCAGGAGGAAGAACTTATCAAGCAGGAAATGTAGCTACTGGATCAATGAGTGATAGACCAGTTGCGCTTCCTTCACCATATTAATAAAATATTATGTCTATCGCAGAACTCATAATGCAGGGAACCAATCGGTCATCAGAATCTACCGCATGGGTTGGAGATTCTTTGGCTAAACTTGGTCAGAATGTAGGGCAAGCCTTGGCTCAACGAGAGCAGCAGAAGCAAGCGCAGGAGATGCTGCCTATGTTTCAGCAGAGTATGCAGGAGTCGATGAAACTTGCAGGAGAAGGTAAGTCAGGTGAAGCATATTCCATGTTGATGCCGTTTCTAACTGACCCATCGGTTGCGAGGAATCCGTTTATGATGCCAGCATTGGAAGCTGGAATAAAGATGAATCAAATTGCAGCGGATGACTTTTTGAGAAAAAGTCAGATTGATGCTTATAAGGCTCGTTCTACTGGTGGTGGAACAAGCGGTGGTGGCGGATTCGATGTTGGAGGTTTTGTAGATACCTTGAATCAAGAAGGCGATACAACTCAAAACGCAGAAGTAATTGTAGATCAAACTGAAGTTAATCCAATGGTTGTGGGACAACTTCCCGGTATGCGAATTCCAGCACAACAAAATCAAACTGAAGTGGCAATGACGAAAGATGCAATTGACCAACAAGCTGCCGCTGGACTTCCTGTAATGCCACAAGGCCCAACAAAAGAAGCGGCACAAGCAATGGGAGGAGTATTGCCAGAAATGCAAAAAGAACCTCCACCTAAAAACATTCTTGAGAAATTTACCAAGATTGAAGATAGGTTTGCCAAATTGCCACTTGATAAACAACGTGCTGAAATGGATAACACATCTATTATATTCCCAAACAAAGAAGATATAGCAGCATACGAACCACCTAAAGGCCGTGGGAAAATTGAACTTTCTACCGCTGCTGGTATAGGCGTTCCGGGTGCAGTTGCCGTTGAACTTCCTCAAGCAGTTTCAAAATATGTTTTGAGCGGTGTAAATGTAAATCCAAAAACTGGTAATGTTAGTTATTCAATCAATCAGAAAGAAATTGATAAAGACCCTAATGCAAAATCTGCAATTAGTTGGTTGAGGGATTGGCAGGAAGCATCTGTAAAAGTAAGTAGTAATCCTCAATTGAGAGACTTGTTAGCGCAAGCAAACAACGATGCGTTGGATATTGATATTGCTCCAGTAAAAGTAGATACAACAAAAGTTTCTACAATAAGTGGTGCTATGGCGGCAAAACAAGATAACTATGACCTTTCTGTTAAAGGAAAACCGGAGAGTAAAATTACAGTTTCTAAAGATGTAGCGGATCAAATCACCATGCTTCAGACTCAAACTGCTGCTGCCAATACTCACAATGCTAAGTTTATTCGCTTGAAATCTGTTGCGCCTCAAGCTGCACCTAAAACATCTGGACAAAGAAAACCGCTTTCTGATATGTTTGGAAACAAATGATCTTTACAGCAGATAAACTTAAAGAAGCAAGAGATGCTGGATATTCAGATGATGAAATCTGGAGTCATGTTAGCTCCACTGATAACAGATTTAATGCTGCTAAATCAGAAGGTTATTCACTTGATGAGGTAGCTACTTTTCTTTCATCACAAAAACCAGCAGACACTTCTATTGGTGATACGCTTCAAACAGCAGCAGAAGAATTAGAAGCTGGAGTTGGTAGGGCTGGTAGTGCATTTGCGAAATCCGCAGTTGGATCGGTAAGAATGTTTACTGATCTATTTGGCGCAAATAACAAAGTGTCTAAAGAGATTGCTGGAGTAGAAGACTACATTGACCAGTTCACTACTGCTCAAGCCAAGCAAGACAAAGAAGAAATTTCTCGTTTGTTCCAAGAGGCAGAAGGAAAAGGTTTGGGCAATAAAGTTATGGCTGGTCTTAAAGCTGTAGCTGTATCTCCAGAGACGCTTGGGCCAGAGATGGCGGGGTATATGCTTCCATCTTTAGCTGCTGGTGTATTAACCGGAGGCGCATCTTTACCAATTCAAATCGGAGCGCAAGCTACCATTGGCGCAGCCCAAGCGGCAGGCTCGATTAAAGGTGACATCTACCAATCGGTTAGAGACTACTCCCGCGAGCAAGGGCTTGACGAGGTTGAAGCTGATCGTGCTGCTACAGAAGCGCAATCATATGGTGGTAAGAACTTGGACTTGATTCTTACTAACGCTGGCATTGGAGCATTGGCCGCATCAACAGGGGCAGAAAGAATAGCAACACGTATTCTTACTGGTAGAGGAAAAGATGTAACCAAGAAAACACTTGGAGAGTTCTTGAAACAAGGTGCTGCTGCTGGAGGCGTAGAGGCTTTGACAGAAGGAACTCAAGAGGCAGCAGAACAAATCTCACAGAACATTGCCCTACAAAGAGAAGGTAAAGACGTTCCTACCTTCCAGAATGTCCCACAGGTAGCTACGATGGGCGCGGTGGCAGGTGGTGTGATTGGTGGTGGGTTGAAGGGAGTTGAGTTTCTTTCAGCGGAAGAGAGGGCTGAACAAGACATCAATCGTTCAGCAGATAGAGAGGCCAGATCACTTTCCGCTACTGACTCTACAACTAAAAAGGTTATCAATAATCTTAACCAATCAGAGAATGCAATTGATTCTTTAAGGCAAGAGTTGGACACGCTGGAACCTGCTGATCCAAAAGCACAGCAATTGCGGATGCGAATCTCCGAGGAGCAAAAGAAAGCTACGGGACTAAAGCAATCCCTTGGAGAAGAATTTTTATCGGAACCGATAACCGAAGCAGAGAAGCAACAGATTGAGTTGGCAAAAGCGATTACTGCACCCGAAGTTGTTGCTCCTGTATCAGAGGTTGCACCCGAAGTTGCCTTGCCAGTCACAGAGCCTATTACCCCTGCCGCTGAAGTTGCACCTCCCGTTCCTGCCGTTCCCGTTGCCGAGGCAGTTCCAGCACCTACCGAACCAACTATTAAGGAATCCTTACCAGTTGCAAAAGTCCCTGCTGAAGTTCGTAAAATGGCGGTTGAGAGACAGAAAATAACTCCAAGAACACCACAAGAAACTGATGCTTTTAATAAAGCATCTTCTAACAAAGTAATGGCAAGGAATCCAGAACTTGCCATCGCCGCAGTTAGATTGAATAATAGTGAGATTACCGCTGGAGAGTATGCGGATTTAATTGATACGCTCGACCCTTTTACTTCTAAAGGTGCTGAATCTATACCAGAAAAATCTAAGATAGATCAATATATTGACGAAAGTAAAAAGGATAAAGTAAATGCACCAATAGAAAGCGGAAAGGAAGTTGAGTTTAGAATAGACATTCCAACATATAACCGATCCACGGCAGCAGGAGATACTGTATATGCTGTAACGGCACATGAACCAGTTCCAGAAACAAGCAAGCGTGTTGGAACTCCAATATCTTATGTAGGTGTAGCAAAGGTCATTAATCCTAAAATGATGATTCGTTCTATTTCTGGAAAGGGTGAAGCAATTGATATTGCAACTGGTTCTGGTAAATTCCCTCTCGCTACAGTTAAAGGTAACTACGAAGCCATTACGGAACTTCCAGCGGATATTAATGACCCAAATGTTTGGACTGAAGTTTCATATAATCCAATTCGATCAAGTTATTTTGTAGACGTTCGTTCAAAGAATGCGGTAGTTAGCGGCGATGAAGCAATCATGGTTGGTTCTCGCGTGTTTGTTAAGAATCCAAAAATGGAAGCTCGTCCAAAAGGATTACTTGCATCAGATAAGCGATATATGGCATTTAAACCAACTCCACTTGCAGAGAATGAAAGGTATGGAGAAGTTAAATTAAACCGCAGAATCCAAAAATACTTTGGTGGAAAGATTCCAGACAGAGTGTATGTAGTGGATGACGCAGTAGATGAAGAATACGAATACAAAGCAGCATACTATCCAAGTGAAGGAATACTTATTTTAAACAATGCATTTATTAAAAAGAACGAAAATATAGGAGATATTATTGCTCATGAACTTGGTCACTACGCATTCGGAGACAAGAAATTTAAAGAGGCATTTGATAAGTTTTACAATTCGCTCTCTCCAGAAGAAAAAGCTGAAATTAATAAAATTGTTGATGAAGGATATTCTGAAGAGACTGAAGAATCTCAAATTGAAGAAAGAAAAGTTATTGCGTTCACTTCCTACACAATCGTTAATCCTCAACGCAGGAGTCTTTGGAATGCTGTGCTTGATGCGTTAAAGGTATTCGCAAATAAAATTTTTGGTAAAAACTTTCAAATGTCTGATCCTAATAGGACAGCACTTGCTATTTTATCTACGGCCAAAAAACAATTTGCTGCTGGTAATGAGATTGTTAGGGAGGAGGATATGCCGCGCAAAATGGTTGCTCGCCCAGAGAAAATCATGGGCGAAGAAGTTGGCCCACTAAAGACAACTCCCGAAGGTATCATTGCAAAGACTCAAGAACTATTACGAAAGAAGTTTGATCCTACAAAAGTATCAGAAAGCAATACTACTGAAGCATTCCGTGCATTGGGAAGACTGACTGGTAGGGGTGGAACTGATTTTGCTAAAGAACTGAACGATGTTGGTAGGGTGGTAGATAAGTCTGGCGCGGCGAGTGAGATTAGCATGGGTGCAGCTTTGTTTATTAACGACTTATTTGAGTATTCTATTAGACTCGCAGCAGAAGGAAATAAGAAACTTCTTGGTATGATGTTGACTAACATCAACAAACTACCGACTGCTGCAATCGGCGTAAGCGATGCTGCCAGAGATTTACGCGCAAGGCTTGAGTTGGCTCAACGATTCCTAACAATGGCGGAAGCAGAGCAAGATGCCTACACTAACTATGTAGCAGAGTTCATCTACGGGCCTAACCCAACTAAAGATCAGATTCAATCTATCAAGGATGCTTATGCAGCGGTAGAGAAGACTCCAGAAATAACCGAGCAAGAATTGACTGATGAGATTGCAGCGGTTGGCGGCAGAACTGGAACTGATTTGGTTGGTAAGATCAATGAGGAGTTTACTAAAGCTACCGAGAAGAAAACCCAACAGCGCAAGACTGAGGAAGCAGAACTTGATGAGGAATACAAGAAGGTTCAGAAGCAAGCTGACGCTGAGATTGAAAAGCTCGCCAAGATTCAATCCGATACACCTTCGTTTGATCCAGCAGCAGCAAGGCAGATCACAAATGATGTCCGTGCTATCGTATCCACTGATTTAAAACAACGTCCAGACATGGGGCGCAAGGCTCCTTGGAAATCCCTTTTGGTTGCCAAACTACAAGAAGCAGGGGTTGAGTTGGCGGCAGCAGAGACATTAGCAGATATTGTATGGAGACAGCATGAGATCAACAGCCTTTCGAGAGAACTATCTTCCATCAACAAGGCGATAGAGAATGGGCCAATCTCGGAGATCGTTAAAGCAATCAAAGATACTCCGCTGGAAGATCAACAGAATCCTAACTGGAGGTATGAAGTCATGCGTGACTACCTCCGCAAAGCAGGGTTGAATGTCGCCCAAGCTGAGAGGATTGCGAAGCTGATGGACATCTCGCTCCAGAAACGCTTCACGATGGCGCAGGAGCAGGCATTCACAGATGCTATTAGTAAGACTGCACCTTGGAAATCTGGAGATACCAGAAGCCGCAGAGCATTCCAGAAAGTATTGCAAGCCCTCCGTGCTGGAGCATTAGACCCAGCAAGGAATGTGTTAAGCGACATGGCGGCACTAAATGGATGGACTGGGTTCTCGCCAGACCAATACAAAACTCTCCTCAAGAATGACGCTATCCTTTCTGATCCAAAATCCGCTGATGCAACAAAGGCTGAAGCGCACAAGGTAATCCAAGACATTATTTCTAAGGCCAAGCTACCTATTCGCGCAAGGGATGTGATTGGACAATACTACGATGCCCAAGCGTTGAGTGGCATCCAAACTGCAACTGTGAACATTTTTTCTCCTGCTGGTATGGCGGCAAAAAATGTTTTGACTCAAGCTTTGAATGGTGTGTTGACCGCAAGACCGGAACAAATCACAGCTTCATTGACTACTTTCATTGACTCAATCAAATCTTGGGCAAACACAGTAGCCTACTCTTTCAAGAACAATGTCACAGTTTATTCCAATGTCGAATACTTGGTGAATGATGAGGGACTACTGAAGCTCTACAAGAAAGGTGTAGATCAGTTCAACAATGGCAAAACTCCCCGCGAGAGGGCGGATGGCGTGAAGAACATGATGATTGGTATGATGGATTATGTTCGTCGCGTCTTGAATGCTCTCGACTATGGAGCTATCGCTTCTCTTCAAAACCAAGCGGTATCCAAGTATGCTTTGGCCGTCATGCAGGCAAAAGGAATGTCCAGTAAGGATGGGGCAAAAATGCTCAATGCCATGATGGAACAAAAGCGAAACTTCTACAATGATCAGATCGCTATCGGAACCGATAAAAATAAAGCGGCAGTCCTTGCAGATGAATTCTTCATCTCATCATGGAGACAAGCATTGACTGACGCGAAGCTCCCCGCGCAAGAAGTAATGGATGCCGCGCTCAACGATGCTATGTCAGCAGTGGGTAGGAACAGGCAATCACTCGACGCATTCCGTGAAGAGGATACCAACACCCGTGATGAAGGCGTATTTTCATTTCCTGCCCTTTGGTTGCTTGAGACAATGGCAAACGCTGCTAATCAAAAAAACAACCAATTCATCAAAATCTTCAGCAGAATTATTTATGGATTTGCGGTTGTGCCTGCCCGTGTGTTACGAGAAACGGCATGGTTTTCTCCGTATGGGGCAGTTCGATTCGCATATGATTATATCGCAAAGAAGATGGGTAAGGCATCTCCATATGCACAGAGTTTGGGTAATGATCTTCAGTATCGCCAGAGGTTGACTGAGACTGCTGCTGGAACTCTTGTAATGCTTGCATTCGCGGCGGCGATGTCACCATCAACTGAAGACGAAGAAGATAAGAAGCCATTCAAGATTGTGGTTACTGGTAATGGCCCGCTTCGCAGTGAAGACCCGCAGTATTACGATTCGTGGATGAAAAAAAACAAACCGAATACTGTTAGCGTTTACTTTGGTAAAACAAAATTCACGATCAATACCATGAGGGGCTTTGAAGCTTTTGCTTGGCCTGCCATGATGCTTGGCGCGGTGGATGACTGGCACATTCGCAGGAAACAGAAGCGCGAGACAAATACTCCAATGCAGATGCAGGATGCGGCTATTGTTGGTGGATTTGTATTGAGTGCTTCACTTCGTCGCGGCCCATATGCTTTCGCCGCGAAACCCCTCTTTGAATCTTATGGAGATCGCGGAGTAGAAAGTCTTACAAAAAGTCTTGCATTTCCAGCCAAGACTCTTATTCCGGGATTAGGATCAAGTCTTGCAAAAAACTTCTCTGACTTATTAAACGAGCCAGTAGATAGAAAGACTTTGGAAGGCGCGTTGTGGGCTAACATTCCATTCATTGGGCCTGCTGTAGCACCGAAATCTTTGAATGCTTTTGGAGAACCCGCGCTGGCAAATGAAGCCGCTGATAAGATATTCAAACTTGGAATTCCAATCACATTTGAGATACCCAATGATAGACAATCTGTGATGCTCCATGAGTTAGTTTTGAAGCAGGGTGGTGGGCCAAGCATCCCAAACAGAAGCCAACTTGCTAAGCGTCTTGACCGCGAACCTACCAACAAAGAATTTGAAATGTTTGTGAAAGAATATGGTTTGCTTATCTCGGAAGATATGAAGGCAAATTACACTGATCTTTTTCAAGCGTCAGCGGAAGGTTATAGCAAGTATGTAGAGAAGATTGGAAATGTTGCTAGAGACATTGCTGAAACAAGAGTGAGAGAAAAATTTGAAAAGCCTTGACATCCGCAGAAGCTGATGTAGATTG
>Ga0247722_10001782_pt1 | contig 11608 bp, 12 predicted proteins | sample MSEWelMarce3H_FC_FD_189094 | JGI IMG/M metagenome (GOLD analysis project Ga0247722, IMG submission 189094) | Subsurface sediment microbial communities from gas well in West Virginia, United States - MSEEL Well Study Marcellus 3H_FC | ecosystem: Environmental > Terrestrial > Deep subsurface >... | reverse complement strand
CTATTGATCAATTCTAATTCATTTTCAGATTTAGTTTTGATACTTTTGCCTGTAAGCTTGATTGGCAAGTCATGTTTTAAACAATAATCTACAACTCTTTGTTTGCCATCCAAGCAGAATGCCAAAACATTTTGTGTATCACGATAAAAAATTCCAGAGTGTACCACTCCAGAATTCTTATTAGTTTGGACCAGCCCTGGGGCTGGTCCTGTTTCTATAACACATACACTTAAGTTTGTGTTTTTGACAAGTTTAGAAGCGAGGGTCACACCCATGATACCTGCGCCTAAAATACAAACATCATAAATTTTATTCAAGGCTAAATTCCTTCATCTCTTCTACTTGTTCTCTGAGAGTTCTTTTAATAAGATTATGCATTTTTACAGAATCAAGCGTTCTATCGCAAGATTTGTTGGAAGTAGTAGTATTTACTGTGAGTCCAAGTTCGTATACATCACTTACCATTTGAACTAATTCAGCTTTAGTAACTGGTTGTGGGCTATAAACATGAACTGTGCCTTTCCAAAACTCGCCAGAAATTATCATAGATTCTACGAATTTTGCCCATTCCAAACAAGTCACACCATTCCATTTGTGATCAGTAAACCCATTTACAGTTTTACCCATGTTACTTTTAATCCATTCAACTAATGATCTGGATTGTCCAACTTCTTCACCGATAATAGAAACTCTAACATTTGTAGCTTTTTCAGATTCACCGAGAGCCTTTGTCACACCATAGATATCATGTACATCCATAGGATCATTCTCTGTGTACATACCTCTGTCACCTGAATAGATACAGTCAGTAGTGGCATGAACAACATTTACATTATTTTTCTCACAATAATCTGCAATGATATGTGGTGTCGATGAATTAATTAAAATACTTTCAACCTCGCCAATGCTTGCGATTTGTGACTTGATAATTCCCATACAGTTGATGATTACATCACCCTGCGCCAATCCAAAAGTATCTAAATATTGATGAACTTGCGATTTGTTAGCATTGGAAAAGTCAAAATCTTTGCGTGTGAGAGGGATAACATTATAATTTGATGACAAATATTTTGTCACATATTTTCCCAGCATACCGGCAGAACCTAAAACGATAATTTTCATCTGTAATCTTCCTCCCAAATATTCCACTTATCATAAGGGAATCTAATATCATCATTTAATGAATCTTTTAAATCTGATGTTGAAAAAAATAAAATAATTGTATTTTCTTCAAGTGTTTTGAAGCCATTTGCATATCCAGATGGAATGTACAAAACTTTAGGGCTTTGCGCTGACAATACAAATTTATCAACAACTTGTGTGGTCATATTTGCAGCACCAACCAAAGCAGAACCCTGCACTACATAAACATATTTTGCTTCGTGTTGGTGGCCATGCCAAGCTCTAATAAAGCCCTGTCTGTGATTCTGAACTTGATAAAATCTTTTAACATCTTTGAAATTAAAATCATTAACAAATCTTACACTTCCACGATCATCTACAGCAACTCCACCTTGAATCAAATATGAATTATCTGACATTGAGAACCTCCGTGTTGTTTTTAAGAAAAATCCCATTATGGTAAACTTCTGCCTCTGGATTTTTTATTCTATTTTCTTTGAGTAATTTGCCAAGTACTGTAACTTCAGTTTCTACTGTTTTTTCTGGCTTGTGTTTAAAATCTCTAATTGATTTTGAATTATCTACACGATAATTTCTAAAGTCTTGGAATGGAATATCATTTAACTCCAATGCGGTGCCAGGAATCAATTCAGCAACTCGGCGACCTAAGTCTGCCAGATGCACATTTTCTTGCCCTAAGCAGTAAATGCCAGTGTGGGTTGATCCACAGGCTTCTATGATGTATTTAGCTACATCGTGCACAGAAATGATGGGCCTCCACTGCTCTCCGCCAAAGATACTAATTTTCTTGTTCTTAATTGCTCTTAGAGTTAAAACATTTACAATTAGGTCTAGTCTAATTCTAGAAAATGGATCACCAACTCCATATACAGTACCAAGCCTGAATATTAAACCTCCATAATTTACGATAGAGCTTTCGGCTTTTAGCTTGGTAGAAGCATATGCTGACAAAGGACTCGTTGGAGATTCTTCATTAAGCATTCCATCTTGGGCGCCATAAACTGAACATGTAGAAATAAAAATTAATCTTTTTCCAGGCTGAAGGCCATTAACAAAATTCTTAACTGCTAAATGATTGATATTTTCTGTATGTTCTAAATCGACTTGGCATGCAGCATCACCCACTAACGCTGCAAGATAAACAATAGTATTAAAATCTTTAGCAACTTCTAAAAGATGAGAAGTATTACGGATATCTCCATATATAAAGTTGCAAGGCTTTAAATATCTTGATTCATAAAATAAACCATCAAATACAGTAACATCATAACCTCCTTGAGTTAAGAAATCTACTGTCAAACCTCCGATATATCCAGCTCCACCAATAACAAGTACTTTATTCATAATAATAAATTATACAAATCCCTTATTGTAATAATTTATTATCGTTTGATCTTAGTAGGTAATTGTAGTTTATTTTATGTCTTTTAAAAATAATTCGAGATCTTCTGGTGTTCCAAGCCCCCACATAGAGTCAGCTTTAAAACTTATGATTTTCTTTTCATCTTGAATTGCTTCATTAAATACTGGACAGACATAAAATTCATTATTAACTCTGATATTTTTGCTGATCATTTGGTTTGCGTATTTAACAAAATCAGAACCTTTTTTCCAATAATAAAATCCTACTGTTGCATTTGTGGAAATAGGATCTTTTTCTGCAACCCTAATTACAAAATTATTTTCATTAATTTCTGCAAAAGACCACTTAGGGTGAGTTGCTTCGAAAACTACAATGCCTCCATCTGCTCCAGACTCGTTCATTTTGTACATAAATTCATTACTATTCCAATCTACAAACTGATCTGAGTTAGCGAAGAATAATGGTGTATCATTATCAATATATTCACTTGCCAGAAGAGCTGTGCATGCTGCACCTTCTGTTATGCCTTGTGTTTCAACAATTTTGCAACCTGGAGCTATTAAATTAAGTAAAGTATCTAAATTATATTTGGCTCTGTGCTCTTGTTGTACTACAAAGATAAAATTAGCATCAATATTTAAGTTTTCAACAACTAATTGAATCATAGGTTTTTTATTAACTTCTATCAAAGGCTTTGGAAAAGTATAACCAGCCTTTTCAAACCTACTACCAGCTCCAGCCATGGGTATAAGAATATTTAATTTTTTATCAGTCCACTTTGGTACAGTCATTTTTTTATTTGCCTCAAAATTTTTTATGTTACCAATGATGTTTTTCAATATAATATCTTCGGGGGTTTTAACTCTATATGTATGTGCCCCGCTAGAACTTGCTGCTTTTAATCCATGCGGTGAATCTTCTATAATCATTGTCTCTTCTGGATAAATTCCAAATTTAGACATTGCTTTCCAGTACATCTCAGGATGAGGTTTACTATAAATGACATTTTCATTTGAAAGAATTAAATCAAAAAAATCCAATATTTTAATTTTTTTAAGGGAATTAAAAATAGTATTAGCAATGCTATTGCTGCAGCAGGCAATTAAATAGCCATGTTCTTTTAAATAAGCCAAGCAATTATAAATATTTTCATTATATTTAAGCTCTTCTAGCATTAATCCAGTATATGTTTGCTTGTCTTTCCAAATCTGATCATATAATTCTAATTCTAGCCCTTTGTATTTAGTTAAAAGTTCAAGTTTTTGAAATGTTTTGAGTCCATCATATATACTAAGATGATCTGACCAGTCTATAATAAAATTTTTATTTATTTTAGAAAGTGCTAAATTAAATGCTTCATAATGAATTTTTTTTGCATCTATCAAAACACCATCTAGGTCAAATATAATTAGTTTAATCATAATAAAATTTTATGAAAAACATTTACATATTTTTGAGACACAACTCTGTAATCAAATAATTTTTCAGCTCTATCCTTGCAGTATGCTTGAAAACTTAAGTACTCTTCTTTATTATCCTTTAATGATCTCATGAAGTTTTGATATTCTTCATATGCATAATTGTCATTTCTTCTTACAAAATAATTATCTTTACCAATGACTTCACATTGTGCTTGTGGCCACATTTTAGCACCTAAGTGAGAAACTACTGGCTTGCCGTGTATCATTGCTTCTGCAATTGTATTACCAAAAGTTTCGCCTAGCGAATTTCCATGACAATACAAATCAAAGGTATTATAAAATTGAGAAATTCTATTTTCATCAAGAGACTGATCAATGGCTATAAAGTTTTTAAGATTTAATCTTTGAGCTATATCTTCTGTGGCTTTATTTATACCCATTTGAATAAAATATACATTTGGAGCTTCGCATTTCTTATAAGCAAGGTATGTGATGGGAGTAAATATGTCATTTGATGCCCTAGAAATTTTACCATAAACAAAAGCATCTTTAGGGATACCAAGCTCTTCTCTAAGATCAGTTTCAGTAAGTTTTGGCATTATAGGATTATAAATCACAGTATATGGTATTGTAATTTTTTTAAAATCTGCCATTGTTTGTGAGGGGAAAATTCTATAATCGGCTTTAGTAAGCAAGGTACCATGAATATTAGTTTCAACAATTGGAAAGTTATAATTGCCTTGTTCGAAACCAGGAATCAGCCAGAAATCATCTCCTGATCTGTGGGTATTAAGTAAATCAATATTATGTTCATTAAATTGATTTACATCTGTGATCTGGTGAGATTCAAAATCTTTATAGCTATCAAATCTTGACAGCATTTCATAATCATCATCCCATTGGACTGAAACTTTAGGGAATGACATTTCAGTATAAAAAATTACAACGTCATGTCCTAATTCCCTCAGTCCTTTCGCCAGATAATAACATGATTTATCCGCTCCACCTATTCCAAAAGAAACTAACATTCCGATTCGCATAATACACCTATCAACATTCAAAATAATTAGCTTTTATGGAAGCTTACCCCAATTATCGTTCTTTTTATAAGTTTGATTTTGACATAATGACTGATATAGTGCGAAATTTGAATTTTGAGGAATTTTGGCAGCAATATCATGGTCAATATGAAGAGCTATAGCCTCAAACCATTTATAATTTTTTATATGTGATTCAAGTCTATTTAAAAAATCAGTGTCGTCATAGCCAGTTCCGCGCATAAAAGCTTGATTAAATCCAGACATTTCATAATACAATTCTTTAGACAATGCTGTTAAAAAATTGTATTTACTAGGTTTGATGGTTTCATGTAAATACCATGAACCTAAATTATTATTGTATGGATAACCATTGCAGCCCAAATTATCATATAAATCTAATTTAAAAGAATTGAATTGAGATAATTTTTCTTCAATAGGTAAATTTTCATCTAGCATAATAGATTTTTTGTTCTTATCCATTAAGCAAAATGTTGAAAAAATATAATAATCATTTATTCCAAAGTCGTTAAAATTATTACATAAATCTAAAATACTGCATGTATGAAAGGTTTCAGGCGAACTTAATATAAATATGTCGCCTGTTGCGTTTCTTGCTGCAATATTGTAAGCCAAGCTGGGGTTGAATCCATATTTTTTATCAATTCGAATATGCTTTATGTTTAGACTTGGGAAATCTTTACAAACATTTGGGAATTGATGCTTTTCTGTTGAGCAATCATCAACAAGCACAATTTCAAAAGATTCATTATTGGCATAAAAATATTCAAAGCTTTTAAGGCTATTATATAATAGATCTTTTCTATTATATGTGGGTAACAAAAGTGAACTTTTCATTTTAAATATTCAATTACTTCGTCGATAGATTCTGATAATGGAATTTCTGCAGTAAAACCAAGTAATACTTTTGCTTTTGTTACATCTGGTATTCTTTTTTGAACATCATATTCAAATGGATCGTCAGATACAAATGAAAATGGTTTTCCTGGATTCAATTTATTCCAAACCAATTCAGCCAATTCTAAAACAGATGTTGGTTGTGCAATGCTGATATTGAAATCTTCATTAATCGCGGCTTCAGATTCAATAATCACTCTGATACCCTTGCCAATATCACGCCCATTGGTATAGCATCTAATTTGGTCACCTGTGCCAAGGATATGTACAGGGTCTTGCCCATTTTTGATCTTATTAATAAGATCTGGTAATACATGAGATAACATCAATTTAAGGTTACCCGAAGAGACTTCAGAATCTCCAAGCGCTTTTTCTTCACCAACTCCAACACAATTAAATGGTCGAACAATTGTGTATGGTAATTTATATTGCTCCCAAGCACCTTTGGCAAAGTATTCAGATGCAAGTTTTTGAAATCCATAAGTAGAACTAGGAGGCGGAGCATTTAAAACTTCTGTTTCTGGAGTTGGATACAAATCGGTATTTTCAAATACCATAGATGATGAAAGAACAATGATTCTTTTCAACCCATTTTTCATGTTTCTGATAGCTGCATCGAAAGTTGCTGCTAAAATTCTTTCATTTGTAGCCATCAAATCATATGCATATTTATGAAAATAAGAAATTCCACCAATCATAGCTGCTCCAGCTACAATAAAATCTGGCGACAATGAATCAACTAGATATTGAAAATCGCTTGATAAAATATTTAAATTATAAAATTTAAAATTAGGATGTGAATCATGTGGCCTTACCAATTCTCCATATTTTTGATAATTATCAACTCCAATAACTTCATAATTATGTTTCAATAATTCTTCGCAAATATAACTTCCGATGAAACCTTGACTACCAGTGACTAAAACTTTCATAATTATCCTAAAACTTTCAACTGTTAAATAAAATTATACAAAAAACAAGCCCATATAACGCTTATTTTCTCATACCTTCAAATACTGTGGTTATAAATTTATCATTTTCTTTATCTATAGTTTCAAATAATTTTAAATCCAAACTATATTTTTTAACTAAAGCATCAATAGCTTTGGTGTCTTTTGGTAAACAAACTCCACCATATCCTCTGAAAGATTCATTTACATCCATGTAAATGTCTTTTGCGGTTCCTCGCATCACAAATGTATCTTTGACTTTGGTATAATCTGCACCTAAAACTTTGCAAATTTCATACATTTCATTTGCAAATATAATCCTTAGAGCATTGAATACATTTGAATAGTATTTAAGCAATTCCGATTCGGTCGCAGTTAACTGAGCGAACTGTTTTGGGTATTTACCGTGACTTTTAACGATTTTGTTGTAAACATCATTATTACATGTACCAACTGCTAAAACTTCATGGTGCTCAGTAAAATCTGTAAAAGCACATCTTTCACGAAGAAATTCAGGAACAAAACAAATTTTATCATTAAAATATTCATTTATTAAAGATTGGGTGGTTCCAGGTTCTACTGTTGATTTAATTGCGATTACACCTTGGAAATTTTTCTTCATCAATTCGTCTACAACATTTCTTACAATAGAAGTATTGCAGGATCCATCTGTATTTGAAGGTGTGGGTACACAAATATAGACTATTTCAGCATTTAATAGATCTTCGAATTTGGATTCAGCAATTTTTGGGTCATGAAAAAATACTCTATGGCCAAGTTTTTCAAATCCATATTTGCAGGCTGATCCAATAACTCCAAGCCCTGATATGCCTATATTCATAGTGATTCTACCAATTCTTTCCATTTATTGATGCACGACTGTTTATCATAACCTTTTTCTAAGAAAAATTTTCTTGGTTGAAAATCTTCATAATTTTCAAATACATAATTTATATTTGAAACAAAATCACTATCTAGAACTTTCCTGCCCCATGCACCATTCTGTAAATCATAATAAACTCCAACATTTGTAGCAACCAAAGGTAAATTACACGCAGCAGCTTCTATTCCTGACAAGTGCTGAGTTTCAATTGTTGATGTGCAAATCAAAAGTTTACAAGAATTATAAATTTTGACAATAGTTTCTTGATCAACTCTATTGAATACTTTTACTCTTGGATGATCTATTGTAAAATTATCTTTCATAACTAAACAGAAATTATAATTTGTATTCTCGATAAGATCTAATACTTTGTCGAATCCCTTAGGGTGTACATTGTTTGCGCCTACAAATAATATTGAATCTGGCAATATGCCTAATTCACCAGCGTAATTTTGGGTAGGTTTAAAATAATCGAAATCAATTCCTAATGGTATAATAACCGATGGTGTAAAAATTTTATTTTTATATAAAGCTGCTGTGTAAGGAGTATTAAAGACAGTTAGAAATGAATTATTACAAACGTAAAGCTGGGCTGGATCATCCTTAACATCTTGTAACAAGCTAATTGTTTTAACAGGCAATTGGATAGGGCCAAAATATGTTGCATTTCTAATAATATAGTCTGGATTCCCTTTCAAAGTTGCTTCCAATTTTATTTTATCTGCGAGTAAAAAGAATTCAGTATGACCAAATGTTTTATCTTGAAGCCCTGGTATGTTTTCCAATAAGTCATGCCAAATAGTCTTAGTTCCTGGTATACATGTTAAAGTATCGTTTACAAGCCAGCCAGTTCTCATTTATTGAAATCCTCAAATTTAAATTATTAAATTTTATTATACTATAAAACAAAAGGGCGCAATAATTATTGCGCCCTTTTGTTACAAAGTGAAATTAATTACCGTATCGCTTTACTTCATTTAAAATATCAGTATTGCCATTTTTAATTGCTTCATTAAGCTTGCTATCAATAGCAGACTTCAATTTACTTCGCAATTTAACAAGTTCGACATTTTGTAAATTTAAATTTGCAAGCTTGTTCATGTCTGCATCTGTTCTGCTATCTTTACTTGCAAGGGTTCCGGTTACTTCCATTACATTATAAAGCTTGATATTGATTGTTATAAGTTTATCAATCAATTCTGAAAAAGTGGTTATATCGCTCATTTTATTTCCTTATTTTTAATCAAATAATTTGATATAGTTAGTAAATGTATTTCTATAGTAGTTGTAAACACTTTCAGTGAATAACTCACTTTCTTCAAAAGTTTTGTACTTACGATCATTATACATGCCTGAATATATACTTCTATTATTGTAGTTTTCTTCAGGTTTAAGCATAGTTAAATTTGGAGATTCTTCTTTCCATTTTAATTTATAATACATCCTATTTGGCCCAGGGTTTGCAAGCCAGGTACTTTGATAAGAAACTTCGTGCATTTCATTGCTTATGTGGAACCCAATATTTGCTAAACAGCATCTATTCATAAAATCTGTATCTTCTAGTTGGCCAGTTGTAAATCCGGTATCGAAAAATCCAATTTTAGTTAACAAATACTTACTAAAGGCAAAAAAATGAAGCTCTTTTAAAGCAACCATTCCAAAGCCTTCATTTAATTTACTAAATAATTTATTAAAATCTTCTTCTATTGGCCTTGATCGCCACCCAGTAAGAATGACATATTCAGTTGGACAACTCTCGATACATTTATTCCAAATTCTGACTAAGCCTTTAGCATCATAATTTTTTACATATTTAACTTTTTCATTTTGGATGTAATCAGTTTCATTGTGATAATCATACAAAACTATAATTTTACATGGTGAATGTTTTATTAGATGGTTGATGCATTCATTTGATAAAATTAAATTATTTGCGATTGGTAATAAAACAGTTGTATTTTCTGCAGTTGCATTAAACATTTGTATTACCACCATAAGCAAAGTGCCCTTGTAATGGATCAATTATTTTGAAGAACCTTCCTTTATGAAGGATTTCCATTGCGTCAGTTGTTCTGTAATCTAAAAATTCTCTTTTAAGAATGGACGCTTTATAATAATTTTCATTTAAATTCAACTGGAACCATGATAAAGATAAAGCAAATTCTATTTGATAGCCTTTATTGTGTTCCATACAATGGATTAAACATTTTTCAAGTAAATCTCTTCTAATAAAAAGTCCAGGAAATTCGAAGAAAAAATCGTCTCTTGTCTCTTCTAATCTTCTAAAACAGAAAAACTTATCATCTGAATAAATAACATTTTCTTCTGCTAATGCCATGTCTCCAACATCATTCATTCTTAAATTATGTTTTGTACCACCAAAAGTTAAAGAAAACATACCAGGCTCTCTTGCGTCTGATGCTTTCATGAAAGTATTTAAATCAAAATCATTAGGTAATTCCAAAACAATATCATCTTCATTGTAAAAAACCCATTCGCTTTCACAAGCTTGTACTGCATTAAGTAAAGATTTTGGTCTTGATTTATGATTATCAATAATAATTTTCCAATTCTTAAGACTGAATTTCTTCTTAAACGGCTGTGGGAAAACATATCCATTGAATTCATCTATGGCTAGTATTTTCTTGTCAAAAATTGATCCAATTGGATCTACGCTGTCCAAACTCTGATTCAAATAATTTAATTTTGTTGGATGACATATTCCAACTACAATGATATCTGGTTTCATATTTTTCTTTCTGATTAGGCAAAAGGATCTGTGGTTAAATTCTGAAAGTGCCATATGTAGTATTGAAATAATCAATAAACATTAAAAATATTAGAGATAGAAATTAATTTTTATTCATATTGAAGCACATTAGTATGTATTATACATTGATCAACTATCCAAGATATTTTGCTTGGATAGTTGATATAAACAAAATAAATAATTATATTTTATTTACCACATCTGCAATGTAGGCAATATTTTCTTCGCTTAATTTATCATGACATGGCAGATAAATACCAAATTTGTCAAGTTTGTCACAATTTGGTAAATGTAATGGTAAATAATTTTTAACATACATTGGCTGCTTACCCATAGAGCCACAAATTAGAGGCCTGCAATCAATCTTATTTTTAGCTAATGCTGGAATAAGTTTATCAATATTTTTATTTACATAAGGATATGCAAAAGCAGAAATAAAATTATTTTCATCAACTGGTAATTCAAGTTCGTTATTTTTAATATATTTTTTATATAAATTAAATGATTTATTTCTGTTTTCACAAATGGTATCTGCTTTATCAAGTTGTCCTAAACCAATTTTAGCCTGGAGATCTGTTGCCCTTAAGTTGAAACCTGGGTAATAGAAAGTATATAAATTATTAAAATCATTTACATTCCATTCTGCTTGTAATTCTTTTTGCTTCTGGGATGATAAATCTCTTGACCAGCCGTGTGATCTAATCATCAAAAGAATATCAAACAAATCAGAATCATTAGTACAGACCATGCCACCTTCAATTGTGCTTAGGTGATGACCAAAATACATAGAAAATGTAGCTGCAATTTCACCACAACTGCCAAGCTTAGTTCCTTTATACTTTGATCCAAAAGATTCGCAATGATCTCCAACTAACACCACATTATATTCTTCACAGAGCTTGATAATTGAGTCCATATCAGGAACTAAACCCAGCACAGAAACAAGGAGCATGCAAGAAGGCTTTTCAGTGACGAAAATGTGTTCTAATTGCTTTAAATCAACTGAAAGATTTTCTAGATTAATATCGCAAAGGATAGGCTCAAACCCAAGTTGGATTACTGGTGCTAAATCTGTAGCCCAGGCCAATCCAGGAACTAAAACTTTATTGTTTGGAAGATAATT
>Ga0247722_10001781_pt1 | contig 11611 bp, 8 predicted proteins | sample MSEWelMarce3H_FC_FD_189094 | JGI IMG/M metagenome (GOLD analysis project Ga0247722, IMG submission 189094) | Subsurface sediment microbial communities from gas well in West Virginia, United States - MSEEL Well Study Marcellus 3H_FC | ecosystem: Environmental > Terrestrial > Deep subsurface >... | reverse complement strand
GTAATGGCCAATGCGGTAACGTTTGTAGCTGCGGTGAAATGACGAGCCTGTTCAAGCGCATTTTGCCCTGTACTACCATCCAACACCAACAGCACTTCGTGAGGTGCATCGGGAATTACTTTTTGAATCACTCTTTTAATTTTGGTAAGTTCGTCCATCAGATGCAGCTTGTTGTGCAAACGACCTGCTGTATCAATTAAAATTACATCCGAGTTCCTCGATACACCACTGATGACGGTGTCGTAAGCCACAGAAGCAGGGTCGCTGCCCATTTCTTTTTTTACGATGGGCACATTGGTGCGTTCACTCCAGATGGTCAACTGATCTACCGCAGCAGCTCTAAACGTATCTGCTGCACCCAACAACACCGATTTACCCGCCATAGAAAAATTATGAGCCAGTTTGCCGATAGTAGTTGTTTTGCCTACACCATTCACGCCTACCACCAAAATTACATGCGGTTTGTAACCTGCGGGTAATTCGTAATTCACATAGCTGGTATCTTGCGGCGCAGCTACTAGCAAAGATTGAATTTCTTCCTTTAGAATGCGGTTCAGTTCGCCTATATTGAGGTATTTATCTTTGGCGACTCTTTTTTCTATTTGATCAATGATTTTAACCGTGGTTTCTACGCCCACATCGGCACTCACCAATGCATTCTCCAATTCATCTAATACCTCTTCATCTACAGTGCTTTTACCTGCAATGGCCTTGGTTACTTTTGCAAAGAAGCCTTCCCTGGTTTTTTGCAGGCCCTGGTCTAGACTTTCCTGCTGTTGTTTTTTACCGAATAATTTGTCAAATAAACCCATACTGATTTTTTTTGGAAACGAATGCTCAAATATAGCCAACCTCCTTTTACAATTGCCGATGGCAAGTTTAAACTAAAAAAGCCGTTCGGATAAATCTGAACAGCTTTTTAATACATTATAACGCAGGATCTTATTGACCCATGTGTTCTTTGATCTTGTCTTTGTGAACGATCTGCTCTTTAAAAGTGTAAGCACCGGTCTTTTCGCTGCGTACTGCACGAATTACTTTAGTCCAGTTCTTAGCATCTGCTGCTGCTTTTAAATCTTTGATCTTCGCATTCTTTGAAGCTGCTTTTGCCATTGTGTAATAATTTTTTCTAGCGGCTGCCAGAAGTTATAATAATGATTTGAACAGACCATCTATAGAGATAGCCATCAAAAAGAAAATTACTTAATTTCTTTGTGAACTGTTACTTTCTTAAGAATCGGATTGAATTTTTTCAACTCCAGACGCTCAGGGGTATTTTTTTTGTTTTTAGTGGTAATGTAACGGCTCGTACCTGCTACACCGCTGGTTTTGTGTTCCGTACACTCCATAATTACTTGTACCCTGTTACCTTTCTTTGCCATTGTTTGTTATTTTTAAAATCGCTTAATTAGATTTTTGCGCCTGCAGCACGCATTTCTTTTACTGTAGGATACAGACCATTTTTATTGATGGTTCTGATAGCCTCTGAAGATAATTTTAAGGTTATCCACTTATCTTCTTCTGCAAGAAAATAACGCTTGGTTTGTAAGTTCGGTAAAAACCTGCGCTTGGTTTTAATGTTGGAGTGAGACACTTTATTACCTGTAATTGGTCTCTTTCCAGTAAGTTCACATACTCTTGCCATGGTCCTAAAATTTTGGACGGCAAAGGTAGGTATTTATCTTTTAATAACAGTAGGATTGCATAATTTTTTTTAAATATCGCTTGATCTTAGTAGTAAAACCCAATTTTTAGTGCAATTTGCAGCAAATCTTTAACATGGAATCACATTTTGTAAGTACTTTTTTCGGCGCTGGAATGGCTGCAAGCTCCACTATTGGTGAGCACAAAGTTCAAATAGACAGCACCCTTGAAAATGGTGGTACTAACACTGGCCCGGGACCAAAAAGACTCATGCTCACGGCTTTGGCAGGTTGTACAGGCATCGACATTGTTTCGATCCTCAACAAAATGAAAGTGGAATTCAGTGAGCTTTCTATCGACACCGAGGCCACCCTTTCAGACGATCATCCTAAAATTTACAACCATGTGAAGATCATCTACAAAATAAAATTAGCGGAAGCTGATCAATCAAAGATGGAAAAAGCAGTAACACTCTCTGCAGACAAATACTGCGGGGTGATGGCCATGTTCCGTTCATTTGCTACCATAGAAAGCAGCATCGTTTATTTATAATATTTATTGATCGAGGACAGCTACTTCGGTCTATTTGTTGGCTGGCATCAATACCTGCAGGATGCTGGCCAAGATGATCACCAACAATGCCCCAATTACATTTAACCATAAAAAGGAAATAACATCCGCCCTGTAAATTCCAATGATTAACAGTTCGGATACAATGGCCGCCGCAAAAACCGCATTGGCCCCTACTCGCTTTATCCAAAATGCTACCAAAAATATGCCGAGAATAACGCCATAAAAAAGGGATCCCAAAATATTCACTGCTTCTATCAAACTATTGCCAATATTGTGGGCAAACATGGCAATCACAATACAGAAAATACCCCATGCAAATGTGTACCATTTAGACATTGAATATTGTTGGGCATCCGTTCGCTCTTTAGCCAAATATTTCATGTGAAAATCAACCATGGTGCAGGCTGCCAGTGAATTTAATGCAGCAGCAATGCTACCCCAGGCAGATAAAAATATCACTGCAAAAAGAAGCCCAATTAAACCAATGGGCAAATGATCTTTCACGAAACGCAGAAATATAAAATTGGCATCGTTTGCTTCATCGCCAGGCAATGCTTTTTTGAGGGTGTTTTTGTATTCGGCCCTGTACAATTTGGCTTGCGCCACATCTCCAGCAGCAAATGAGGCATTGTATTTCGATTCAATACTTTTGAGCGAATCGCCATACACCGTTTTTTCGGCCAGCATCGCTTTGCCTGTATCAAAAAACACTGGCGCTTTGTATTGGAGATAAAAACTAAAAATCAATATTCCGATCAGTAAAATAAAAAATTGCATCGGTACTTTTACCAGTCCATTCATCAACAACCCTTTTCTACTTTCGCTGATATTTTTAGCAGTTAAATACCGGCCAACCTGGCTGTGATCGGTTCCAAAGTAACTGAGTGCGAGAAAAAATCCGCCAATGACGCCGCTCCAGATATTGTACTTGTCTTTCCAATCGAAACCATTTTCAGTGAACCCCGTTGTAATCACGTTCATCTTCCCAAGATCTGCCGCCTGCCGCACGGCACCAGCGAACCCAACATTATCTGGCAACATGTTTACAGCGATGTAGGCCACTACAAACAAAGAAATAAATATGATGATCATCTGCAGGGTTTGGGTGTACGCCACAGCCCTTGCGCCTCCACTGATGGTGTAAATGATGAGCACGCCGCCCATCACCAAATTGGTATAATAAATATTCCAATCCATCAAAGAACTTAAAATGAGTGAAGGTGCATAAATGCTCACACCAGTGCTAAGACCCCTGCTCAACAAAAATAAAAAAGAGGTGAATGAACGGGTTTTTAGATCGAATCTTTTTTCGAGAAATTCATAAGCCGTGTACACTTTTAACCTGCTGTAAACTGGCACAAAAAAAATGCTGATCACAATCATGGCCAACGGCAAACCAAAATAATATTGTAGAAATCGCATCCCATCTGTGTACGATTGCCCGGGGCCTGTAAGATAGGTGATAGCGCTGGCCTGTGTACCCATGATGCTCAACAACACCAAATACCAAGGCAAGCTTCGGTTGCTTAAAAAGTAACCATCTAAATTTTTAGAAGAGCGACTTTTGTACACTCCATACAGAATGATTCCAGAAAGTACAACTACCAGTATCGTCCAATCTATTAAGCTCATCTTTGAATAAATCTAGTCATTAAATAAGGTTCATTTTTTTTCACATCTTCTAGCTCAAGTTGCAATTTTATTGGCCTGGTTTGGCTATGAGGTTCGCCAATAAACGATACGCCCCCGGAACACCTGCTGGTAGCTGGCGAAAAAATACCAACCCGGTGTATACAAATCTTCCTTTCCCATATTTGGCTACTATTAAGCTCCCAGATTGCTCCCCTTCGCCAGGATCTTTCATAGAAAGAATTTTTTCGTATGCAGGATCTATGTTTTCTGCATGGTAAATACTTCTTTCCTGGATCCAGCCTTCAAAATCTTTGGCAGTAATTTTATTTGGGTAATTTAACACCGGATGATTGGGAATTAAAAAATCAACGTCGGCTTTTTCATCAGTAATCCTGTTACGTGTAATCGTAAATGGATAGGGAGAAATACTAGCTTTCACCGGACCAATGGAGTTGTTGGTATTGTATTGCACCAACAACACCCCTCCGTTTTTCACATATTCCATCAACACAATGTAAGCATTGCTGAGCCATGCATTGGTATTGTAAGCCCTAACACCGGTAACAACCGCATCTAGCGATTGGAGATTTTTAGTAGTAATGTCTTTCTCTGTTAACATCACCACTTCATAACCCATTTGTGTGAGCGCTTCCGGCACTTTATCGCCTGCACCAACAATATAACCCACACGGCTACCCGAAATGTTTAGATCCATTTTTACCACCCTGGTACGATCGTAATAATTGTAATAAATATCTGGAATATGATCGTAACTGGTTTTGCTCAATGAAATCATTTGGGGTTCAAAATAGGACGATGCTTTTAGCACACCCCCAATAAAAGTAGTACTGTTATTGGGGAAAGAATCGCTGCTCAATTCCAGTACATCGTTCCTTAGAGTACCTTTTAAAAACTCAGTATTTCCTTCATAAACCGTTTGAAAACGTCCATTATACTGTGTTTGCAATTGGATGGATTCTTTGAGTGTTTGATTAAACTGTGTAGAAATATTCAATATTTTTTTTTGTTTGCTTTTTCCGTTGGCCACAATGATGAGCGATGGCGAAACATTTACAAAAGCAGGATTCACCAACTGCATTGGCTGGTACAATTCACCTTTAACCGGATCGGTGTATTTATATTGAACCGGTCTGCTAAAGCTGTACATTTTATTGTTGATGGTTACCATAAACAAGGCTTCTGGTGCTTTGTTTTCTGGCATGCCAATTTGTTGTTGATTGCGTACATCAAATGACCCTTCATTCATGGGATACTCCAGCCAATAGGGTTGTGTGGCGGGCGTTTGCTTCGGAATAAATGCGTTGGCAGTTTTGATGCTGGTTACATCTTGTGAAGTATTATCGAAACTTTGGGTGGTTCCAAAAATATCAACCGTTGCCTTTTGAACCGACACGCCATTTCTATTATTAAATACCACGGCATATCGAATGCTGTCTCCCACTACATTCAGTTGGTTGGCAACCGTGGCTTCCATGTACAATCCTGCACACATGGCCATCAGTTCTTTTATTTGAGTAAGCCTTCCGGGAAGCAGGTATTTGTACTCTTCATACAATGTTTCCAGAGCAGGTAAAGACGATTGTGGTTGCGATGCATCGTAGTTGTCAATAATGCTTTTAATTTGTTTATTGTATGCATCGGCTTGCGCTTGGTTTTTCAACACAGCCCCTACGCTGGTTTCCACTCCTTCCATAAAATCGGAAACAGGCTTATCGCCTTTAATGGTTTCAAAAAATTCGAAACTTTGCCCCCGCTGTGCCGGTACTCCAAAACCCTGACTCTTATGCTGGCTGCGGCTTTCAGCAGCCATTTCGCCATAACTTTTGCCAAGAATAGGATTGTACATCCCTACATTTATTTTTAGTTGATCGTCGCGCTGCGTATTATTTCCTCCGAAATTAAAAGTATTCCACATCAAACGTTTTGCCTTCCAAACGGTAACGCCCTGTTGTAATTGTTCTGGAAATTGGTTGGGATCTGCGGCAGCATCAAAAGCAATTTCTGCTAACATTGCGGATGCGGTGTGGTGCCCATGGCCGCCCTCTCCGGTGGTAGGAAAACGGGTGATGATCACATCAGGTTGAAATTTGCGAATCACCCAAACTACATCTCCCAACACTTTTTGTTTATTCCATTTTTCAAAAGTTTCGATTGGACTTTTGCTATAACCAAAATCAAAAGCAGTGCTAAAAAATTGTTCAGTCCCATCTACTCTTCTGGCAGCCAGCAACTCCTGTGTTCTTATTAAACCTAGCTCAATGCCCTGTTCATCGCCTATGAGGTTTTGTCCACCATCTCCTCTGGTTAAACTCAAATAACCTGTTCTGAATTTTCTTTCGTTGGCCAAATAACCCAACAACCGCGTATTCTCATCATCGGGGTGAGCCGCTATGTACAATACGTTTCCAAATACTTGCAGTTTTTTAAGTTCCTGTAAAATTGCTGAAGAAGAAAAAGAGGAGGGCTTCTGTGCAAACGAAGAACCCATCATACTTGCCAACAAAAGAAAAAAGAAAAGATGCTTCATGCCATTTTTTTTGAGTTACGAAATTAAGGGAATGTTTTTTTGAAAATCGTACCACTTATCCTAACCATATCATTGATCTGTATAGCATTTAACATTTATTAAACAAGCTTCGTCTACTAAAGGATTATTGTAACAAGTTTTTTTGTAAAAGAAACGATAGTTTTGAATAAAGATCTTTTGCATGAAATCATTTTTTTCTTTTTTTACCACTCTCTTTCTTTTAGGGACCCATTTGTTTGCCCAAACGCCACTTCCTTACAACAGCATCAAAAAAGTAGAGGGCAAGGCAGCAGTAGTATCTGCACACCCACTAGCCAGTGAGGCAGGATTAAAAATGTTGCAACAAGGGGGCAATGCCATAGATGCTGCCATAGCTACACAATTGGCGTTGGCCGTAGTGTACCCTGGTGCAGGCAATTTGGGAGGTGGTGGCTTTTTATTGGCCAAACTCAGCCATGGACAACGCATTGCCATCGACTATCGGGAAACCGCTCCTGCAAAAGCTTTCAAAGACATGTACCTCGATAGTAACGGTAATCCGAATGTACCCCTATCGCTTTATGGTGCCATGGCATCTGGTGTTCCTGGTACCGTTGCTGGGTTGTTTGCCAGTTTAAAATATGCAAAACTTCCCTTTAAACAATTGATAGCACCCGCCATAGAACTGGCAGAAAAAGGTTTCCCCATTACCGCATCACAGGCCAATAGTTTCAACAGCAATAAAAGAACTTTTGAAAAAAACAACCGGTTGCCGGTGGCATTTGTAAAGAACGATGCCTGGAAAGAAGGGGATGTTTTAATTCAACCCGAACTATCGGCTACGCTTAAACGCATGCAATTAAAAGGTGCCAAAGGATTTTATGAAGGGGCTACTGCAAAAATGATCGTACAAACCATGCAAACTGGCAAAGGTATCATCAGCCTCAAAGACCTGAAACAATACAAAGCCAAACAAAGAACCCCCACCTCTTTTTTTTACAAAGGATATGAGGTGTTGGGCATGCCAATGCCCAGCAGTGGCGGTTTGTTGGTACAACAAATGATGAAAATGATTGCAGATAAAAATATTGCAGCCATGGGTTTTCAAACAGCTGCCAGTGTGCAATTGATGACGGAAGTAGAACGAAGGGCTTTTGCAGACAGGGGCACTTACATGGGGGATGCAGACTTTGTGAAGGTGCCGGTAAAAACACTGAGTAGTGACGCTTACTTACGGGAACGCATGAGCGATTTTGAGCCGGGAAAAGCCGGAAGCAGTATCACAACCAAAGAAGGGATGGTACCGGAAAGTGAAGAAACCACGCACATCAGTATCGTAGATGAAGCTGGCAATGCTGTAGCAGTAACCACTACGCTGAATGGAAGTTATGGCAGTTACACCGTAGTAGAAGGCGCTGGATTTTTATTGAACAACGAAATGGATGATTTTAGTGTAAAACCCGGAGCACCCAACATGTATGGTGCAGTGGGTAAAGCAGCCAATGCCATTAGCCCTGGAAAAAGAATGCTGAGCAGCATGACGCCCACTATTGTTTTAAAAGACAATGAGCCCTACATCGTAGTAGGCACACCCGGTGGCACCACGATTCCCACCAGTGTTTTTCAAAGTCTGGTGAATATTTTAGAATTTGGATTAAATGAAGAAGACGCCGTAAACAAACCAAAATTTCACCACCAATGGCTCCCCGATCAAATTGACGTAGAGCGAAATTTTCCAACAAACGTGATAGAAGAATTAAAAGCGATGGGTTACAAAGTTGTGAAAAGAGGTGAAATTGGAAGAACAGAGCTTATCCGCATCACTTTTTTAAATGGCAGAAAAATAACTGCCATTGCTGATAAAAGAGGCGATGATGCAGCAGTAGGATATTGAATCAAGCATTATATACTGTATTTTTACACCTCTCGGCAGGAAGCCTGCAAGGAAATCAAAAATCTTTGCATTTAACATGCTGTAGATATCTTAAGACTTCATTCATAAATATTATTTTTTCTGCGTAAATTTTTCAAAATACTAAAGTGGGCCTTTCTGGTACTAATACTACTGGTTGCTATCTTATATGGATTGCTACAACTACCATCTGTTCAAACATGGTTGGTTAAAAAAGTGGCGGGCGATCTATCTAAGGAGCTGAACACCAAGGTGACCATTAAAAAGGTTGATTTTCGATTTTTTGATAAAATTTTATTGCAGGAACTGATGGTGGAAGATCGCCAGAAAGATACCTTGTTATATGCAGCCACTGCAAGCGCCAATATCACCGATTGGTTTTTTATAAAAGACAAAGTAACCCTCTACAAAATAGGCCTCGAAAATACGGTGGTGAATATGCAACGCACCGACTCTGTTTGGAACTACCAGTTCCTAGTTGATTATTTCAGCAGTCCACGCGATCCGAATAAACCCAAAAAGAAAGGGGTGGCTATCAACATAGAAAACATCAACCTCAAAAATATTCGTTTCTATAAAATGGATAAATGGGTGGGCCAGGATATGATGGTTATTTTAAAGCTATTGGATGTGAATATAGAGAAGATGGATTTAGACAACAAAGAGATCTTCATCACAGACATCAACATGCAGCAACCCGTTTTTTCACAATCGGATTTTGATGGCAAAAAACCTGCTGCGCCCAACCTGAGCAGCATCTTGAACACCATTCCAGTGGTGAATGCTTTAAGGTGGAACCAATCGGGCTGGAAAATAAAACTCGGTAAACTGAACGTGATTGATGGAAGTTTTATCAACAATAAAAAAACAGTAAGGGCACCCTACACAGACCACTTTGATGGAATGCACATCGGTTTTAGTGGCATCAACGGAAGCCTTAGCAATATAACCTTCATCAATGATACTTTACAAGCAGATATTTCATTAAAGGCAAAAGAAAGAAGTGGGCTAGAAGTAAAAAAACTGGAAAGCCATATGCGTTTTACGCCGGTATTGATGGAGTTTCAACGCTTAGACCTGCAGACCAACAAAAGCAAATTGGGCGACTACTATGCCATGCGCTACAATTCTTTTAACAAAGACATGGGTTCGTTCATCAACAGTGTAACCCTTGAAGCAAATTTTAAAGAGAGTGTATTGAGTACCGATGACCTGGCCATATTTGCTCCTACCCTTTTGAACATGAAAAGGGTATTTTACCTCGAAGGAAATGCCAAAGGAACCATTGACAATTTCTCGGCCCAAAAAATGAAAATAAGAACAGGTGGTACATTTCTAGATGGCGATTTGTCTATGAGAGGATTGCCAGATATCAATACTACCTTCATCGATCTACGTTCTAGGACATTCAAAACCAATTACAATGAATTGGTAGCCATCATACCCTCTCTCAAAAATGTACAGACGCCCGCACTCAATAAATTGGGTGCTATACAATACGCAGGCAATTTTACTGGATTCATCAATGATTTTGTTGCTTTCGGAAACATCCAAACAAATTTGGGCAAGCTCACGGCAGACTTGAATATGAAGCTACCAGAAAATGGCCCAGCCTTGTATTCTGGCAATATCAATACGGCCAGCTTTAACCTGGGTTCTTTTTTGAATGATCCAAATTTTGGCAGCGTTGCTATTAATGGCGCCATCAAAGGCAGCGATTTTGCTATTGAAAAATTAAATGCCAGCTTTAACGGGAAAATTGCAAGGCTCGATTATGGTGGATATTCTTACAGAAACATCAGCATGAATGGCAGTTTGAAAAACAAGTTGTTCAAAGGGAAATTAGCCATTGATGATCACAACATTCAAATTACAGATTTGGATGGTGAGATTAGTTTTGCGGGCAAAACACTGGCCTTTAATGCAGATGCCAATATCAAAAAAATTGATTTCAAAAATGTAGGACTAACCGATGACCAACTCATTTTATCGGGGGTATTCAACCTCGATTTTACGGGTAACAATATTGATGAGTTCCTAGGATCAGCCATTGTTTCCAACGCAAATTTAGAACATGATGGCACCCCCCTGTCTTTTGATTCACTGGCGTTGCGCTCTTTCATAGTAAATGGCCAAAAAACACTTACCCTTCAATCAAATGAGGTAGATGCCAGCATCAGTGGTAATTTTCAAATATTAAAACTGCCCGATACTTTCAAAGAATTTCTATCGAGGTACTACCCAACTTATATCAAAGCACCAACGTCGAAAGTTGAAAACCAGGATTTTAGTTTCAATATTAAAACCAACAAAATAGACGAATACCTAAAACTCTTTGATCAAAAAATTGAAGGATTCAACAATTCACAAATTGAAGGCAGTATTAATTTGGGCAACAATGAACTGTACGTAAATGCAGTGGTTCCGGAATTTAGTTACGATGGAAAAGTATTTATCAATACAAAACTGTTGGGTAACGGTAACCGTGATACGCTTTTTGCAGATGTGAATGTAGAAGACATTGTGATAAACGATAGTTTGCATTTTCCGGAAACGACCATTAAATTGGCCGCTCACAATGATGTATCAATGGTTCAACTGAACACCAAAGCAGGAAAAACCCTCAATGCTGCTTCACTCAATGCCAGTGTACAAACAATGGAAGATGGCGTAAGAGTTTCCTTTTTTCCATCCTCTTTTGTATTGAACAATAAGGAATGGACCTTGGAGAAGGATGGGGAACTCACCCTTCGAAAAAATTACATTGATGCCACTGAAATCCGGTTTAAAAACAACGATCAGGAAATTGTTTTGGGTACAGAGTTAGATTCAGTAACTGATGATGTGCACCTCGTTGCCAAACTTAAAAATGTAGTGATCGAAGATTTTTTACCTTTTTGGGTAACCGATCCAGACATGAGTGGTAAACTCACTGGCGCTGCTACCATCACGGATCTAATGGGTAATCCGAAAATAGCATTCAAAGGAGTTGCAGACAGTTTCTCTTTGAATAAAAAATATGTAGGCAAAGTAACATTAGATGGTGGTGTTAATACCATCACTGGAATGGTGACATACAAAGCAAATACCGGAGAAGTAGAAAATATATTTGCGATTGATGGTCATTACAATTACAAAGACAGCACGGGTAATAAAATGAATACCCAACTCATTGCAGATAAAATAGACCTAAACCTGCTAGAACCATTTCTCACAGGGGTGTTCGACAAAATTAACGGAAGTGGAAAAGCCAATCTTCTTATCACTGATAAAGATTCCGACCACATGACGTTGGTGGGAGATGTAACCGTAGATGCTGCTTC
>Ga0247722_10001780_pt1 | contig 11619 bp, 9 predicted proteins | sample MSEWelMarce3H_FC_FD_189094 | JGI IMG/M metagenome (GOLD analysis project Ga0247722, IMG submission 189094) | Subsurface sediment microbial communities from gas well in West Virginia, United States - MSEEL Well Study Marcellus 3H_FC | ecosystem: Environmental > Terrestrial > Deep subsurface >... | reverse complement strand
GATTTAACCAGTGACGAAATCAATGAAGTAAAAATTCTTGAAGATAGTATTTCTGTTAATCATTATAAACTTATGGATTTAGTAACTGTAAATTCTGATGGCGCAATTAAAGATTTAAAAACTAAAGCTTGGTTGCCATTTTATTCAAAAGGTGAAATAAATATTTTCTCATATGATGTTTATGAAGAAATGGAAGATCTAAATGGGAATAGAACTGGCAATTATGAAAAAGCCGCTACGATGATTTACTTAAATAATCCTAAAGACAATTATGCAATAAATGTTATGGATTATAGTGTAAATGATATTTTTAATAAATCTAAATTACTTAATAAATGGTCTGGAGGTCTAATAGAAATTTTCAAAGATTGTCAGAAATTTATAAATGAAAATGTAAATGAAAAAAACTTATGGAATTTTGACTCAAAATATTTTGATGTTGATGAATTAGAAAAAACTAAGATAAAAGAAATAAAGAGTGACAAAACCATGAATAAAAATGAAAGAAATATAAGATTAAACAATCTAGATTCTGAAATTCAAATTACACCATATTTAAGAATGATAGAAGATTATAAAATAAAATGTAATTAAGGGGCCTATTAAAAGCCTTTCAATTAATTGCGAATTTTGTGAGAAGTTCACGTTCCGCATAATTTTTTATCTTTAACAGAAAATAATCAATTGCAAAGTTCGCAACTGGCTACAAGCTTGGGGACGTTAACCGAAAAAAATAAAGAATGAATAGAATAATATTGACTCTTATATTTATTGCTAGTTCCATTTCATTAGTTGCCCAAAACGACTCCGTAAATCGATTCACTTTTCAAGGTTATGGTGAAGTATATTATGGTTATGATTCGTCAAACTCGACAAATAATGAAAAGTCTAATTTCCTTTATAATCATAAACGAAACAACGAAATCAATATAAATTTAGCATACGTAAAGGGGTCATTCAGCCAAAATAATATTCGGGCAAATGCCGCATTTATGCTTGGAAATTATAGCCAATACAATCTCTCGGCTGAGCCAAATTGGGCGCAATATATTTTTGAAGCCAATGTAGGTTTCAAGATTTCAAAAAAGCAAAACATTTGGTTGGATGCAGGAATTATGCCTTCTCACATCGGTTTTGAAAGTGCAATTAGCGCGGATTGTTGGACTTTGTCGAGAAGTATTCTTGCTGAAAATTCTCCTTATTATGAAAGTGGAATCAAACTTTCTTATACTAATAAATCAGAAAAATTTAATGCTTCCTTAATCGTATTAAACGGATGGCAAAAAATTAAAACCCCCGATTACTTCAAACAACCCTCCTTTGGTTTACAACTCAATTACAAACCAAACTATAAATTAATTTTGAATTACAGTAACTTTATAGGCAACGATAGGCCCGACGGTATTAACTCATGGCGATTGTTTCATAATCTTTATGCAATCTACGAACCTTCAAACACGTTTGGAATTATTGCGGGATTTGACATTGGAACGGATAAGTTAGACCTAACAACTAATGGAACTTGGTACTCCCCTGTTTTAATTGTTAAACAAAGCGTAACCGATAAAACTAAAATTGCTGTAAGAGGTGAATATTACAGCGACCCAAAACAAATAATTGTTTCAACTGGAACCTCCAATGGCTTTCAAACTTTTGGCCTTTCTTCCAACATTGACTATGATCTCAATAGCAAAATTAAATTCAGAATTGAAGGTAAAATGTATCATTCTAAGGACAAAATAGTTGCAAATGAGAACCAAAATTATTCGCTTACAACAAATATGACAATCAAATTTTAAATTTAAACAAAGTGGCAACAAATAAAACTACCGAAACTGAAATCGCCGTAACTGACTTTATCAATTCATTTGTAGACAATGAACAAAAGAAGCAAGACAGCTTTGAATTAATTGAATTAATGAAAAAATGGTCGGGTTTTGAACCTAAAATGTGGGGGCCAACGATAGTTGGTTTTGGAAGTTACCATTATAAATATGCTAGTGGCCACGAAGGCGACTCGTTGCTAATTGGGTTTTCCCCACGAAAAAATGAATTCTCACTTTATATAGTGGCGCCAGATAAAGACTATAGCTCACTTCTTGACAAACTAGGTAAATACAAAATGGGAAAAGCGTGTATATACTTTAAAAAATTGTCGGATCTTGATTGTGGTATTTTAGAAGCGATTTGTAAAGAGACAATTATACATTTAAGAAAATAGCCACAGATTCACTGAGATATTCATTTGCGTGCCTTGCGTAAAACTTTGCGCTCTTTGCGGTTAAACAAATAAATAGAATCTGAAATAAATTCAGATGGACAAAATAGGGGTGTTTCCCAACTTTCTATTATCTTTGCTTTATGCTGTTTTCCGAAATATTAGGACAAGAATCCATTAAAAATCATTTGACAAAAAGCGCGTCTTCGGGCAGGATTCCTCATGCACAATTGTTTGTAGGGCCAGAAGGTTGCGGGACTTTGGCGATGGCAATTGCTTATGCTCAATATATTTTATGCCATAATACTGACGGCGAAAACACCAACGGAAACGAATCTTGTAACCTAAAATTCAATTCGATTTCTCATCCCGATTTGCATTTTATTTTTCCAACCGTAACCACCGAGGACGTAAAAACCAAACCCAAAAGCTTGGATTTTATGGCAGATTGGCGTCAATTTGTTGCTGAAAATCCTTACGGAGGACTTTTTGATTGGTACAAAATTCTAGGGGTTCAAAACAAGCAAGGGGAAATTCGAGTAGACGATGCCCAGGAAATTTTGAAATTACTTTCCTTGAAATCCTATGAAGGAGGACACAAAATTGTAATTGTTTGGATGGCCGAAAAAATGAATGTAACTGCCTCCAATAAGCTTTTAAAATTACTAGAAGAACCGCCAGAAAAAACCGTTTTTATCTTAATTGCAGAAAATGAAGAAGATATAATTCAAACTATTTTATCGCGTTGCCAAGTGTTGCATTTTGGTGGTTTAAGCGAAAAAGTAATCGCCGATAGTTTGATTCTTAAAGAGAATATTGAAGCAAGTTTAGCCGATAAAATTGCACATCAATCACAAGGAAATTACAATAAAGCGTTACTTTTGCTAGACGAAGAAAGTGAAGAATTGCCTTTTGAAGAATGGTTTGTTTCTTGGGTTCGTGCGGCTTTTAGAGCCAAAGGAAATGCCGAAGCAATTCAAGATTTGATTCTTTGGAGCGAACAAATTGCAGGTTTAGGAAGGGAAACACAGAAAAAATTTTTGAACTTTTGCATCGATATGTTCCGCCAGGCTTTAATGCTGAATTACGAAACAAAAAAACTGGTTTACATGGAAACGAAAGTTCCTAAATTTCAATTGGAAAATTTTGCTCCATTTGTAAACGGAAACAATATAAATGATATTTTTAAGGAACTTTCCGACGCGATGTATCACATAGAACGCAACGGAAATGCAAAAATAATTTTAACAGATTTATCAATAAAACTAACTCGTTTAATTCACAAAAAATAACCAATTATGAATAATGTAGCTTCTATTTTAGTTTTGATTTTTTTAGCGTTAACTTTTTTACAGTCAGGTTACGATAAATTGTTCCATTGGAAAGATAATGTAGGATGGTTAACTGGTCATTTTGCCAATACCATTTTGAAAAAAGCGGTTCCTTTTGCTTTGTTTCACGTACTGGTTTTAGAGTTAATTTCTGGAGTATTAAGTATTGTTGGCGCAATTGAATTGTATGTAAATGAAGGCCGAACTTTTGGTTTTTATGCAGGAATATTCTCTTGTGTTACGCTTTTAATGTTGCTTTTTGGACAACGATTAGCGAAAGATTATGATGGCGCTCGCACTATTGTAATCTATTTTATTCCTGCCGTAATGGTGGTTTATTGGTTGAACTAATCCTATTTCCCTATTGTTGCTTTGAACAATCGCATGTCGTTCCACGTGAATTTATCGCCGTGAGCTTCCATTAATTCGTTTAAAGATCCTCCTTTAAATCCTTTAAAAATGTGGGTTAATGCTTCTATTTTGTCTTCTGGCATCACGTCTTGAATTTGGACTTGCCCCGCTTCAATTAATTTTGCAAAATGGCCGTAGATGGTTTGTGGAGTCAATTTTCTGATAGTCGCAATTTCGTTTATTGAATTACTTTGAAGCCATAATTCATAGGTTTCTTGTGTGGTTGATTTCTTTGGCTCTTTAGTATTTGAACTTTTCTTTTTAGTATAACGATTTACATCGAAATCGTCTTCTACAATAGTAATGTTCAGCTCTCTGAACTTTGTTTGTATTTCAAATATTTTATTGGTTCGGTACGATTTAATTTCATTTGAATTTAGATTTTCTTTTGAAATTTCAGCCCCGGCAGCAACCGTATTTATTAGCAATTTGGCTTTCATTAATTGGAAAACAGCTTTAATTTGCATTTCTTCCAAAAGCACTAATTCATCGAAATAGGCTTTTGCTTTTTTTGCGCGCTTTACCTCTTCCATTTTCCATAAAATATCATAAACAACGCGATCCATTGTTGCAAAGAAATAATTGTAAGCAGCATGAATTCGCTCTGATATTTGATTGATATCAAAATTCTCGGCAGCAAATAGTTTGTCCAATTGCGATAAAAACTTTCTGGATGGATCCAATACTTCTCCGATGTATTCTGCTTGCTTTTTGGCCCAAACAGCATGTTTTGACTTCTCAGAAACCTCTGATTTTTCATTATAACTGAACTGGTGATTTCTCCATTCTTGAACTAATTCGGCCCAATCAAAAGTAGCTTTCAAATAATTATGAAGGTACTTTTTAGTGTCTTGGAGTAACGATTCTGCAAGAGCCTCTTCTGAAGCTTTGTTCAAAGAATAATCCATTACATCTTGATCGTTTGAAATACCATTCATTTGCAAAGGCGATAGTAAAATAAGCCCGTTTAAAGACCTAAGTCTTGACAATGCAACATAGGCCTGGCCGGGAACAAAAACTTGCGAAACATCAAGCGCTGCTTTGTCAAAAGTAAGTCCTTGGCTTTTGTGAACCGTAATTGCCCAAGCTAATTTTATTGGATAATGAACAAAGGTTCCTAAAATTTCTTCTTCTATTTCCTTTGTGCTATCATTGATTTTATATCGGATATTTTGCCATTCAAATTTTTCAACCTCTATAGTTAAATCATCTTCCGGAAAATGAACGAGGATTTCATTTTTTGATAATGATTTTATGAATCCCATTTTGCCGTTGAAATATTTTTTTTCAAAGGAAGGATCGTTTTTAACAAACATAATTTGAGCACCAACTTTCAATTGTAAATTATATTCAATCGGATAAATTTTATCTGGAAAATCGTCCACAATATCGGGATTGAAAATCATTAATTTTCCATCTAAATCTTCCAGCGCTTTGGCGTTTATAGCGTCGGCTTTTGCATTATGAGTAGTAAGAATGATGTAACCTTTATTTTGATTTAAATCGAAATTTGGTTTTACATATTGATTTAAAACAGCAATATCTTGGTTGGAGATTTGGTTGTTTCGAAGGTTGTTTAATATTGAAATAAACACATCGTCCGATTGTCTGAAGATCTTCGACAATTCAATATAAAGAGGTGGATTTTGCTGAATTACATGAGAGTGAAAAAAGAATTTACCGTTATAATATTTTCTCAAGGTACTCCACTCCTCGTCTCGAATTACAGGTGGCAATTGCAATAAATCTCCTATAAATAATACTTGAACACCGCCAAAAGGCGCTTTCTTTTTACGGACTGATTGCATCATAAAATCAATAGCATCTAGTAAATCGGAGCGCAACATACTCACTTCATCAATAATCATCAGCTCCATGTTTCGAATGACCGCTTTTTTTAAACCGCTCATTTTGAAGTGTCTAACTAATGTGCTTTTGGTTTCAAATTTTACGCTATCTGAAAAATGTGGCGCAGAATGATCTGGAATGAATCCTCCGAAAGGGAGTTGAAACATGGAATGAATCGTAACTCCTCCAGCATTTAACGCTGCTATTCCTGTTGGCGCAACCACCACGGTGTTTTTGTGAGTGGTTTTAATTATTTCCTTTAAAAGAGTGGTTTTACCAGTTCCTGCTTTTCCAGTTAAAAAAATAGAACGATTGGTTTGATTGATAAATTTTAAAGTAAATTCTGCGGCTTCGGATATCGTTTGCATTGTTGTAAATTAGATGTTGAAAGTACAATATATATTTTAATTACAATTTAATATAAATAAAAAATGCCTTCAATTGAAGGCATTTAAATATTGATGAAGAAATATTATTTCTTTTTATCTGCTGCTGGAGCCTCTTTTTTAACTTCTGATTTAGAAGATTTATACTTGTCGTTCAAAAGCTTAATAAGTTCGTTTGTGATATCGTATTTGTCTTCTGCATACAATATAGACGCTGCGTCTCCAGTTCCATAAATATAAGCATATCCTTTTTCTTTACCGTAAGATTTAATAAACTTCTTAACGCTACTTACAACCGAATCAATTTCTACTCCGCTTTCTTGTTGCAATTGTTGTGCAATAGATTGTTCCGCATATTGAAGTTGTTGCTCTCTTTTTTGTAATTCAGCACCTTTTTGTTGCGCCCAAGCTTGGCCGTTCATTTGTGCATTTTTTTGAAAGTTTCCGGCTTCTACTTTAAATTTTGCAATTTCAGCTTCAAGCTCTCTTCCCATCTCTTGAGATTTTGCTTTGTATTTTGCTTCGATGTCTTTCGCCTCTATGTATTCAATCATTAATTTTGAAGTGTCTACGTAAGCGGTTTTTGTTGATGCAACTTCTGCAGTTTTATTACATGAGATAATTGAAAATGCGATTGCGATAATTACTAATGATTTTTTCATCCTTTTTTAATATTGATTTTTTAATTGTTGGTAAAAGTATAAATTTTAATTTAATAACTAAAATGTTAAAAATTGGTCCGATTTACAAACTATAAGTTTTTATAATTGGTTTTTGGTTTACTATAATAATAAGCTATAAAAAACGGAATTATTTAAGTTAATTTCCGACAATTTAATTAAAATGGCTACAAAAGTTATATTAAAGCTAAAAATCTTCTTTTAAATCGCTTTAAATCGCTTTTCCCATGTTTTTTAGCACATAAATGTGAGAAGAATATTCCGAACTCATAATTGCTTTCCAATTTGATACTAATCCGATCCAAATTGCTTTTACAAAATTCATTTTCCCGTTTTTGTATTTTTCAGAAAGCAAACTCACATAAAAAGAATCAAATTTCATTGGAAGTACTTTTTCTAATTTTATATCTTCTTTATCAAAAAGTAATTTGATGGCTGTTTTTGAAAAATGCCAGAAGTGAATTGGCACATCAAATGCGGCCCAGAATTTTCCATAATAATTAGCGTCGTAGGATTTGAAATTTGGAACGGCAATAATTATTGTGCCGTTTGGTTTAACCAATCTTTTTAATTCTCTGATTTGATTTTCCAAATTTGGAACGTGTTCTAAAACGTGCCACATAGTAATTACGTCAAATGAGTTGCTTTCTAATTCTTCTGTAGAATCTGTAAATTGGATTCCTTTTCCAATGGCAATTCCTTTTGCTTTTTCACTTGGCTCAACTCCTATTGTGCTCCAGCCATTTTGTTTTGCGGTTAACAAAAAGTCACCTGTTCCGGCTCCGATATCTAATAAATTGCCTTTTGTAAAACTGCAATTATTAATCAAATTTAATTTGTTTTTTAAAGCAATCCCTTTTACAAAATGATATGCTTTTTCAAATAAAGACCTCTTCGAATCAGTGTGAGAAATGTAATCACTACTTTCATAATACCTCCCTAAATTTTCAGGGGAAGGTTGCGGCGATGTAATTAACATATCAAGATCTTGGTCGTAATACAAGTCGAAAGTTTCCTTAGAAACAGAATAATCAGTTACGGTAAGAAAGTGTTTTTTATTAGAAATATCCATATTTTAATAATGTAATAATAATCTGAAAATCGAAACAGCTCAATAATAGCGGGAGTTTACAAAGTAGTTTCACGTGGAACATTATAAATCAAAATTCAGAGATCAGAAATCTAAAATTACTATCGCCCCATGTAAATTAATAATACCGATATGTCGCTTGGCGAAACTCCACTAATTCTAGACGCTTGTGAAATAGTAACAGGTCGGATTTTTGAGAGCTTTTGCTTGGCTTCTATCGACATTGATTTAATGTTGTTATAATCGAAATCGTCTGGGATTTTCAGATCTTCTAAACGTAATAATTTATTAGCGTTGTTTCTTTCCTTTTCAATATATCCTGAATATTTAACTTGGATTTCTGCTTGTTCCAAAATTTCCAAATCGATATCATTTGCATCTATGTAATCATTAACCTTATCTAATTTCATCATGTCTTCAAGATCAATTTGAGGACGAGAAAACATTTTAAACATCTTATCGGACTGGTCGATTAAGGCGGTTTCTTTTGCTTCTAAAATAGGATTTGCTTCTGCTGGAGTGATGCTAGTTTCTTTAAAGAAAGCCACCATTTTTTCAGATTCATTAAGCTTGTGTTCCATTCTTCTAAGGCGTTTTTCTGAGGCCAAACCTATTTCAAACGAAAGCGGCGTCAATCTAAAATCGGCATTGTCTTGACGTAAAAGAGTTCTGAATTCTGCTCTAGAAGTAAACATTCTATAAGGTTCCTCGGTTCCTTTTGTGATTAAGTCGTCAATCAAAACTCCTATATAGGCTTCGTCTCTTTTCAATATTAAAGGCGCTCTTTCTTGGACTTTTAAAGCGGCATTTATACCCGCCATTAAACCTTGCGAAGCGGCCTCTTCATAACCTGTTGTGCCGTTAATTTGTCCCGCGAAATAGAGCCCTTCAACCAGCTTGGTTTCTAACGTATGCTTTAATTGTGTAGGTGGAAAATAATCGTATTCAATAGCATAACCAGGTCTGAAAAATTTAACTTTTTCAAACCCAACAACTGAGCTTAAAGCTTTAAATTGAATGTCTTCCGGTAAAGAAGTTGAAAAACCATTTACATAAACTTCTACAGTATTCCAGCCCTCAGGTTCAACAAATAATTGGTGTCTTTCTTTGTCGGCAAAACGATTAATTTTATCTTCAATTGAGGGACAATAGCGTGGACCAAGGCTTTTAATTCTTCCGTTAAACATCGGGGATCTGTCAAATCCTTCTCTTAAAATGTCATGAACATCTAAAGAAGTATAGGTCATATAACAAGATTTCTGATTGGTAAGAGGTTTTGTAATATCAGAATAAGAGAATTTATCTGGTTTTATATCGCCTTTTTCCTCGTTCATTTTGGAATAATCCAATGATCTTCCGTCTACTCTTGGCGGCGTACCTGTTTTCATTCTTCCAGATTCAAAACCCGCTTTTACCAAATCTTCCGTAACTCCATAGGCGGCACTTTCGCCAGCTCTACCGCCTCCAAATTGTTTTTCTCCAATATGGATTAAACCATTAAGAAAAGTTCCGTTGGTGAGGACTACTGTTTTTGCTTTGATTTGAATTCCTAAAGAGGTTTTAATTCCTTTTATTTGTCCGTTTTCGATTATTAATCCCGAAACCATTTCTTGATAAAAATCAAGATTTGGAGTTTGTTCCAGCATTAAACGCCATTCTTCTGCGAAACGCATACGGTCACTTTGAACCCTTGGAGACCACATTGCAGGACCTTTTGACTTATTCAACATTTTGAACTGGATGGCGGTTTTATCAGAGACAATTCCTGAATAACCCCCAAGCGCGTCAATTTCTCTTACAATTTGCCCTTTTGCAATTCCTCCCATGGCAGGATTACAGGACATTTGAGCAATGTTTTGCAAGCTCATGGTAACCAATAAGGTTTTGGCCCCTAAATTAGCAGCAGCAGCAGCGGCTTCTGAACCTGCATGCCCTGCACCAACAACAATCACATCGTAAGTATCTTGAAACAATCTCTTTTTATTTAATAATCGTTATAACTATGTTCCACGTGAAACGTTTTTTTTGAAAATTCAAATGCAAAAATACAAAAAATAATTAGCCCAGATTGAAGGGAAAATCCTCGAGAATTTTTTCGAGAGATTTGGAATGAAAGCGGGAAAATAAATTCTAGAAAAGCCTCAAATTTCGCTTCAGCAAATTATTGTTCCACGTGAAACATTTTCATTTTTTCTTCCTCTTTGGATCTCATAATAAGCTCGTCGGATTCGTTTTTATCTTTGTATCCGCAGTAATGCAAAATTCCATGAACTAAAACGCGCTGGATTTCTTCTTGAAAAGTAACATTATAGTCGGATGCGTTCTCTTTTACCCTTTCAACAGACACAAAAATATCTCCATTTAGCTCATTTCCAACAGAATAGTCGAAACTTATGATGTCGGTAAGTGTGTCATGATCTAAATATTGTTGGTTTATTTCCAATAAATAGTCGTCGTCACAAAATATGTAATTGATTTCTCCTTCTTTTTTGTTTTCAGAGAGAATTACTGCCGAAAGCCACTTGGAAAAGTCGGACTCGTGCTGCAATTCAAAATCGGTTTCGTAATTAAAACTAATCATTGTTTTTAAAATATTCTTGAACCTTTTGGTTAAAATTTGATCGCAAAGGTAAGGTTTGTCGGTTTAAAATTTCAATGCTGTTGAGATATTCTTGTAAATTCACAGGAAGCGGCTTACTTTGATTGTTGAATTCTTTTTTGTTGGTTTCTGATTGGCGCTTCTTTTCTTCACCTTGCTGCTGGGTTGCTTTTTCCAATTTCAACAACTCGTATTGCAAATTTAATATCTTCTGTAGCGTCTCGTTATTGAAACCTTTGTTCAATAATTGCTTTTCTATTTGCTTCATTTGCGACAATGCATTTTGACCAGCACCGCCCATTCCTTCTTTATTTAAAGCGTTTTCTAACGCCTCCCGAAGTTGCTTTTGCTCTTGATAAATTTTCATTATTTCACCTGCATTTCCTTCGCCATCTTCGCCGTTTTCTCCGCTTGGGGTATTCCCATCTCCTGATTTTCCATCGCCTTTTGACTTGCCCTTTTCCCCTTCGCCGGGCTTTTCTCCTTGACCGGGCTTGTCGCCTTTTTTCATTCCGTCTTTCATTTTTTCACCAAGGCCTTGTTGCTTTTTAATGATGTCTGGAAGCTGCATTCCCGATCCTTGGCCTTTTCCTGGTTTTGGTTTACCACCTTTCCCAGAACCCGACATTTTCATTTCAGATTGCATGTTGTTTAACGCATCACTCAGAAAATCAGCTAATTTATTTGATGCTGAAATTGCATATTGCTGGTGAGAAAGGCCTTTTTGAATTTGAGAATCTACAAAACTTGATAGTGCTTTGTCTATATTATAATGTACGTTCCCAATTTCTTTGGTTACGTTTTCAGCTATTTTTGGGTTTCTTAAAGACATTGCAAACAAACTATCGTCTACATGTTTAAACTGTTGCTTTAGATTTTGCTGAATTTTTAAATCCTTATTAAATGCAGGAGAACCCCGTTTTAATCCTTTAAATTGCTTCATTAAATCCTCTTGAGAAAAAGAATAAGCGAGCAAATTGTCTAATATTTGGCGTAGCATTTTCACGTCCTCTTCAAGTTGATCCATTTCTGCTCCGGCCATGCCTTCCATCATAT
>Ga0247722_10001777_pt1 | contig 11622 bp, 10 predicted proteins | sample MSEWelMarce3H_FC_FD_189094 | JGI IMG/M metagenome (GOLD analysis project Ga0247722, IMG submission 189094) | Subsurface sediment microbial communities from gas well in West Virginia, United States - MSEEL Well Study Marcellus 3H_FC | ecosystem: Environmental > Terrestrial > Deep subsurface >... | reverse complement strand
CCCCCTACAGCAATAAAACCCATATCACGGTATGGGTTTTTGCTTTTGATAGGTTTTACTAAAATAAACCATCACTGGCCGCATTCATCAACCGCCACCAGATGAACCAACGGTAATGATTGATCCATTCAGACCGCTGATATTAACTTAGCTTGCTATTGAAATAGAAGACGATTCTTACCACAAAAGCCGGCAATTTGATATTGAATAATATGAACATGGAGACAGAAGATTTTTTACCTTTACTGGGAACAGACTTTGTAGAATTTTATGTGGGCAATGCAAGGCAGGCTGCGCATTATTATAAAACTGCATTTGGTTATGAAGGACTCGCCTATTCGGGTCCCGAGACTGGCGATCGTGAAAAAGTTTCTTATGTATTGAAGCAAGATAAAGTTCGATTGATACTTACCACGGCTTTGCATCCTGATCATCCCATTGCGCAGCATACTCATTTTCATGGTGATGGGGTAAAGACCATTGCACTTACTGTTAATGATGCGCGTGATGCTTTTTACCAAACTACATCAAGAGGCGCAAAATCTTTTATGGAGCCAAAAGAAATGAGTGATGAGCATGGAACAGTCGTTATGAGTGGCATTCACATCTATGGCGATACCGTTCATTTGTTTGTGGAGCGAAAGAATTATAGCGGGATTTTTTTACCTGGATATAGGGAACTGAAATCGGAGTACAATCCAACGTCAGTCGGTCTAAAATATATTGATCATTGTGTAGGTAATGTTGGTTGGAATGAAATGAATCCTTGGGTAAAATTTTACGAGGATGTGATGGGATTCAAAAACATATTGACCTTCGATGACAAGCAGATATCCACTGAATATTCTGCATTGATGAGTAAGGTAATGAGTAATGGCAATGGCCATGTTAAGTTTCCCATCAATGAACCTGCTAAAGGAAAGAAAAAATCACAGGTAGAAGAGTACTTGGATTTTTATGGAGGTCCGGGTGTACAACATATTGCTATTGCAACCGACAACATAGTGGATACGGTAATTAAACTCCGTTCAAGAGGTGTTGAGTTTATTCAAGTACCAGGTACTTATTATGATGATCTTGCAAAACGTGTTGGTCCAATTGAAGAAGATATTGAAAAGCTGCGTCCATTGGGCATATTGGTTGATCGTGATGATGAAGGGTACTTGTTGCAAATCTTTACAAAACCGGTTGAAGATCGTCCAACTTTGTTTTATGAAATCATCCAACGCAGGGGTGCAAAATCTTTTGGTGCTGGCAATTTCAAGGCATTGTTTGAAGCTTTGGAAATGGAACAGGGTTTAAGAGGAAACCTCTAGTGTTTTGAGAAAAAATTGACCATAACTATCCTGCATGGCGGCAATACAAAAAGGTTTAATAGAGTATCCAGAGAAAGCTGAGATAGGTTGCAAAGAAGAACACCCAAAATAATTTGTAGAATCTTTTAATGCTTGCTTGTTCATTCAAGCGAACATTCATAACGTGTAGCAAGAATGCCATACTCAGTACAATCAAACTATACATCAACAGAGATTCCGAAGATGTATAGCTCCAAAAAATACACCATCCATAAGCAGCGATCACAAATGCAGCCCCTAAATACAATGCTGTTTTGGGCGAATAGAGCAGGGGAAATGTTCGGAATCCAAAATGCGCATCACCGGCCCTATCGGGTAAATCTTTGTACCACGCAATGGCCAAACTAAATGCCGAAATGAAAATGGTGAGGGGATAAATGACCGGTTGAATAATAAAACTTCCATTGAACATACCTGAAAAGTGCAATGCCATTCCAATATTTACCAATACACCGCGAACAATAGTTATGGCCAAGGCTGCCGGCAGATGATGCTGTTTCAGTTGGATGGGCGGAACGGAATAGGCAATGCCCAACAGGAGGATGATAGCTATCAACAACAACAAAACCCAATGTAAGACTGCTGCTGCACCAATCGCAATGATTCCTGCAATAACAACAATCTTCTTTGCTGAAGCCATGTTTAATTCACCTGATGCTATTGGAAGTTCAGGTTTATTGATTTTATCCAATTCAACATCGATGACCTGGTTTAATCCTGTAATACAGACATTGCAACCCAAGGCCGATACGAGTGTGGTGAGAAGAATAATCAAATGATCTGTTAGGCTTCCATCCTGCAATAAAAACAGTACCACAATACTTACTGTAGAACCAATAATGGTGTGCGGGCGACTGAATTTCCAAATTGTGTGTAAGGTCATGATGAAATGGGTTGTGCTAAGATAACAATAAGGTTCCCACGCAACTGTTTTATTCTTTTTACTTCAATTGAATATTGGTCATCGGCGAGGTCGCTGACCAATGCTTTGTACTTATTTAATGTCTTGCTTTTCAAAACAGAAAGCCATCCATCCCAGGCGACAGTAATCAACTGTATGGGTATAATATACGTACTGATCATTCGAAGAATCGAGAATGGTCGTATTGCCCAGGCTGTCAATGGTTGTAAGATGAATGATGCCAAACTGACTTGCAGAAAACAAAGCCAGGAGGGCTCAAGCACTTCTGCAATGATGCAACTGGCCTTTGCTCCTTTCATTTTTTGTATGATTTCTTTTTGCTGCGCTGAAGTGAAATGGTGAAAAGCATTGAACATGCTGTATTGTTTTCCGGCTTTAGGCTGGAATTCAATCAGGTTCAATGGTTCAACTTCTATTTCCAGATGTCTTTTTACTTCATTTGAAACGGATTCAGGGTATAAATCGGTTAAAGTATAATAAATCTGAGGTGAAGATTTTTGTTGGAGATAAAAAGCTGGCCAACCACTTCCACTGGCCAAGTCTGTCCACTGTGTCGATGGAAACTGTTGTAGCAGTTTCAGAAGAGGATGATACAATCTCAACTGAACACTTATCCATCCCACATATTCCAATTGCATTTTGCGCAAACAGGAGGGAAACCAAGGATAATCTTCCAGCTCTTTTAAAAACATTTGGTTAAATTACGCATTATCTTTTGGCATGTCATCATTCGTCCTTTTTTCTTCAGCAGGATCAGCTATTTTGGTTGTTACGCTATTCATTGAGTTTGCCATTCGTAAAGATTGGCTGCAATTTTTTCTGGGAAGAAAATTGTTGCATGTATTTGCGATTGGAACAACTGCGTGGATGATTGATCGAGGTCTTGATTCCTATATGCTTGGAGCAATCCTGGTTGCTATAGGATTGCTCTTAATGGTTGTCCTCTTCAAATTTAAATGGTGGTTACAGCAGGAATCCTCTTATGGAATTGCATTGTTTCCCATTTCACTTGGTGGATTGTTGATGCTGGGTTTTTCTGCACAATTGGTGGCAACAGCAGCCTGGGTATTGGCAGTGAGTGATGCAAGTGCTGGCTGGGTAGGTAGAAAATGGGGTTCGCCGAAATACCTATTTTTATCAGAAATAAAATCATACCAAGGTGCTGCTGCATTTTTTGTGACTGCACTTGTATGTATGGGTATTCGTTTTCCTGATGTACATATGGGCTGGTGGATTTTATTTGCCTTCTTGCCCACAATCACTGAATTGTTTTCTTGGAGGGGCAGTGATAATTTCTTTCTTCCCATTTTTACTGTTGGATGGATTCAGTTGGTGCAAAGAACGCCCCATTTAGGATCTTGGGTATGGTTAGGAATTGTGGCAATCTTTTTAATCTTTCTTGCATGGTGGGTTATTCACAAAAACTGGTTAGATCAAACTGGTTGCTGGGCATCACTATGGGTAGCTGCTGTGTTGTGGATGAGTGGAGGATGGGAGGCGTTATTTGCACCTGTATTTCTTTTGGTGGCTGGTTCTGTTGCAGGAAGGTTGTTTCATGCAAAGCATGGTTCAGAAAAAAGGACAGCAGAACAAGTGTTTTCAAATGGCTGGATTGGTGTGGTATTGTATATGTTGTATGGATTAACGGATCAGTTTCATTGGCAAGTGCTAGCCTGGTGTTCATTTGCCATCAGCATTTGCGATACAATAAGCAGTGAGGTGGGGACTGCTATTCGCGGGAAGACATATAATATGCTCAATTTTCGAGTGATGCAGCCGGGCTTGTCGGGTGGTATTTCAGTTGCAGGGACTACTGGTGGTTTTGTTGCACTGTTGCTATTGGCAGTTTGCTTGTATTTTATTTTACCAGTAACGCATCTTCAAATATTATGGGTATTTGCCACCGGAATGACAGGCATGCTGGTAGATAGTTTCATGGGCAGTAAGTGGCAGGCTTTATGGAAGCAGGGGGATGGTTGGAGTGAAATACCCTCTTTAAATCCAGATGCGCAATTGGTGAAAGGATTGGCCTGGCTGGATAATCATTGGGTGAATTTTTTGAGCAATGGAATTACAATGCTTTGCTCGTATCTGTTGTATATATTTTTCTTTCTTTAATTGTTACAACAATCGAGCTTACGATTTAAAATCGATCTCGTTTCCAGCCCACACGCACCTGAGAACCTTCTGCTAAGAGGATTGAATTTGGTGTTTGATCGTTTAGTCCAGAAAAGGCATCACCATACATTGACCTAAAATCGCAATCGATATGGGTATTCAGAATTTTATGTGTCATCCACTTAGGGTGGTGTATTTGGTATTCTTGTGTACTGGTATCCGACAATTTAGTAAAACCAAAATAACGCTCAAAAATAAATTCCTCTACGCTGGCTTGCTCTATTTTATATTTATTTGTATCCGATTTTACTGCTATGGAATTCCATTTGTTATTAACCTTCCACCCATATTTGATCTGTTTGTTTTCTGTAATATCAATTGAGTTTTTGGTTGGAATCGATATATAATGTTCCTTGTATAACTTGTTTGCAAGTAGTGCTACAATTTTGAAAGGCACTGTTTCATTGATAAATACAACGCCCTTTTTGATTTTGCTATTTTCTACTTTTCTGACGTAAAACCTAAGATTGATCTCTTCGAAAGATCCAAAAAATGGGATTGGAACGCCAAATAACCTGGTTTTATTGAACATAAATCCAACAAGACTAACGTAGGTTTTATTGTTGAAAAAATCCAACTCAACCCCTTTGGGTAAATAGGGTTCTAAAACAGATGGTTCCATCTCATAATTGGCCATAATGAGGTTTTCCCAATTGGCGCTCAAAAAAGTATTACCCATGTAGCATAAACAACAATTGGAAGGAATTGTTTGGCAATTGATTATCGATTTGACGATGCACTACCAAGCCTAAAATGGCCTTTTCAATCAGTTTACTGATTCTACCAATTGTCCCCCCCCTCGAAAAATAAGGTGTGAATACTGAACTGGATTCCACAGAAGAAAATATTTTCGAAAAATATGGTCTTTCTGTAAGATCTGGGCTTTATGCGTTGCTAATTAAGGTGCTTTATCCGCTTTTTCTTTTTCACCAGCCTTGCTTTTTGTCTTGTCTTTTTTTTGCACCAACCAAGTATCAAATTTTGTTTTTTGGTCATCTGTCAATATTGCTTTTATATCAACATTGGCAGCTTTGGTCATCTCTCTTGCTTTTTTATTACTTTCTTTTTTGTCTGGACCAATAGCTTTCGCTTTGATCGCATCAACTTGTTTTAAGCATTTCAATTGTATTGACTCAATTTTTTCAGATTGTTCTAAAGTCAATTTGAGTTCTTTTTTTAATTGTTTTACAAACTGTGCAGATCTTTGTTCAGGAGATTTAGATAAAGTGTCTTGAGCAAATGTGACAATTGTTGTCATTAATACTATGAAGAATAAAAATAATTTTTTCATGCTTTTGGTTGTGGTAATTAAATTTCAGTTCAATTTGAATATTAAAGAATGATAACATATCTCATCTTATAGCATTAAGGGCCCATAGGAATACAACAAAAACATATAATATTAATCATTTATCAATTGTTTTACAAATCAGGTTAAATAGGAACAGAATGATTGCCAATACAAAATACACATCGTTACAAATAAGGCTATTTTTTTATATTTTTTCTGAATAATGAATAACACTCAAAGATCTTAATTTCTCTGCCGCAGATTCTGGAGTAATGTCTCTTTGAGGGTTGGCCAACATTTCATATCCCACCATATACTTTTTAACTGTTGCGCTTCTTAACAAAGGAGGATAAAAATGCATATGCCAATGCCATTCAGGAAATGACCCACTATTTACAGGTGATTGGTGCATACCAGCGGAATAAGGAAATGGAATATTGAACAGGTTATCATATTTCGTAGTCAGTTGCTTTAATATGGTCGCAAAAGATATTCTTTCCAGCGCATTAAATTGCATAATATGTTGAACATGTCGCTTGCTTACAATCATCGTCTCATATGGCCATGTTGCCCAAAATGGAACGAGAGCCACAAAATGATCATTCTCTAAAACAATTCGCTCATTTTTTCTTAATTCCAATTGTAGGTAATCAGACAATAAGCTTGTCTGGTGTTTATCAAAATAGTTTTTCTGCTGACTTGTTTCTTTTATTAATTCCAGTGGTATTGAGGAGGAAGACCATATTTGTCCATGGGGATGCGGATTACTGCAACCCATAATCTCTCCTTTGTTTTCAAAAATTTGAATATATTTAATTGCAGGGTTGGCAGAAAGTTCATTATACTCTTTTTGCCAGAGGATAATTATTTTTTCTATCGCCGCTACATTCATTTGTGGCAGTGTAAGGTTATGTTGGGGTGAAAAACAAATTACTTTACATATACCCGATTCGCTTTTTACTGACAATAAGCCGTCTTCATTATAATCACCAACAGGTGAATCTTCCAGTAAGGCAGAAAAGTCATTAATAAATGAAAATGGGTCATTGTATTTCGGATTGACTGTTCCATCGGTTCTTTTATTACCAGCACACAAATAACAGTTGGCGTCATAAGACGGACGGTTATCGTCAGGTAAATCTTCAAGCTTACCTTGCCAGGGTCTTTTCATGCGATGGGGTGAAACCAATATCCAATCGCCAGTTAAAATATTTAATCTTGTATGTGAGTGTTCTTTTAAATCAAACATAATTAAGTAATTATTTCAGTTCCGTTATCTATTGATGCGACAGCGTAGGTTAAGGGCAAGTCCATTTCCTTTTCATAGTTAAATTGTAAACCAGTAACCAGTTCATCTATTGCATTTTCCTTAACCAGGTTGATTGTGCAACCACCAAAGCCACCGCCCATCATTCTTGCACCTAACACATTGGGATTATTCCTAACCTTATCAACGAGCCAGTCGAGCTCTTTACAACTTACTTGATACATTTTACTTAACCCATCATGGGTGGCAAACATATTTTTTCCCAATTCAACGAGATTGCCATTTTCAAGGTATGTACAAACCTCTACAAGACGATTTATTTCCTGCACAACAAAGCGACTTCGTTTATCGATGCGTTCATCTCTTGTCAATACATAATTGTTCAGCATCTCCTCTGTTACATTACGCAAAGAATTTATTCCTTGTATATGTTCGCTAACCCAATCTACAGCAGTTTTACATTCTTTTCTTCGGTTATTATATTCGGAAGACGCAAGTGAATGTTTTACACTGGTATTTAATAAAAGAACTTTGATCCCATCAAGTTTAAATGGCACATATTCATATTCCAATGAACGGCAATCCAGCTTAATCAAATAATCTTTCTTCCCCATCATTGAAGCGAATTGATCCATTATACCGCACATTACCCCTGCATACGCGTGTTCTGCTTTTTGTGCCATTTTTACCATTTCGAGCTTTTCAAAATTTGTTTGCAACAATTCATTTAAAGCAAAAACAATTGCACATTCTATAGCAGCAGAAGATGATAATCCTGCGCCAATCGGAACAGTACTGGTCAATACTGCATTAAATCCAGTCAGTTTAACGCCTTTTTTTAAAAATTGTGCGGCACTGCCAAGTATGTAGTTTGGCCAGCCCAAATCAGCAACTGGTTTTAAGTCAATGACATGAACTGAATATTTTTGATTCAAATCCATTGCTACCAGATGAATCTCATCATCATCTCTAAGGGATACAGCGATATATGCTGCTTTATCGATAGCGGCGGGTAAAACAAATCCTTCATTATAATCTGTATGCTCACCGATTATATTGATACGACCTGGTGAACGGACAATGATGGGTTTTGTTTGAAATTGATCCTGGAAAACATTTTTTAAATCTTCTATTATTTGCATTCGATCAGTTGTTATATTGAATATGAAGTCTTATGTATATTGCACAGTTGATCTTTGTTCTTACTTAGTTGGTTGTTTTGGTTTGAATTTACCAATCATCAAATTCATGCTATATTCACCTTTTCGAAGGGATTATTAAAGTTTTTCAATTGAAAACCGAAAAATTGTCTTTGTTTCGTAGTGTTCTCCTGGATTAAGTAGAACCGATGGAAATAGATTTCGGTCTTCAGCGTAAGGATAGCTTTGTGTCTCCATGGCAAAAGATTCCCTGTATTTAATCGGCATTCCTGATTTACCTGTATCTGAACCATTAAAAAAATTGGCACTGAAAAAATGAAGACAGGGTGCGAGTGTAAAAATCTCCATTTTCCGTCCACTGTTCGGTTCTACTACAGTAGCGGCTAATGTTATATTGTTTTTCTTCATTTTGTTTAAAACAAAATGATGATCATACCCAGCTGCAAATTTCAATTGCTCGTTAACATTTTCAAAACTCAAACCCTTTCCTATGGTTGTCATATTACGGAAATCAAATGGTGTTTCTTTAACTTTAGATTTTCTATTTATAGCCATTTTATCTTCATTGACGGGACAGATATAATCAGCATTAATTTGAAGCAAATGATCACTAATTAAACCACTATTCTCACCTGCCAGATTGAAAAATACATGATTCGTAAGGTTAACGGGAGTGCTTTTATCTGTTGAAGCCTTATACTCCATTACCAATTCATTTTTCCCATTTAAGGTATAAGTAACTTCTGTCATTAGATTTCCAGGATAGCCCATTTCGCCATCCACAGACAGATAAGTCAATACCAATGCTGTATCACTATAAGATTTGACTTCCCAAACCTGATTGTGAAAACCTTTTGAACCGCCATGCAGATGATGATTACCGGCATTTAATTGAAGTGGATAAGTAAACCCATTCAGGTTAACCTTGCCATTTTTAATGCGCCCAGCGACTCTTCCAATCATTGCTCCGTGATAAACAGCATTTGCTTTGAGATAATCATCAATACGCTTAAAACCAATTACAATATCAGCTATATCGCCTTTTTTATCTGGCACATTTAAGCTGACTACCCTTGCACCATAATTGGTTATGGCCATGCTTATATTGGCATTTTTCAAAAAATATAAACTAATATTTTTACCATCTACTTTTTTTTGAAAATCTTCAATTTTTAAGGCTTTATAATTATCATTTTTTGTGGTCTGGCCAAAAACGTTGTAATAGCCGGCACTTAAAAAATAAATTGCCAAAAAGAATATTTTGATATTAAAATATTTCATAACAAACCTGCCTGTCATTCGTTTTTTGAAAACAGTTTATATTTATATCAGTTGGGGGTAAAATATCGATAAGATTTACTTTCGGTTATGCATGCTAATCGATATTATTTTAGTTCTATTTTTTCAACTTTTTTATACTCTTTTCCCCTTATCAATTCAAAATCTTTTACCATGGCTTTTAATATACCAGCCTGAGTTTTTGCAAGGTTATTTTTTTGGCTGATGTCTTCTTTCAAATTATACAATTGATATTCATCTGAATTACCCAATTCTATATTTACTTCTTCCAGCACGGAATCGCCACCATAAGGTGGGATCATCAACCAATCGCCTTTCCGAAAAGCCGTTTTGGTATTTGCCTCAATGATGAGGCTTTTTCTTCCTTTATTACTCTTGCCCATAAAAACGTCAATCATATTTTGGCTATCAGTAATCTTCACTTCTTCACCTACAAGTGCACCAATTGAAGCAAGAAAGTCAATTTGGCAAACCATAGCATCAGAAACGGATGGGTAAATAGATCCTTTCCAGTAAATAAAAAAAGGAACTCTTGTGCCAGCCTCAAGCAAACTGTATTTACCTCCACGAAGAGGTCCATTGGGGTTGTGCTTGCCTAATTTTTCAACAGCGTCGTCGTAGTATCCATCATTCAAAACCGGACCATTATCACTTGTAAAAACGATCATTGTATTCTCCAATATATTTTCGTCTTTCAAGGTTTTAATAATTTCTCCGACACACCAATCTGCTTCAAGTATGACATCTCCACGAGGACCTAAACCCGATTTTCCTTCAAACCTGGGATGAGGTGTACGGGGAACATGCGGTTGATTCATGGCATAATACAGGAAAAATGGATTTTCATCGTGAGATATGATAAAGGATTTTGCTTTTTCAAGAAAATGGTCAGCAATATCCTCATCTTTCCAATTTGCACTTTTACCTCCTTTGACAAAACCTATTCGGGGAATGCCATTCACAATTGAACTGTTATGTCCGTGATGCCATTTCATTTTCAATAACTCCGGATTAGACTTTCCTGTAGCTTCGCCTTCAAAGTTCTTTTCGTAATCAACAGCAATAAAATCGTTGGCACTTAAACCATCCACAAAACCATTGTTTATATACACGGTCGGTACACGGTCTTGTGTAGCTGCCATAATATATGCATAATCAAATCCAACCTCATTTGGTCCAGGAGTTAGTTTTTTATTCCAATCAACGATTCCTGTCCCTAAACCAAGATGCCATTTGCCTACAACTGCAGTTTTATACCCTGTTTGTTTTAACATTTTTGGCAGGGTTTGCTGTTCTGTACCAATCAATAATGGCGCTGAACCAGGTAATATTTTTGCATCTTTGTTGCGCCAAGGATAAACACCAGTAAGCAAGGCATACCGGCTAGGTGTACATGTTGCTGAAGATGCGTAGCCATTGGTAAACCTCACTCCGCCTTTGGCCAGCATGTCAATATTAGGTGTGTTTATTGCGGTAGCACCATAGCAACTCAAGTCTCCATAACCCAAATCATCGAGATATATAACTATAATATTGGGTCTGCTCTTTACTTTGGGCGATTTGTTTTGTGAAAATCCCGTTGTAATAAAAATAAACAACAGAATAAACAAAGTATTAAATATTCTCATTGTTTACCCTTTCAATTTAGTTTTTTTATTTTTTTTAATCAGCGGAAACAGTTCTGACTCAATATGGGCTGATTTAGCCATATTGATAAAATCATCTTTAAGTTGTGGCATTATAGATGCCAGATCATTTTTTTCAAATGGGTCTTTTAATAAATTATAAATTTGAACTGATGGGTGTTGAACATCGCTTTCATATTTTATAACTGCCTTCATATCACCTTTTCGTATACCAACTGATTGGTCGCGTTCCCAATAGAGATATTCATGCGCAACTTGGTCCTTTGGTTTTCCCAATAATGTTGGAAGAAATGAAATACCATCAATCTTTTCCGGATTTTTTACATTGAGAATTTCAGCACAGGTAGGCAAGAAATCCCAAAAGGCAGAAATATGAGTTGATGTTGACCCGGGTTTTATTTTATCTTTCCAGTAAGCAATCAAAGGAGTTTTTATACCGCCTTCGTATACTTCACTTTTCCTTCCGTGCAATTGTCCACCGGTATGAAGATAACTATCCTCTTC
>Ga0247722_10001776_pt1 | contig 11629 bp, 1 predicted proteins | sample MSEWelMarce3H_FC_FD_189094 | JGI IMG/M metagenome (GOLD analysis project Ga0247722, IMG submission 189094) | Subsurface sediment microbial communities from gas well in West Virginia, United States - MSEEL Well Study Marcellus 3H_FC | ecosystem: Environmental > Terrestrial > Deep subsurface >... | reverse complement strand
CGGTCCATAATTGCGCCAAACGCATAATAGGCGACATCACTTGGCCAGAAAGCATATTAAAAGCAATCAGTTGCCCTATTGACAAATCACCGTTAATCACTAATTTTGCGCCAAAATACAAAGTAGCAACGGTGACTAATTTGCTAATTAAGGTAATACCACCATTGGCCAGCATGCTCACAGTCGCGGTTTTAAAACCCGATGAGACATAAGCAGCCAGTTGATTATCCCATTTTCGCGTCCATTGTGGCTCAACCGCCATCGCTTTAACGGTATCAATACCACTAATGGTTTCGACTAAAAAGGCTTGATTTTCGGCACCACGATTAAATTTTTCGTTTAAACGCGTTCTTAATACAGGCGTAAAAATTAAGGAAATAGCAATATAACAGGGAATAGCTGCTACCACGATGAGCGTTAATAACTTGCTATAAAAAAACATCACGGCGATAAACACAAAAGAAAAGAGCAAATCTAAAACCAAAGTAATGGCATTACCTGTTAAAAAACTGCGAATATTTTCTAATTCACGCACCCGCGCAACCGAGTCGCCGACTCGACGCGCTTGAAAATACGCTAAGGGTAAATTTAATAAATGCCTAAATAGCTTTGCCCCTAACTCAACATCAATACGACTGGTAGTGTGAGCAAACACATAACTGCGTAAAGTGGTGAGCGTAATCTCAAATAACACCACGACAACAAAGGCAAAAGCAATCACATCTAAAGTGCTAAAGCCTTTATGCACCAAGACTTTATCCATCACTACCTGAAAAAATAGCGGGGTGACAAGGCCAAAAAACTGCAAAATAAACGAGACAAATAACACTTCGAGCAATAATTTGCGGTATTTGACAATGGCAGGAACAAACCAACTAAAGTCAAACTTTGCCAAATCACCTGCTAATGACGCACGCGAAGTAAACAAAATCATCTCACCCGACCAACGTGCGGCTAAGGCTTCTTGGGTAATAATTTCGGGGCGTTCTACTGTTGGGTCGTGAATCAATACCTTGTCGCCATCCATACGCGCAATAATAAAAAAACTATCATCTTTCGCTTTGGCGATTGCAGGCATGGGCGTGGTGGCTAAACGCGACAAGTCAGGCTTCACTTTTTTGACAACCAGCCCTAATTTTTTGGCTGCGAGTAAAATCTCGGTCGAAGTAAAGGCTTTACCCGTTTCTTTAAACTCATGAACAATTTGATGAGGGTCAACCGCAATCGAATGAAACCGCGCCAACATCACCAAACAGGCTAAACCTGTATCGACAGCAGCTTGAGGCGTAGGGGAATGAGGAGTGAGAGCTTCTGAGGACACGAAAGACTTCCGTTGTTAAGATAAATTAAATTTTTACTAATTTACGCAGATTTTGATAAAAACTCATTAGAAACAATTAATTAAAGCACATAACTTATTTTATATTAAATGAATAAGCGATGTTTTTGCGTAAGAGCCATCGTTATTATAGCTAAAAATACCGCACTTTATACCATCTCACGTTAAAAGCCCCTCATTGAGGGGCTTAAATTACACTTACTGTAAAGCCTCACCCAAATTACCATCTACAGTCACGGCTGTATCGGGATTATTTATCCCCTGTTGTGCAAACAAGTTTAGCGTTAAATTTTTAAAAGCAACTGTGCGAGCTGCTGCATTAAACGTTACACCTGTACACGCAGTTTTATCACACGCATATTCTAAACGCTGACTTTCATCATTGTTAATTTGAACATAACTAATACGCTCTAATGCGCCCGTTTGCGAGTTAAATAACACTTTGATTTGTTTGCGTAAATCGGTTATTGCGCTTGGATTATTGCGATAAGCCAACTCCATAAATACGTCTTCGGCCTTTTTAACATCGACAGAAACTGTTTGAACATTAACGCCTTTTACTCTCACTAAACCATTAGGTTGTGCATAAGCCATAGAACCATTTAGGGTGACACTCGCTTTTGCACCTGTTGTTGTGTCCGCCAAAACATTAACATTATTAAATACTAATGTGCCTGTTGTGGCATCTAATTTAATACCCGCACAATTTGTTGCATCACACGTCATACGCCAAATTCTACCGTCTTTAACAAACTGAATTTGTGAGACTTTATTATTGTCTAAACGAACAATCACACTACCATTAACATCTAGTACCAATGAGCCATCGGTATTTAAAAATGATTCTAGGGTTGTGTTTGTTAAACGCTCTACAACTTCTCCTGTCACTTCTATATTTGCTACATGATTACTTACCTCTGCAAGCTCACCACTGCTGTTATCAAATGTTTGAATAACGCTTGATGTGTAGTCACCTCCTTTAACTAAACCACTATCAAAATAAGTAATGGTATACGCTTGTCCTAACGCGGTTTTTTTGTCTAAATAGGCAACAATACCATCAGTTTGTTTTTGTGCATTTTGATGCTGACAAACAACATTAACCTTAGCAGACACACCATCTAAGGTGACTTGACCATCATCTTGCTGTTTAAACTGTGTGGATTTAATCACTAAAGGCAAAGGCGCACCGACATCTCTACGAATAGTCACTTCATAATCTTTAACAAAAGTTTCTAGTTCATCTAATGGTAAAGTGGGTAAATCTGCACATAGTGGGCTAGGTGTTACTTCTGTTGTCCCATTGATAACTAGACTATCCTTATAGGCATTTAAGACACTTAAGGTATTAGCCGACAAAGTGACTTGTTTAGCTGTTAAATCGCTAGGTAGCGTAGCTAAGGCTGTTTTTAATTCATTTTGCCATTTAACACGTGTAAGACTATATAACTTTTGACGCTCTGTGAGACTGACACTACCTTTTTTATAGTTCAAGTTGCCATCACTAAAATCATCACTTAATGCTTGAGTGATTTTAAGTGCTGGATTGGCTAAACAAGTAGTTGCATCTGTTTGGCCAGCACAAAGTGTGGTTAATTTAGTTTGTGCATTGCGTACTAAGGCTGTTAATAAGAGAGCATATTGGCTATTGTCATCATCTGCCTTTAATAGTTGATAATCACTCGCACTAGACAAAGTAACTGATAAATCTAAAATATTATCTAAGTTAAAATAGTCAGCAATACGTTGATTGGCTTGCAAAATATTGCTTAACACCGTTGTGCCATTGTTTAATCCTTTGGCATAACTGGTTGCGGCTTCGGTTAACGGTGTTACTGTTAAGGTTTTGAGGTTGGCATCAAACAATGCGACTGCTCTTAAAGTGATGTTTTGATTAACCGTTTGCTCAGTATTGCTTGCCTCATCAAAATACTTATCACCTGTTTTTAAAGTGACAATCGCTTCTATGGTTTTGGTTGCTGTTGGAATATTAAATACAGCCTTGCCATTTTGAATAGCCTGTTGCCCTAATGAGCTGTTTGTTTGGGCATTTTTTAATTCAACTATACCGCCTTGAGTAATTTTTCCTAAAGACACATTTACTGTGAGCGTACTTTGCGGTGCTAAAACCACTTTTTTTGCACCAATGGGGTCATCATCATTGTTGTTACAGGCTGTTAGTGCCAACATACACAAACTTAAAGCCGTCATTTTAAAGAGTGATTTCATGTGTTGTTCCTTAATTTTTAACACGGTATTTGGCCAATAAAGACTTAGGCTTTTGTACCTAAGTCTTTATATGATTGGGTTAGCTATTTGTCCACGTTGTGGCTAAGACAGGTGATAACGCTTGATTTTGCTCTGCATTTAAGGTGGTTTGACCCGCCGATGGGGGTGCTAAACTGGCCATGGCACTGACCAGTGTGGTGAGATGCACGTAAGCCTGACGTGATTGACTATTAATGTCATCATAGACCGTATATGTTAATGTAGTACTTGCCCACTCCACTGTACTCCGCGTAAAGCGTAGTGTACTGGCATCTACCACTTCCACTATGCCAATTAACTCGTCAACAGCACCAACTTCAAGTCGAGTAATAACTGCTCCGTATAATGCATCATCATTTTCAGTAACCTTAATATCAATCACTTCGCCTATAGCCACTGTTCTCTCATCGTCACGTGCTATTAGCAATGGTGTATCCACTGCCCCACCATTACCGCCACCATCGCCTCCGCCACCACCGTCCGAATTAGGCAGTACATTTAAGAAAATACTGGCTGTCTCACTGAAGGCAGGAAAGTCAACATAACTCACTTGATAGCTTGCGTTAATAATACCTCCTTCATAAGAGGAATTGGCGGTAAAGGTAAGGGTTTGGTCGTTATTGAAGACGAGCGTCCCCTGTTCTGCGGGTATGTCGGTTACCAGCGTCAACGTTGCAGGCAAACCAAAGAGTTGGTCATTTTCCAGTACCTTGTATGTTTTTGAGCTACCTGCCAATACCCCCTGCTCAACACTGCTGTAATCATCATTTACCAAAACAGGATTTGTGGGTACAACGTGCAAAGTATCCGTACCAGATGCAGTTTTAAAAGAATCACCGATGACGTAATCTATTTCGATAAATTGGCCAATATAGCGGTTATCTTTTGGACTAAACCAAACTTTGCCTGTACCACTATCTATGCCCACTGTTCCATAATTTTGGTCACGTAGTGCTACACTTTGTAAGGTGGCCGTACCATCATAAGTGGATTGGTCGCTCTGATACTCACCCGCCAGCTTTTTGGTTTCATACCATGTCGTAATGTCCTGATAATAAAGTTGGTCTTTGCTCAACACATCAATACTATTGTCCCCATTAAAAAACTCTTGTAAGTTCTTTTCGAAAGAGTCGTTGCTCACGCGAGGGCCGCCATCCGATTCTACAGTACGCGAACTAGTAATACCATCAAGAATGGTCAAGCTACTTTGCGCTGTATGCAGTTGGCCTGCACTATCTTGTGCGGTATATTCCACGGTTAAATTACCTGCTGAGTAGTCTTCTATCTTAACAAATAAACGATTATCTTGTATGTAGGCTTCACCGTGCGCCTTACTTCCATCAATTAAATCAGAGTTAATAATTTTTGCCGCTTGCAAACGCAACTCGCCTTGTAAACGGATGTCATTCGCCAATACCACCAGTTCAAACGGTTGTAGCCCTCCCGAAAGCGCGGTATTTGACACTTCAAAGCTGTCATTTCTTACAATGGCTTGCGAGCCATAGGTGCCATTGCTAAACACAAACTCATAACGCGTGTTGTCTGGATTAAGATAAAAATCCTGCAAGGTCACAATGTTAGTACCGTGCTGGCTGACTACCAAATGATTACCACTTTTAGTCGCATTAATATTGTTTACGTCATAAGCCGCTAAATTGACCGTATTAACGTTGCCTGCATCGCCACTATCAAAAATCGTGGTATTTAGGCCAACAAAATACGTGTCATTACCTGCACCCCCCTCTAGCACATCTGCACCATCACCGCCTCTCAGGATGTCATTGCCATCACCACCACGTAACACATCATTACCTGCGCCACCATTTAATGTATCTTCCCCGAGTCCTCCTTCCAACACGTCATTGTCATCACCACCACGTAAAACATCATTACCTGTGCCACCACGCAAGGTGTCGTTACCTTCATCACCCGACAAGTCGTCATTACCGCCTCTGCCGTCTATCACATCATGGCCTGCGTAACCCCTTAATACATCATTTGCTTCACCACCGTTAATGGTGTCATTACCATCTGTTGGCAAGGTAAATCCTAATAAACGCATAATATCGGCTTTGGTTAAGACCGTACCATCGGGCAACACAAAACTGTAATCTGGCCCACCACTGGGGGTATAGCCTTTGAGTGGAATAAAAACAGGCGTTGGCCCAGGAATCCAAATTCCAGGCCCTTTGGTAGGGTCGTTGATAATAGTGCCTGTTGGAATAGGTACAGGGCCGCCTGTTGGAGGTCGCGGCACACGATCAAAAATAGGGTCTGTTGGTGCGCGAGGCGTATCTGAGCTAGGCTGATTTAATACTTGATCCGATAAAATCAATTGATACGCTGAGCGATTGGCATAATCAAAAAAACCTTTTACGGTTAAAAGATGGCTTGTGTTTTTAACCGCAATTTGTAAATCGAAGCCCTTTTGCTCTAAATTTATTTGGTCTAAACGATAGCTAACCATATTTAAAGTCACTAAATCGCTACTTGTTGATATGTCATTAACCGTATCTTGACCAAATGCGCCTGTTAAGCTGTAAACATCATTCCCTGCGCCACCTGTTAAGGCATCATTTCCTTCGCCACCGATGAGCGTATCATCACCCTCACCGCCACTAAGTACATCGTTACCTTCGTCAGCTCGTAATAAGTCATTGCCTATACCACCATCGAGCGTATCATTGCCATTGCCACCGACTAAGGTGTCGTTACCTTGAAGCCCCACAAGACTATTGTTGCCACTGTTGCCAATAATCTGATTGTTTTGAGCATTGCCTGTACCATTGATGTTGGCTGTACTCGTCAGCTTTAGGTTTTCAAAATTATCTAATAAGGTATAGCTCATATCCACTTCTACCGTATCGATACCTGCATCTACTGCTTCGACAATACTATCTGTGGCATCTATACGGTACACATCATTGCCCAATCCACCTTCAAAACGGTCTATGCCCACACCGCCTTCTAATAAGTCATTGCCCGCACCCCCTATTAAGGTATCATTTCCTACTCCACCAACTAATTGGTTATCTCCTGCACTAGTACTCTTGATTAGATTATTGAGCGCATTACCTGTACCTATCAAACCGCCTACCGTGAGTGTTAGGTTTTCTAGGTTAGCCCCCAAGCTATACGTAATGGATGACTCTACTGTATCTGTCCCTGCATTAACCTCTTCAATAACAACATCGGCTGCATTATCCACCACATAGGTGTCGTCACCTACGCCACCTTTAAGCGTGTCTGCACCTGCACCGCCATCTAAGCGATTATTACCATCAGTCGCTGTCATAATATTCGCCAAGCTATTACCTGTACCATTCAAATTGCCTGCACCCCTAAGAGTCAGGTTTTCGATATTGGCAGCCAGTGTGTGGCTAATCGTTGATTCGACGGTATCAGTGCCTTCATTTTCGTTTTCGATAACTTGGTCACTCGCCGAGTCCACGATATAGATGTCATTACCTGCACCGCCTTGCAAAGTATCTGCACCTACGCCACCACTTAACACATTATTACCACTATTACCTATTAGGGTATTAGCCAACTCATTGCCTGTGACATTGAGGTTGGCTGTGCCTGTAAGGGTTAAATTTTCGACAAACTGACCTAGTGTATAGCTAATGCTTGACTTTACGGTGTCTATGCCGCCCAAATCTACAGACGTAAACTCTGCCGCTTCTCGCACTGTATCTAGTATGCTATCAACGACATAAATATCATCACCTGCACCGCCTGACAAAATGTCGCCACCTGTGCCACCATCTAAAGAGTCATTGCCTGCGCCACCTTCTAGGCTATCGCCACCCTGACCGCCCAATAAGGTATCGTTACCTTCACGCCCATCTAGGGTGTCATTACCGTCGCCACCGTCTAGCTGGTTATTACCACTATTACCAAGTACGACGTTGTTTATGCCATTGCCTGTGCCATTGAGGTCGGCTGTGCCTGTTAGAATGAGAGTTTCGACATTGGCTGTAAGAGTATAGTTTACTGAGGACTCCACTGTGTCTTGATCAGATACCCCTGTACCTTGGTTTGCACTTTCAATGACTTGGTCACTCGTGGAGTCGACGTTGTAGGTATCGCTACCTGCGCCGCCTTGCAAAGTATCGTTACCTGTGCCACCTATCAACGTATCGTTACCTACACCACCGACTAATGAATCATTGCCTGCACCGCCTTCCAGACGATTATCACCGCTATTACCAATCAGCGTATTGGCAAGGTCATTACCTGTACCATTCAGATTACCTGCACCCGTAAGAGTCAGGTTTTCGACATTGACAGCCAGCGTGTGGCTAATCGTTGATTCGACAGTATCAGTGCCTTCATTTTCATTTTCGATGACTTGGTCACTCGCCGAGTCCACGATATAGATGTCATTACCTGCGCCACCTTTAAAAGTATCTGCTCCTGCTGCACCACCATGTAACACATTATTACCACTATTCCCTATTAGCGTATTGGCTAAACCATTGCCTGTGCCATTAATGTTGGCTGTGCTTGTAAGGGTTAAGTTTTCGACAAATTGGCCAAGTGTGTAGGTAATACTGGACTGTACAGTGTCTATGCCACCAGCATCCACATTAAGTTCAGATAAACCTCTAAAGAAAATATCTGCTACGCCATTGGTATCGTTCGCCACCAAATTATTAAAGGCCGATTGGAACGCAACGCGCGTACCATCTGCTGATATAGCAACATAAGCTGACAGACTAGAGCCTGCACTTTGCCCTTGCGTACCGTCACTGGCACTACTTACACGAACGATTTCGCCCGTACGTAAATTTTTAACGAACACATCTTCCCGATTATTGGTGTCGTCGACCACTAGATTGTTGGCACTACTGCTAAAGGCTATCATCGAGCCATCGGCAGATAAAACTGGATCGCCAGAGTTATTATTACCTTGACTGCCATCTATTGTGGTGCTTATACGCGTCATTTGCCCTGTTTGTAAATCTTTTAAAAACACATCAGACACACCATTGGTATCCCCTGCTACCAGATTACTGGCATGACTATAGAAAGCCACATAACGACCATCAGCTGACAAGACTGGCGCATAGCCTTGTGCATTAGCCTGCATGCCATCGGCAGTGGTATTGACGCGTACTATGCCTCTCGTTTGTAAGTCTTTGACAAAAACATCAGAAATACCGTTGGTATCTCCCGCCACCAAATTATTGGCTTTACTTTCAAAGGCCACATAACGCCCATTACCTGAAATCGTCGCACGGTAATCGGACTCACCATTAGCCTGTTCACCGCCTGCTCCAGTACTCACGCGTACGATGACCCCAGAATTCATATCTTTGACAAAAGTATCGGCAACATTATTAGTATCGTTAGCCACCAAATTGTTGGATGTACCACGAAAAACGACAAATTGCCCGTTATCCGATATGCTCGCGTCCTCATCCAAACCGTTACCCTGCACACCACTGCTAGATGCGCTAGCCAACTTCACTTGCCCTGTTTGCATATCTTTAACAAAGATATTCCAGCCATTAGCGCCAGCCACTAAATCACTGCCGCCACTGTGAAAGGCGATATAACGGCCATCAGCCGAAATATCGGGGTAATAGCTTGTGCTGTTAGTCAATGCACCATTAGCCGCCGTATCCACAACTTTTAATTCGCCACTTTGTATGTTTTTGACATACACATGCCAACCAGCATTTAAACCATTTGCCAAGTTAGTTGATGTGCCTTCCCAAGTCACAAACCTACCATCAGCTGACATTCGTGGAACATAGTTCACACTATTGGCGAGTGTGCCTGTAGAAGATTTACTGATAAGCGAAATATCACTCAAAGCAGTACCGCCACCTAACCCTGCCTCACTCACCACATCCCCAACATCATCCACATCATAAATATCATTGCCTGCGCCGCCTTGTAAATTATCTGCGCCTACACCACCGTCTAGCAAGTCGTTACCGTTAGCTCCTATTAAAGTATCTTTACCTTCTCCACCATTTAACACATCATTGCCGTCTTCTCCTAACAGGGTATCGTTGCCCGCTTCTCCTTCAATGGTATCGTTGCCCGCTTTTCCATTTAATGTATCATCACCACCGTTGCCTTTTATCACGTCATCAGAGCTATAACCCGTTAATGCTTCATTGGCACTTGTACCCAACAAGACTTTGGCTTTTACCGTGGCAATATCCCATGACTCAATAATTTTATTTTGTGCAAAATCAACAAAGTCAATCCATTCAACGGCTGCACTGGTTGTACCTTCATTAGCAAAATAATTTTCAACACGAATGGTTTTGGTTGGGCTTGATTGAATTAACAAATGGTCTGCTTCGCGTTTAACCGTAATTTTATCGGAGGTAATATCAAACAACTGAATACGGTCGGCATTACTATTAATGGCATCGTTATCGTAGTTTTGAATAATATCTAAACCACTTTCTGTAGCACCAAATAATATATTTGCAATCGCATAAGTATCACTGTCATCTCCACCACGCAAAATATTATTACCACTATTACCTCTTAAGAAATCTTTCCCTGCACCACCTTCTACAAGGTCATCGCCATCACCGCCAACCAATGCATCTTGACCTATACCCCCCAGTAATGTGTCATTGCCCACATCGCCAAAAAATTCACTACCTACATCGTTGGCAGTCATAATATTATCTAAAGTATTGCCTAACACACGTAACGAGTTTGTACCTGTAATGACAACATTTTCTATATTATCAGCTAGTTGATAACCTGTAGCTGATACAACAATGTTTGACGATACATATAAGGTATCTGTACCTTCATTGGCATTTTCAATAATAATATCGGCATCATCTAAATAGTAGCTGTCGTTACCTGCACCACCCATTAAGGTATCTTGTCCCGCTTCGCCATATAATTTGTCATTACCTAGCTCACCTTGAAGCAAGTCATTACCTGTACCACCATATAATTGGTCGTTACCTGCACCACCTCTTAAGGTATCTTGCCCTGCACCTGCCGTTAAGGTGTCATTGTCCACACCACCTTCTAACAACAAATTACCGTTTGCCGATAATTTTTGTTTAATGGTATTAATGGTCCACGTTGCACCACTGGCAAACACAATACTTTCTATAGCAAAGGCCGTGGTTGAATTATTACGCAAGTAATTTTGAATACGCAGACTATCTGAGGTGTTATTAATGGTTAAAATGAGGTCTTCGCCCTCTGTACTTAACGCAATATCTGCCTCGGCAATACCATCAGCCAACACAATACGATCTGCATTAGTATTGAGTGCATCTTCATCAAAGTTATAAATGGTGTCTTGGCCGCTACCGCGTCCAAAACGATACACATCTGCGCCTAAATCCCCTTGCATCCAATCGTTAGCAGCTCCACCGTCTAGGGTGTCATTACCCTCTCCACCATATAAGGAGTCTTTACCATTATTACCCAATAAGTTGTCGTTTCCGCCATAAGCAAATAAGGTATCGTCTTTGTCATTGCCTCTGATTGTCTCGTTAAGACTACTGCCAATTAGCACATCGTTATTAGGAGAGCCTTCTATGACAGATTGGCCACTTGCTACCAAGTCCCTAATTTGCGCCACATTGTATTCAGAGCCATCGGCAAATACCAAGCGAGCAACCGCATTAACAGTGTTGCCGCTTGTAAAATCAAGATAAAAGTAATTAGAAATGATCAGCTTATCTACACCATTTGTGCCATTGACAGTAATCTCTAGGTTATAATTATCTTTTCGTGTTAGCGTTACATCAGTTTTTAGTAAGCCCTGCAACAGTACTTTGTCACGTAAGGCATCTGATGCCAGCGAGTTATAATTATAAATAACATCTTGGCCTGAGCCTTTAGCAAAAACAAAGGTGTCTGTGCCTCGTCCGCCTCTATAAACATCATTACCCGCACCACCATCTAAGGTATTATTACCATTATCGCCCACTAAATAATCGTTACCATCACCGCCTAGCAAACTATCATTACCCTCTCCACCATACAGAGAGTCGTTACCTGACCCACCCTCTAGGG
>Ga0247722_10001775_pt1 | contig 11631 bp, 20 predicted proteins | sample MSEWelMarce3H_FC_FD_189094 | JGI IMG/M metagenome (GOLD analysis project Ga0247722, IMG submission 189094) | Subsurface sediment microbial communities from gas well in West Virginia, United States - MSEEL Well Study Marcellus 3H_FC | ecosystem: Environmental > Terrestrial > Deep subsurface >... | reverse complement strand
GGATTAACAGGTAAACCCAGAAAAGCAATTGACCTATTCACCAGCGCTTTCCTTCTTAGCCTCCCGCCCTGCCCTCTCTGCCACAAACTGCCAACTCCTAACTGCCAAGCTTACCTGCCAACCTTTGCCACTAACAACTCCTAAAATTTTTCTCTTAACCCTCTTGACAATGACTTAACCCTGTTGTATAATAGAGATAGGAAAGGGGGATAAAAATGAAAACTCATCGTAAACAGAAATATGTTAGGTGCAAAGTCTGTGGGATTTACCATCCCGCAAACAAGGTAAGCCGTCAAGGTGTATGTGTTAGCTGTATCGGAGAAGCAATATTAAAGGCTGGAAGGAAGGGAGGTTTAAAAAGCGTTGCAGTGAGGAAGGCTAAGAAGGAAAGCGCTGGTGAATAGGTCAATTGCTTTTCTGGGTTTACCTGTTAATCCAATCTTAAAAATCTAATCGGGGGGATTGGCAAAATGAAAGAAGTCAAGCGTTTTGGTGATTTGGGATTTCAGTTTGATGACGTTAGCGAATGGGTAGCTTTCAAAGACTTGGTAGGACGTGAAATTCTCGTCCTTGATTACCTATTGGTAAATGGTGACTTTGGTCAGTATGCTATTATCAAGTTTACCGAAGAGGAAAACGGGGAAGTCAAGACCACTACTACTGGAGGAAAGGTAGTCATTGACAAGCTCAATAAGGCTAAAGAGTTAAATCTTCTCCCGCTTGTCGGTAAAGTAGTAAGAAAGAAAAACTGGTATGACTTGGTGTAGGGGAAGGGTTAAGACCCTTCTCTTATAGACTCTTTTTGTGGAGGTGTTGAATATGTATGACTGGAGGGGAATTAGAGACGAATATAGGGTATGGGCTTTATTGCGTAGACGTGGAAAGTGTATGATATGTGGAAGAAAGATTGAGCTTGGAGAAATATGCGTTAGGTTGTATCAAGCTAAAGGTGGATATAGACATATTTGCCGTGAGTGTGCTATCTCTAATGAGCATGTTATGAGCGAATTAGATAAACCTGAATTGTTGATTGGAGGGTAAGCAATGCCACATTCAAAGCGTTGGGATTTGAAACGGAAATGTGATTATATCATTGCTGATATAGACAATGCCCTTGAATTGTGCGAATACCTGTTTAACACTTATTACCCCAATTATCCCGATTACTATCCCTTTGTTCAAACTTGGATTGAGGCCTTTCTTGCCATAAAGGAAAGCGTCCAAAAGTTTAGGGAGGGGATTTAATATGGACTTCCTCTTTCTTATTCCTTGTTGGATTACCCGAAACGTTCATCCTGTGTTTGCTTGGGTTTTACTTATTCTTTACTTTAGCTTCCTTGTTAGTCTTGTCCTTGCTCCTTTTGCTCTTATCGGTGAAGCTTTGGAGAAGCTTTCCCGAAAAGGACGGTGATTAAATGCCGAAGCGTGTTAAAAAAGGAACGCGTAGGGCCATGGCCCAACCTTTCCTTGAGGCTTTTGCGGCCCAAGGTCTTTCTGCCAATAAGGCCCTAAGACGTTTGAGGGAAATGGGCCTTGGTTATCGCCGCCAAGATTTTCTCAATGACTACAGGACTTACACCGGAAGGGAGAAGGCTAAGGACGTTGCAAAGTATATCAGGAAGGACAGATACCCAACTGAGGCTGTAATGACTCCGGATGTAAGAAACCTTAAGAATAAGTATCAAAGCCTTATCGTCTATGAGTATCAGGATTTGAGGACGGGTGAGATAAAGACTAAGAATTTCTATATCGGTCACGATAGGCCGTTAATGGTAGGGACTATTGAAGAGATTGCCGGAAAGCTGATTACCGATAACTTGGACACTTATAACGCAAGGTTGATAAGTTACGGATACCAAGGGACAAGGTATAGGGTGGATTAGCCATGAAGTTAGATAGAAAGTCACATATATTGAGGGATAACCGTTCGGTGGCCTACCCTCGTAATATGATTTTCTTTGACGTGGAAAGCCGCCTTGAGAAGGACGGGGATAAGATTTACCATAAGCCATACCTTTTTGTTGCTTACTGGTATTATAAACAGACTGAGAAAGGGAGAAGGCCAACGGAAGAATGGTTTCATACCGATAACCCTTCAAGCTTTTGGGATTGGGTAAGCTCAAAGGTAAACGCAAAACAGGCTTTATATATGTTTGCTCACAATCCCACTTATGACTTGGTGGCTGGATATGCTTTCCCCACTCTCAAGGCCAAGGGTTACAAGATAATACGCTATTATGAAAAGGGTAGGACGTTTATTATCAAATTCAAGGCTGAGAAAAAGACTATAACCGTCCTCAATGTAGGCAACTTTTATCAAGGTAGCGTTGCCGATATTGGCAAGGCTTTTGGCTTACCCAAGCTTGAATTGGACTATGAAAACCCCACTCTTGAGGAAGCCTTACCTTACTGCAAGAGGGACGTTGAAATTATTGCTAAGGCAATGCTTACTTGGTTTGACTTCTGTAAGCGGAATGACTTAGGTCATTTTGGGATAACCGCTCCCAAGCAGTCATTTAACGCTTTCCGCCATAGGTTTATGAAACATAAGATTTACATCCACGCTGATGAGGCCGCCAATAACCTTGAGAGGGAAAGTTATTGTGGAGGAAGGACGGAAGCTTTCTTCATTGGTGATTTGAGTAGGCAAAGAGTTATAACCCTTGACGTTAACAGTATGTATCCTGCCGTTATGAAGAAGGGAATTTATCCCACAAAGCTTATAGCTCTTCGCCGGAATTTGACGCCGCAAGGTCTAAAATATGTCCTTAATAACTACTTAGCTTGTGTCAAGGTAAGGGTTAGGACGGAAATTCCTTGTTTACCCTGTAAGGTTGGAAAAAAGCTTTTCTTTCCCGTTGGGGAATTTGTAACAACCTTGGCAAGCCCCGAATTGGAATTGGCTTTCTCTTATGGCAAGGTCGAAGAAGTCTATGAAGCTGCTCTCTACCAACCGGCCCCGCTTTTCGTGGAATTTGTGGACTTCTTCTATAACGCAAGGTTGCAAGCCAAGGCCGAAGGGAATAAGGTTAACAACTTGCTCTTTAAGCTAATTATGAATTCCCTTTACGGTAAGTTTGGCCAGAAGGCTGGGGATTGGGAAATAATCGGGGAAACTGATAGAGAGGATGCCGGATATGAGGAAGTTTATGACTTGGAAGAAGGGAAATGGCTAACCTACAAGTGGTTTAATGGTGTTCTTATGGTAAAGAAAGATGAGAAGGAAGGCTATGACAGTTTTCCGGCAATCGCTTCTCATGTTACAAGCTATGCCAGAAAGCTTCTCTTTGAGTATATCCTTCAGGCAGGATTTGACAACGTTTATTACTGTGATACCGATAGCGTTTTTGTGAATGAGGAAGGTTTGAAAAATCTTTCCCGCTATGTGGATAAGGAAGAATTAGGCTTCCTCAAGTATGAGGGAGAAAAACCAGGCTTGCGGATATACGGCCCAAAAGACTATGAGTGGGAAACCGGAGAGAAGCATAAGGGTGTCCCGAAAACGGCCCAAAGGTTAAGTGAAAATAAGTGGCTATACACTTTCTGGCCCCGTATCTCTACGCTTATAAGGCATAACTCGCTTGACAGGTATTTCAATATCGAAATGGAGAAGGAATTGAAGAGGCAATACCTGAAAGGTTGGGTTTCGGAAAGTGGCCGTGTCCTTCCGTTTGAAGTCAAGGTATTGGACGGAAAAACCGTCATTGTCCCTTGGGAAGAAACCTCTTACGCTAAGAGAGGAATAAGGTTGGCTAATGAGGCTCAAAAAGAATGGGTAGCCAAGGAATTCAAGCTTTAACCCTTGGCTACCCATTATCTATGTTAACGGGGGGATTGGCCGGAGGATTTTCTTTCTTCCTCTATCTTTTTCGCTTCTTCCTTTGCCGCTTCTATCACCTTCTTAAACCTCTCTATAGACTTGGTTATGTCTTCCTTTCTGGTGTCCGGCATTTATATTACACCCCTTTCAATACCCAAATTCTAAGGTAGAAAGTATGTGGATAGGTGTCGTCTAAGTTATACCCTTTGGCTGTTAGTTTGTAATCCGGAGTAGTGCCAATTGCAGGAATGGGTATGTCAACTTCAAACATAAGGTTGTCATTATTCCCTTTAAGCCAACCGCTTACCGGAAGTATTTGCGTTGTGTCGGAGAATATCGCAAGCCCAGCTAAAGCGGCATGGCCGGGGGGAATAATGACGTTTATCTTTGATACCGTCCCTTGCTCTAAAACTAAGTCCATACTTATTGGGGAAGTGTCTGGAGTATTGGGTTGGATTTGAAAATCGAAAGTGTAGACACCCAATCCCAAAGCCGGAGTGGGTCTAACTGGTGCGCTCCAAACGTCGTAGTCTGGCCTTCCTCTTGGCATTATTCACCACCTCCCTCAATGTCTTTTACATACCATTCTATAACCTCATCAGGATAACCCAAACGCTTCATCATGTCCCTGTATTGGTCTAAGTTTATGATACCTTTCTTGACAAACCTTCTTAGCTCTGTTTTGGTAGGAAGCCCGGCCTTTTCTTCTTTCTCCAAGTCCCAACCCGCTATTAGCTCTTCAATTTCCCTTGAAGGTATCCCTTCCTTGGAGAGTAGGACAACCACGTCATTTCTATCTATGAAACCTCGGATATACCTTCTTCCTACTGTTGATTTAATCTTGTTAAGCCTCTCTTTCCCTTTCTTGTAATCCTCAAGGGAAAGTATTAGCTCAATCTGTTCCGGGGGATTGGGTATGTCAACTTCAAACATAAGGTTGTCATTATTCCCTTTAAGCCAACCGCTTACCGGAAGTATTTGCGTTGTGTCGGAGAATATCGCAAGCCCAGCTAAAGCGGCATGGCCGGGGGGAATAATGACGTTTATCTTTGATACCGTCCCTTGCTCTAAAACTAAGTCCATACTTATTGGGGAAGTGTCTGGAGTATTGGGTTGGATTTGAAAATCGAAAGTGTAGACACCCAATCCCAAAGCCGGAGTGGGTCTAACTGGTGCGCTCCAAACGTCGTAGTCTGGCCTTCCTCTTGGCATTATTCACCACCTCCCTCAATGTCTTTTACATACCATTCTATAACCTCATCAGGATAACCCAAACGCTTCATCATGTCCCTGTATTGGTCTAAGTTTATGATACCTTTCTTGACAAACCTTCTTAGCTCTGTTTTGGTAGGAAGCCCGGCCTTTTCTTCTTTCTCCAAGTCCCAACCCGCTATTAGCTCTTCAATTTCCCTTGAAGGTATCCCTTCCTTGGAGAGTAGGACAACCACGTCATTTCTATCTATGAAACCTCGGATATACCTTCTTCCTACTGTTGATTTAATCTTGTTAAGCCTCTCTTTCCCTTTCTTGTAATCCTCAAGGGAAAGTATTAGCTCAATCTGTTCCGGGGGATAGCCAATTTCTTTTAGGAAGTTTGCCGCCTCTTCCCTCGTAATTGTCCCATTATGATAAAGCGTAGTTACTTCCGTCTTGGTAAGGTTTCTCTCCTCTTCCGTAGCGTCCTTGGCCGTGAATTCTGCAAGCTTTTCCGCTTTCTCTCTGGAATAACCTAAATCCATGTAAGCTCTAACCATTTCCTCAAACGATAGGACGCCCAACTGATACATACGCCTAACGTCAACTCTGGTAAATGGTGTCTCAGAAAGTTTTATTAGCTTGTCTCTCCAGTAAGGCATTACGTCAAGACTTCTCAGAAGGGTAACTAATTCATCATAGGTAATTATCCCCCTATGATACATTTCCACGCCTTGGGTAAAGGAAGGTAACACCCAATGTGCGGCCCAGTAGTATTTTGCAAATTTAGGGTCAAGGCCGGCCATTCTTGCGTATTTGTCAAGCTCTTCTGGGTAGTCCTCGAATAGCCCGTATTTCTCGGCAACCTCTGGAGTGAATACTTCCCTAACTGCCATTCGGATAAAGTCGGATACCGTTGGGATATACCCAGCAAGCTTTAATAGCTCTTCCTGTTGCTTTGGGTCATAACCCAATTGTGCGAAGCGTCTTTTAGCTTCTTCCGCCGAAATCTCTCCCCTGTTGTAAAGCTCCTGTATCCGGCCAACGTCCAGTAAGGCTTTTCTCGCCTCAATCATTATGTTTACCTGTCTGTCGTCAAAGCCAAGCTCCCGAAGGTTTTTCCTTAGCTCCCCTTCGGAAACCTCTCCCTTGAAGTAAGCGTAAATATAATCGCTAACCCCGGCCTTGATGAAAGGAAACCGTTCATTGATTTCATAGGCCAATTCCCTGAAGAATGGTTCTAAGGTTACGGAAGAAGCTTGGCCGATAGCGAAGCCTGCGGCCTCTTGTGCAGTTCTGCTACCCGTTCGGCCAAGCCAACCGAAAAGCCTCTTGAATATGTTAATTAGCCACTTCACCGCTAAACCACCACCTTAGCTCCCCGGCTTAGCTATTTGCTTGAAGCTACTAAATAGGACGTTCAAAACCTCGTCCGCTCTGTCAATCAATACAGGTTTGGTAATACCAAGGTAGGCAATGAGAAGCCAATCCAATTCCAAAGCGTCAAGAAAATCCATGTCCGCCTTTAGCTCTTTGGCTATGTTGTCAAATAAGGACGCAAACCAAGCCCCAACCACCGAAAGGATAGCCGGAATTCCCGTGGCTTTCGCCAAGCTTGCGGCAAGGTTTTTCATTAACTCCCAAACGTTGGGTAATACGTCCGTTGTTATACCTTGCAAAAGGGAAGCGGCAAGGCCAAGGACGCCGGCCCTAATGCTCCTGAAAGCTTCCCAAACGTCTTGGAAGGCTTTGGCCGTTGCTTGCTTAAACGCTTCAAGGCTTGCTACTGTTTCAAGCAATAGCCTTTCAATGTAATTGTGAAGCCAAGCGACAACGTTAGCCCTCCAAGTCTCTAAAGCGTATATTTTGGGTTCAATGTAGGTATAAAGCCAATTGGCGACGGCATAACGCCATTGGACAAGGGTTAAAAGTGTCGCTTCAATGTAATTGTGAAGCCAAGCCTCCACATCCCGCCGCCATTGCTCAAGGACGGCTATCCTTGGGACAACGTAAGCGTAAATGTGGCCCATAATCCAATCATGCATTTTCCAGATATAGTCAAATACTTCTTGGACGTAAGTCCTCAAGGCCCAACGGAAGCTTTCCCAAGCTTCCGCCACATCCCGGAGTCCGTTCTTTATTCCGTTTAAGGCCCACTCTACAGGCTTTTTTAACTGTTGCTCTGCCCAAGAAACAAGTCTCCTCCAAGTAACAAGGCCTCTTGGAGTGGTCAAATACCACCCCAAGATAGCCGCCGTTACTATCCCCAAGGCAGGAAGCAGAATGTTTTTAATCGCTATTACCGTAAAAGGCAATGCAAACGGCATAACTCATCACCTTAAAGGTTTAATACGTCCTCAATTTTCTTTGCTTCCGCCTCTACCCTTTCCTTTACCGCTTCGGGGGAAAATTGGACAACCGGAATGTCGACCGAAGAAGAAACCCCGCTTGACGTAGTAAAGCTTACCTCGTAAACCTCAATGAATTCCCCCGTAGGTAGAAGCCTAACCCTTTTCGCCACGCTGTTAACCTTGTAAAGTTCGGCCATACTCAATCCCTCCCATTATGATTTTTCCTTATTGGCCTTCACCATACTGATAACCGCCATAAGGCAAAACGGCCAGAATGGACAAGTTACACCCGCTTGTAAGCTACCCAACGTTTCAGCACGTCGGTCATTTCCTGAAACGTCCTCGTTATCGCCTTTAGCTCCAGTTCGCTCGATATGTTGCTGTCTGCTATCCTCCCCAGAAAAGGGTTCTCACCTTCTTTCCCTACCCTGCCGCCAAGGTCAACGTAAATCCTGTATACGCTCAAAGCCCAAGCGTCAGGATTTCCCGGCCTCCATATCTCCCTTGCGAAGTTAGTCAAGGCCGCAAGGGTAACGTTCTTGTCCAAGTATCGACCTAACTGCTTGGCCGCCCAGTTTAACTGATTATCAAGCCCTTGGAAAGCGTAGTTAGCTTCCGTTTCCGAATAAGCTCCTACACCCAAGTGAAAGCCTTTTCTTCCCCAACCTAAACGGCCCCAATGGGTTTCATGCCACCCAATGGCCGCAAGCAATTCTGGGTAAGTCCCGTATTTGTTGGCATAGTAAACACACTTGTCCCAATCGGAATTACTCATCCACTTTGGCTTCGCCATTTACCATCTCACTCCCTTTGTTAACCATTCTCTGCTCATAAATTCCATGTCCATTACCAAAAACATAGCCCAATACCGCCGTTATAAGTCCTACTCCCGCTTCCCCTGGAATTTTCCCGGTATAGGTAAGGAAAGTGGCCGCTCCTACCACCAAGACACAAATTATAAGTTTAGTCCAGTCTCTAACCATCATAAGCTCATACCTCCCCTATTCATTTTGTGTTATTATCGCAAATCCAAGGTAATTGGTAACCGCCGTTGTCCTGGTAGTCCCCAAAGCAAACCCAACGGTTATCTCTTCTGGGTCAGTAGAAGCAACCTTGTAACAAGAGTAAGCCGAAAGGTCAATTATTTGACTGTTAAACCTCCCCCTTACATATTTCCCCGTAAGAGGATTGACAACCAACTTCATAGTAAACCAACTGTTAGACCCAACTGGGACTACCACGTTATTAGCCACAACCGGAAAAGTCCCATCATCCTTCTTAATTGTTACCTGCTTTGTCTCCCTATTGTAGATAAACCAAAACTCGTTCAAGTAGCCTTGGTATACTACGGCAAAGTTAATGTGACACAAGGTGTAGGCCGAAGTCAGGCAAAAACCACCTTCTACCCCAATTGGTGTCTGGGTAATAAAAGGTATGGAAATCTGTATCCCCGGAGGGGAATCAAAACTAGCGTCATCATAGAAGCTTAGAGAATACCCTCCAAGGAAAGCGTTTTTCGCCGAAGGTTGTATTCTTAGATTGCCGCCTATTACTTTAAGCCACTTGCTGTCTCCCGTGTTGAAGCTGTCATAGAAGATAACCGTCCCTCTTCTGTCATAGAGACAAGGACTTCCTAACCTTGCGGCAAGCTCTGCCATGTCAAGCGTTTTGTCTATTAGCTCTTGAGGTGAGTATTCCGCCCAATCAGGCATACCCCTTGGCATTACTTATCACCCGCTAAATACAAGCTCAAAGCCCAAGGCAGTAAGCCAACAGGTTGGTGATGTAGTTACTACATTAAACCTTGCCGCAAGCTTCTCCCCCGGCCCAATCCAATAGGTAGCAAAGAAGTTTTCCGTCTTAGCCTTTGTAAGGTCAGGAAACATGGCAAGTATGGCCTTCCTTGCGTCATTTGCATCCTCTATCTCCACCAAGCAATCGGAAACATCACCAACGTTAAAACCCACACTCGTATAACCTATATACCAAAGCTTACCCGGAGGACAAACATCGCTCCTCAAAAACTGCTGGCCCGTTTCGGTAAATTGGGTTTGAGCTGCAATCCTCAAAGGTTTCAATCCTGCAATCCCCGCAAGGTCAGGAAGGACAATTCCTGTAGCAGGCATGTTTGACAACCTCCCCCCTTATAATCCGTATTCGGTAATAAGCCTTTCGCTTTCCTCGGCAACCGAAGGTATCTTGAATTGCTCTTCCGGCAATTCCATTTCAATTCTAACCCTTATGGTATGGGGATAAGTGTCGTCAATGTTATACCCCCTAACCTCTAACTCATAAGGGTTAACGGTTAGGTCAATGTTGGTATTAATCCTCACCGTTTCCCCGTCCGTTTCAATCCAAGCCGGATAGTTCAAAGGTATTACCTGAATAGGCCCCCGGAATATCCTCACTCCCGTTAAGGCTGCTACTCCCCTTGGAAATACAAGCTCTACCTTTTTAACTATCCCTCTGGTAAGCCTCAAAATGTTTACCTGCTCGTTTTCCTTTGGAGTGTTCGGGGGATAAGTTATATCGTATTCAAAAAACATAACCATTCAACCCCTAAACTTAAACAGGTATTAAAGGTTCATCATACCCAGTAAACAAAACCTCTATTTCATCGCCGGCAGTAAGCCCGTTCAAAGCTATTTCAAGGTTTTCCTCTTCTCTCAAAGTTAAATTCCTTGTTAGTAACTCTTGCCAAGTTTGCGAAAGCGTTAAGGTTGGGCCAATATAATGACTATAACCATATCCCCCAAGGTAAATGTCTGCTGTCCCTCTTGCCGCTGTTTTATTAGCTATTAAAACCCGTTCAATAGTCCGCTTATACCCATACCTTACACTCGAAGTAGTCAATATATGACTTGCTCCTGTTGCCGTTAGGGTAAGTCTTTCCCTATAGGGTATAATCATTACAAATACCCCCTAACTTTCCCAAAATTAAGCCAAGGGAAAGGTTTTAACCCTTTCCCTTAGCCCAAAACCTCTTGTAGGATAACCGAAGTCTCCACACCTGCAGTTACTTGGGTTAAGGTTAAAGTTACTTTGTCGTAAATTGCGGAATTAAGGCAGTTCGCCATTTCACCCCCTATATCGAATGGGATAACAAGAATATCTCCAATAGTTAGCGGAATAGAAGTCTTGGAGAGAGTATCCGTTGCCGTGTCCTCTGCAAGTTTCTGCTCAAGGCCAAGCTCAAGGATAGACTTGAAGTATTGGCCCATTGTTCTTCCGGCAAAAATAACTTTTTCCCCATTGTTTACGTCCAAAGCAAGTCTGGAATAAATGTCCCTTACCGTCTTATTTTCTCCAAGCGTAGCCACTATTAACCTTCTGTAAAAGTTGGCCCTTGGCAGGTCAAGGACTACATCACCGTTTGCCGCCGAAGTGAAATGGTATTTCCTCGAAGTCTTAAACGTCCCCCTTCGTGGCCCCGGAGGCCCTTCCATTGCCATAAGGCCCAATACTTCAAGGTATAGGCTATTATCCACTATTCCAGTATCCCCAACCGTAGCATTGAATGTAACCCTTAGCTCAAGGGAAGTGTAGGCTCCGCAGTCAAGGAAATACTCATGGTCTCCCAAGAAGCGTCCAAACGGAATAAGCATACTGGTAAACTGATTTGCATTAGCTGCTAAACTGTGTGTGCAAGGAGGAAGTTTACCCGTTAGGCCGTAGGTAGTAAGGAAAGCCTCTTTACCCGTCATAGAGAAAAGCTCTTTGCTACCATCGGCAATAACTTCCAACCTTGTAATCATTTCCGGGGGATATTGCGCTCCCGCCGTTGCCCCGTTAGTAGCCCTAACATTTACCACAAGGCCGCTTAAAACGTTGCTCCTTGGAAGGTCTATCACTACAGTAGATTGCTCATCACTAACAACGGCCTCTCGGAAAATCTCTCTTTCCTGCCAATACATTCCTTTTCCCTCCCTTCTCTAAAAGCTAATTACTTCCTCTGGAATTTAGCCATATGACGAATGAAAGCTGTCATACGGTTAATGCTGTCCTCAAGAGTAACATCCGGCATTTTTTCAATAATCTTCTGCCCGGCTTCAATGTGCGGCAATAGCTGAGCGGCAAACTCTTCCACTTTCTTCTTGTTTGCGTCAAGGCCGCTGGCTACACGGTTAAGGCCAAGCTCTATCATCTTCTGTTTCCATTCTTCAAGAGAAACCCTCTTCAAACCGTTGGCCCATTTACCGTTTTCCAATGCTTCAAGCAAGCGTTGACGCAAACAAGAAGAAAGTGGAAGAGTTTGCCGCTCAGCTA
>Ga0247722_10001774_pt1 | contig 11634 bp, 10 predicted proteins | sample MSEWelMarce3H_FC_FD_189094 | JGI IMG/M metagenome (GOLD analysis project Ga0247722, IMG submission 189094) | Subsurface sediment microbial communities from gas well in West Virginia, United States - MSEEL Well Study Marcellus 3H_FC | ecosystem: Environmental > Terrestrial > Deep subsurface >... | reverse complement strand
TTTTAATGCCTTGCATCGTACGGGTGAAATTATGGAAAAAATATTAGAAAAATGTACGGCACCTTTCATTATGATTGACCATCATGAACTGCCAGATAACTATTCGACTTTTACTTTTTCAGATATTACTTATGGTTCAACATGTGAAATGGTTTACGATTTTATATATCAATTGGGTTACGAACAATTCATAGACAAAAATGTGGCAACTTGTTTATATACCGGAATTGTTACTGACTCAGGAAGTTTCAGGTTTCCAAAAACGACTAGTAAAACCCATAAATGCGTTGCAGATTTATTAGACAAAGGAGTAAATAATGCTGAAATACACACTTCTTTGTTTGATAATTCAAATTACAATCGTTTATTATTACTTGGAAAAGCGTTACAAAATTTAAAGATTTTAAATGAATTTTCGACTTCTTATATTACACTAAGTCAGGAAGAATTAGATGAAATTGGACATCAAAAAGGGGATACAGAAGGAATTGTAAACTACGGTTTAAGCCTGAAAGATATTGATTTTACAGCAATTTTTATAGAAAATAAAGAAGAAGGAATTATAAAAATTTCGTTCAGATCACAGGGAAATTTTGATGTAAATAAATTTGCAAGAACCTATTTTGAAGGTGGTGGTCATAAAAATGCAGCTGGAGGGAAATCTTTTTTAACTTTAGACGAAACCGTTCAAAAATTTATTACTATTTTAGCAACCGAAAAAAAAACCAAATGAAGATAGTTAACTATATATTAATAGGTGTGCTAGTTTTTAGCATTATCAGTTGTTCAAAACCTCAGGAAGCTAGAAAACCAATCTCACATTCATCAGGTACATTTATAAAAGAATCCATTGAACGCAATAAAAAAATTGTGGCATTTGAGGAAAAATCGATTGATTCTGTTATAAAAAATGACACCTTAAAATTATATATTGCTTCAAATAAAGGTTATTGGTACAAATATGAACAAAAAGTTGATGCAAACACGGCACATCCAAAAAGAGGCGATATTGTACGCTATGAATATGAAATCAAAGACCTAAAAGGCAATCTGATTTATGACAAAACTGAAACAAAACCGCAAGTGTATTATGTTGATAAAGAGAACATTATGATGGGTTTAAGAGATGCCATAAAACTAATGAAAAAAGGAGAAACTATTACCTTTTTATTTCCTTCTCATATTGCATTTGGCTATCATGGTGATGAAAAAAAAATCGGTACCAATGAACCAATTATTTGTACCGTTACCCTTACTGACATAAAAAAAGACCCCGAAGCAACTGAATAATAACCTAAAATCAAAATGAATTAAAAGATGAAAATAGTACCAATTTTATTTTTAAGCACCATTTTTCTTTTTATTTCTTGCAATTCCAATCATGAAAATTTAAAAGAAGGAATTTATGCAGAAATAGAAACTGCAAAAGGAACTTTAATTGCAAAATTAGAGTACCAAAAAGTACCTTACACCGTTGCTAATTTTATAACTTTAGCCGAAGGTAAAAATCCATTTGTGAGTGCCACTTTTAAAAACAAACCTTTTTACGATGGTTTAAAATTTCACCGTGTCATTCCAGATTTCATGATTCAGGGAGGTGACCCAAACGGTGATGGAACTGGTGGGCCAGGCTACAAATTTGAAGATGAATTTCATACCGATTTAAAACATTCTAAAAAAGGAATTTTAGCGATGGCAAATGCTGGTGCTGGAACTAATGGAAGTCAGTTTTATATTACACATAAAGAAACACCTTGGTTAGACAACAGACACACTGTTTTCGGAGAAATTATTGAAGGTCTTGATTTGATTGAAACCATTGAATCGTATGATGCAATAGAAAAAATAACAATAATAAGAATAGGTGAACAAGCAAAAAAATTTGATGCATTAAAAATATTTTCAGATTATTATTCAAAAGTAGCTGAGAAACAGAAAATTGATGAAGCCAATTTTAGAAAAATAACGGAAGCAAAAGTCAAAGAAATTACAGCTTTAAAAGCAATAGGTTCAAAATCAAATTCTGGATTAATCTATGAAATTGTTTCGAAAGGAAATGGGGCAAAACCAAAAGCAGGTAGCCGAATTTATATCAATTATACCGGATATTTAGAAAATGGAATGCAATTTGATACCACTATAGAGCAAAGTGCCAAAGAATTTGGTGCCTTCAACTCTGGAAAAGCAGCTCAAAACGGTTATGTTCCGTATCAAGCAGAAATGGGGAATTTACAATTTATCCCTGGTTTTGTTGAAGGATTGAATATGTTGAACTTTGGCGGAAAAGCAAAATTGTATATCCCCTCGAATTTAGCTTACGGAGCCGAAGGTGCGGGTGGAATTATACCTCCAAATGCAGCCATATATTTTGAGATTGAATTATTAGAAAAGCAATAAATTTAAAAATTAACACTTAATCAAATATCACAAACATGAAAAATTTATTTAAAATAATTTTATTTACCTTGTCAATTAGCACAATAGCTTTGGCACAAAAAAATAAACCTGAAGGCATTTTTGCTGAAATTACAACATCAAAAGGAGTGATTGTTGTAGCATTAAATTATCAAAAAACACCAATAACAGTAGCAAATTTTATTAGTTTAGCTGAAGGAAAAAATCCAAATGTAAAAGAAGAATTAAAAAAGAAACCGTATTACAACGGACTGAAATTTCATAGAGTAATTCCCGATTTTATGATTCAAGGTGGTTGCCCAGATGGAAATGGTTCTGGCGGTCCAGGATACAAATTTGTTGATGAAATTACAGATTTAGTACATGATAAAGCTGGTATTTTATCCATGGCAAATGCTGGAGCTGGAACAAATGGAAGTCAGTTTTTTATTACACACAAAGAAACACCTTGGCTAGATGGAAAGCATACCGTTTTTGGAACTGTAACTTCTGGGATTGAAATCGTAAATAAAATTGCAAAAGATGATGCTATTATTTCAATTGTAATTGTAAAAAATGGTAAAGAAGCCAAAAAATTTAAAGCTGATAAAGTTTTCCAAGAATATTTCGCAAATAAAGAAGAAAATGATAAAATTCAGGCTGCAAAAAATGAGGCTGCAAAAAAAGCATTTGTAGAAAAAGAAGCTGCTTTACAAAAAATTAAAGCTGAAAAAGAAGAAAAACTGAAAAAAGAAGCTGAAATAAAAGTTAAAAAAGAATTTGCAACTGCAACTACAACAGCTAGTGGATTGAAATATAAAGTTATAAAAGAAGGAACAGGTAAAAAACCCGTGGCAACAAGTAATGTAAAAGTACATTATACAGGTATGTTTTTAAATGGACAAGTTTTTGACAGCAGTGTACAAAGAGGTGAACCTATTGATTTTGGTTTAAACCAAGTAATTCCTGGTTGGACAGAAGGAGTTCAATTAATGCAAGAAGGAGCAAAATATAAATTTTACATCCCTTCAAATTTAGCTTATGGCGAAAATGGTGCTGGTGGTGTAATCCCTCCGAATGCGGATTTACTTTTTGAAGTTGAATTATTAAAAATAAATAATTAAAAATATGAGAAAAATTATATCCTTATTCTGTTTATTGTTTTCATTTCTTGTTTTTTCCCAATCTACGGATTTGGATCCTATGGAATACAATTATGCTTACGTGCAACTTCCAAAAAACCCAATTGCAGATGCAAAAAACAGAACCTATTCGTTCACTACAAATATAGATCGAAATTTAATGTACAACCGTTCTGAGTTCTTTTTTCAAAATCAAATCACTATAAATGGTTTTGAAAAAAAAGAAAAAAATGGTTATTTAGATATCAATATTTCTTTGTTAATGCCTACAATTATTAGCAAAAATATCAAAACTAGAACGGATTCTTCTAAAGATAAAAATGGTGTTGTTCGAAATACCTATTATTATACTGCAGAAGTAATGTATTCTCAAAATGGTTCCGCAAAAGTAACAAGTGCGGATGGAAAAATTCAGAAAAACTTTAGCTTTTCCAGAACAAATACCATAAGAAGTGCAGAAAGTAATAGCTATTCAGCTGCCGAATCCTATTATTACAACATCAACAGCACCATTTATAACAATGTAGTTATGGAAGTTGTAAACACCATAAATAACGATTTAAATCAAGAATTTGGTTACACTGCCAAAACAGGAAAAGATGAATTATGGATTTTAGCCAATAAAAAGCATCCCGAACAAGAAGCGGAATTAAAAGCATATACCGAAGTTAAAAATGTATTTAGTTATATGACTTTTAATGAACCTGTTAAAGAATTTGAAACAGACTTGGTAAACACAATTAAGTATTTTGAATCGTTACCCGCTAAATATAATGAAGATTCTAAAGGACATCGAAAAATTAGATATAGTGCCTATTTTAACCTTGCAAAAATCTATTATTACTTAGATCAACCTGAAAAATCTAAAGAATATTCTAGTAAATTAATTGAAAATGACTATGATACTAAAGATGGTTTTTCAAATAGCAAAGCTTGTGATGAATTAATTAGCTTGTTCAATGTAAACAACACAAAATCAAGACATTTTGAAGTAATTACTAAAAATCATGCCTTTGAAAAAGCGGTTCTAACAACTACAAATTCTGCTTCATATACAACTTCAACCGCACCTTATAGTATTGATACTGACCCCAATTATATTTTGGCTTATTTGGCAACAATCAAAAAAGATACTGTTACTGGTTATGTACCTAAAAACAGAACTTTAGCACTTAATGATGCCATAACTGTTACTGTAAAAGATATGCAAGGAAAATTTTCAGAACGTACTTTTAAAGCTAATGAAATCAAAAAATTAACATTAAGTAATGGTGAAGAATTTGCAACAATTTCATTTAAATTAGCTGCTGAAAATGGAGGAATTTCAATGTCTAGTGCAACAAAAAAATTCGTAAAAGAAATGTATGCAGGTAAAAAAATCGGAATTTATCAATATCATAATGGAGAAATTATTATAAAAGCCACGAACGATACCGAAGGAAAATCAAACGCCTCCGCTTCTTGGATGATGTCTCCAAAAAATAAATTTGCCGAATTGGCTCAAGGTTGCCCTACCCTACTTGCAAAAGTAGAAAAAAAGGAATTCAAAAACAACCTAGAAAGTATCTTGCAATTCGCTGAATTTCTCGAAGAATGTAAATAATAATTTTTGAAAATAAAAAAAGGCTGCCGAAAGTAAATTTTGGCAGCCTTTTTTAGTTTAGTTATGAATCCAGAAATTCAAAATTATCGTTTATTAATTATTTTAAACAATAAAAATTTGTTGTTTATCAATAAATATTCTAATTTTGCAGAAAATTAATCAATCGATATGGAAATCAAAATTACAACTTCACAAATTTTAAAATCATTGCATCTATTTTCATGGATCATTTTCATTGCACTATGTATTGAAGCTGGAGCCTTATTGTTCAATACTATTTATACATTTGTATATAGTCCAGCTGCTGCAAAATTTTTTTATAAGCAATTGAACTTTGAAAATTTATTGCAATCAAATCCTAGCTATTTCATCACCTTACTAAGCATAATGCTGATAATTGCCACACTGAAAGCAATTCTATTTTATTTAATTATCTGGTATTTTTCCAAAACAAAACAGATGCATTCCAAACCATTCACTATTTATTTGTACCAATTTGTAAAGAATAGCAGTCTTTGCAGTCTCGGCATTGCTTTGTTTTCCAATTGGGGAACAAAATTTAGTTCATTTCTTACAAAAAACAATTATATCATACCAAATTTAGAACAATTAAATTTTTCTGGTGCAAGTATTTGGCTCTTTTTTGCACTATTTTTATTTGTTATTTCACAAGTGTTAAAAAAAGGAATTGAAATTCAAGAAGAAAACGAATTAACTATTTAATAATCATGGCAATACGAATAAATTTAGACGTAATGATGGCGAAACGAAAAATATCATTAAATGAATTAGCTGCTAAAGTTGATATTACAATTTCAAACCTTTCTATTTTAAAAACTGGAAAAGCTAAAGCTATACGATTCAGTACTTTAGAAGCAATTTGTAAAGCACTTGACTGTCAACCTGGCGATATTATTGAGTATGAAAAGAACTAAAAAAGGCTACCTGAAAAACAAATCAGGGAGCCCTATTTTTTTAAATAATTCCCAATTCCACCATGCACGTTTTCATCATTTCAAAAGTACGAAAAATATCGTCATCTAAACCAATTGAAAACCGAATTAATCCATCTGTCAACCCCATTTTCTCTTGCTCTTCCATAGGAATTTCTGATGATGTTGAAGTTCCAGGTGCAGAAAATAACGTTTTATAAAATCCTAAACTAACTGCTAAATATCCTAAATTTCGGTCTTGCATCAGTTCCATCAATTCATTGGCTTTCTCTAAACTTTTCACATCAATCGTCATCATACCTCCAAATCCATAATTTTCATTTATCATATTTTTGTATAAATCATAAGACGGATGACTCTTTAAACCTGGATAAACCGTTTTTATACCTAATTTTTCAATTTGTTCTGCTAAAAAAAGAGCATTTTTACTGTGTTGCTTCATCCGAATATGCAAAGTTCTTAGGTTTTTCATGATGCTAGCTGAACGTAAACTATCCATTGTTGGTCCCAAAAGCATACTTGCACCATTGTTAACATTTTTCAAACTATCAATAAAAGCTTGTGATGCACAAACAACTCCGCCAACCGTATCGCTACTTCCGTTGATATATTTAGTTAGCGAATGAATTACGATTGAAGCTCCAAGCTGTTTAGGTGAAACTGACAAAGGTGAAAAAGTATTATCAACAACCAATTCAATGCCATATTTTTGTGCAATTCGTGACAAACTTGCAATATCCGCAATTTCTAATAATGGATTACTTACTGTTTCGCAATAAATCATCTTGGTTTTTGGTGTAATCGCTTGTTCAACAAGTTCTAAATTGGTAATATCAACAAAAGAGGTTTGAATTCCAAACTTAGGAACAAAATTTTTCAAAAAAGCATACGTTCCACCATATATTGTTCTGCTAGTAACTATATGATCTTCATTACCACATAGTTGCAAAATTGTAGAAGTAATAGCACCCATACCCGATGCTGCCACATTCGCGGCTTCAGTTCCTTCCATTGCTGCCAAAGCCTTGTCCAAATACAAATTACTCGGAGATGAATGGCGGGAATATAAATAACAACCTTCAGCATTGCCCTCAAAAGTATCAAACATCGTTTTTGCGGAGAGAAATGTATAAGTAGAAGAATCAGAAATAGAAGGATTTACACCTCCAAATTCACCAAAATATTGCAAATCTTGTATCTGATCTGCGGGTTTAAAAATTTTCATTGTGTTTAATTTAGTTATGGAAAAGCAAATTTTAAATTAAAATAATTATTTTTCAATAGTATGTTAAAAAATTAGATTATAAATCTATAAAAATGTACATTTGCAAAATAGAAAACTATAAAAATAAAAATATTTAGATTAAATTTCTAATGTTAAAATTAAAAATATGGATAGCGTAGATAAAAAATTACTAGAATTAATTCAACAAGACACTAAAAAAACAACTAAAGAGCTTTCTAATAAACTAAATCTTTCGGTTACAGCTGTTTATGAACGTATTAAAAAACTTGAACGTGAAGGTGTGATTAAAAATTATGTAGCTTTACTTGATCGAAAAAAAATTGACAAAGGTTTTGTTGTTTTTTGTCATCTTAAACTTATTCAACATACTAAAGAATGTATTACAACATTTGAAAACGAAGTAATTCAACTTAAAGAAGTTCTAGAATGTTTCCATGTGAGTGGCGATTATGATTATATTTTAAAAGTATGTGTAAAAGACATGGAGGAATACAGAGAATTTATGGTAACAAAACTTACAAATTTACAACATATTGGCTCCACACACAGTGCTTTTATGATAGGTGAAGTAAAATATACAACTTCGTTTGAATTAAAATAAATTTACTATTTTTGCAAAATAAATGGAAACAACAATTACTAATACGTTAATTTTTAAATTAAGATGAAAAAACAACTCTTTTCGCTACTGCTAATTGCATTTTTAGCTGTTCAATGTCAAACAAAAAAGGCAACCGAATCTACAACTAAAACGGATTCCACCACAACTGAAAAAGAAACTACTAAAACAGAAACCATGCCCCAAAAAGAAACCAAAATGAACAGAAATAAAAACCTAAACCGAATCTGGATACTAGTGAAATTTGAAAATTTTGATGAAAAAAAATTAAAACAAATGGAAGCCAGTTTAGACTTTTCAAAAACTGAAAATGCTACTGCAAATATGGGATGTAATACTCTTAATTTTTCTTATAAAACTCAAAATAATTCAAAAATCTCCTTTTCAGATGTTAGCAGCACAAAAATGATGTGTCTTGATATTACATTAGAAAATGAATTCAAAAATAAGTTGAATACTTTTACAACCTATAAAATTGAAAATCACAAATTAACACTTACGAACGACAAAAAACAAGAAATGGTTTTTATTGCTCAAGATTGGGATTAATATAAATTTTGCAATTTTAATATACATAATTGCTACTATTTCTACAAATTTTAGTATTTTTGCCTCTAATAAATAAATTAATAAAATCAATATATGAATTCATTTGACGTTGTCATCATAGGCTCAGGTCCAGGCGGTTATGTAGCTGCTATTCGCTGTGCTCAATTAGGTTTCAAAACCGCAATTATCGAAAAATACGCAACTTTGGGCGGAACTTGCCTTAACGTAGGTTGCATTCCTTCAAAAGCACTTCTTGCTTCGTCACATCATTATCAAGAATTACAACATTTTCAAGATCACGGAATCGAAGTGTCTGGCGAAATCAAAATTAACCTTGAAAAAATGATTGCTCGTAAACAAGCTGTTGTGGATCAAACTTCTGGTGGCGTAAAATTTTTAATGGATAAAAACAATATTACCGTTTTTGAAGGCGTTGGCTCATTTCAAGATGCAACACATGTAAATATCACAAAATCAGATGGTTCTATTGAAACTATCACCGCAAAAAACACCATTATTGCAACAGGTTCTAAACCTTCTTCACTTCCTTTTATCAACATCGATAAAGAAAGAATAATCACTTCAACAGAAGCTCTAAAACTTAAAGAAATCCCGAAACATCTTGTAATTATTGGTGGTGGCGTAATCGGTATCGAGCTTGGGCAAGTTTATCTTCGTTTAGGGGCACAAGTATCGGTTGTGGAATTTATGGACCGAATAATTCCTGGTATGGACGCTGCTTTGTCTAAAGAACTTACAAAAGTACTGAAAAAACAAGGTATGAAATTCTATACATCTCATAAAGTAAAAGAAGTCACAAAAAACAACAATACCGTAACTATTCTTGCAGATAATACTAAAGGTGAAACCATAACTCTTGAAGGCGATTATTGCTTGGTTGCTGTAGGTAGAAGACCTTATACTGACGGACTTAATGCCGAAAAAGCAGGTGTAAAAATTACAGAAAGAGGTCAAATCGAAGTAAATAATCATTTACAAACAACAAGTCCGAATATTTATGCAATTGGTGACGTGGTGCGGGGTGCAATGCTTGCTCACAAAGCGGAAGAAGAAGGCGTAATGGTAGCCGAAATCATCGCTGGACAAAAACCTCATATCGATTACAATCTGATTCCGGGTGTGGTTTATACTTGGCCTGAAGTTGCTGCGGTAGGTAAAACCGAAGAACAACTAAAAGCTGACGCAATTGCTTATAAATCAGGCTCTTTCCCATTCAAAGCACTTGGAAGAGCTCGTGCTGGAGGCGATACCGATGGGTTTGTGAAAATTCTCGCTGATGCCAAAACTGACGAAGTTTTAGGAATTCATATCATTGGTGCCAGAAGTGCCGATTTAATCGCTGAAGCCGTTACCGCTATGGAATTTAGAGCAAGTGCCGAAGATATCTCAAGAATGTCGCACGCGCACCCAACTTTCGCCGAAGCCATTAAAGAAGCCGCTTTGGCCGCAACCGAAAACAGAGCTTTACACGTATAAGTTGCTATAAATTTAAACAAAATCAATGTACTTTTATTAGTGCATTGATTTTTTTTTTTGGGCGTTACCACAAGGGTCGGGCTTTCCGTTCCAATCTTTTTTTCAAGACCTAACAGGTTTTTGAAACCTGTTAGGTCTTAAAAAAAAGGATTTCCACTACAATCCCTAACGCAAACCCACGTTTCATTAGAAATTATAACAAAATAAATCTTCTTCATAAAAATATAAAAATAAATTGGAAACCAACTTTCAAATCCCTAAATTTGCATTTCTTAAACAATAACTACAACATGCAACTAACAGAATTAAACGCAATTTCACCAATAGACGGAAGATACCGTAACAAAACAAACACTTTAGCACCTTTTTTTTCAGAAGAAGCACTAATAAAATACCGTGTTCTAGTCGAAATTGAATACTTCATAGCACTTCATCAAGCAAAATTACCACAATTACAAGCCATTTCCGAAACAAGTTATGCTGATTTAAGAGCAATTTATACGAATTTCTCAACCGAAGATGCCCTGTGGATTAAAGAAACCGAAAAAACAACAAACCACGATGTAAAAGCTGTGGAATATTTCATAAAATCAAAATTTGATGCTTTAGGTCTAAATGCTTACAAAGAATTTATTCACTTCGGTTTGACTTCACAAGACATTAATAATACCGCAATTCCTTTGTCCACAAAAGAAGCATTTGAAAAAGTGTATCTTCCTAATTTAGTGAAACTTATATCAAAATTAAAAGCACTTGCTCTTGACTGGAAAGACATTCCAATGCTTGCCAGAACACACGGTCAACCCGCCTCGCCTACCCGATTGGGAAAAGAAATTTTAGTATTTGTAGAGCGACTAGAAGAACAAATGAGATTGCTTTTCAACGTGCCTTTCGCAGCTAAATTTGGAGGTGCAACCGGTAACTATAACGCACACAAAGTAGCATACCCAAACCTAGATTGGAAAAAATTCGGAACTGATTTCGTTGAAAATAGCTTGGGCTTACACCATTCGTTTCCAACAACTCAAATTGAACATTACGACCATTTTGCAGCATTTTTTGATGCTTTAAAACGAATAAATACCATAATTATTGACCTTGACAGAGACATTTGGACTTATGTTTCAATGGAATATTTCAAACAGAAAATAAAAGCTGGTGAAATCGGATCTTCGGCAATGCCTCACAAAGTAAACCCTATCGATTTTGAAAATTCTGAAGGAAACTTAGGAATCGCAAATGCTATTTTTGAACATTTAGCAGCAAAATTACCGCTTTCTCGTTTGCAAAGAGATTTAACCGATAGTACCGTTTTAAGAAATATTGGCGTTCCTTTTGGACACACCATTATTGCATTTGAAGCCACTTGCAAAGGACTTGATAAACTTTTGATTAACGAAGAAAAATTCGCAGAAGATTTAGAAAAAAACTGGGCCGTTGTGGCAGAAGCTATTCAAACAATTTTAAGACGAGAAAGTTATCCAAACCCTTATGAAGCCTTGAAAGACTTAACGCGAACAAACACTGTAATTGACAAAAATGCCATCAAAAATTTTATTAATAATTTAAACGTTTCCGAAGAACTAAAAAGTGAATTACTTCAAATTTCACCTAGCAATTATCTTGGAATC
>Ga0247722_10001772_pt1 | contig 11646 bp, 10 predicted proteins | sample MSEWelMarce3H_FC_FD_189094 | JGI IMG/M metagenome (GOLD analysis project Ga0247722, IMG submission 189094) | Subsurface sediment microbial communities from gas well in West Virginia, United States - MSEEL Well Study Marcellus 3H_FC | ecosystem: Environmental > Terrestrial > Deep subsurface >... | reverse complement strand
CTTAAAAAGTTTGCTTGGAAACCTATCTTAGATGCAGTAAACGAACGCGAAGAAGGTATTAAAGAAGCTATTCTATCGGCTGAAAATGCAAAAAAAGAAATGATGGCTTTAAAATCTGATAACCAAAAATTATTAGATGAAGCTCGTGCTGAAAGAGATACAATGATTAAAGAAGCAACTGCTATCAAAGAAAAAATGATTGCTGATGCTAAATCTGAGGCGCAAACTCAAGGTGCGAAGATGATTGAACAAGCGAAAGCTACAATCGAAAGTGAAAAAAATAATGCAGTTGCTGAAATCAAAAATCAAGTATCTTCATTATCTTTAGAAATCGCTGAAAAATTATTAAAAGAAGAATTATCTAACAAAGATTCTCAAACTAAATTAGTTGAGAAAATGTTAGCTGATGTTAAATTAAACTAATCTAAAGTTATGTCAAGAGCTGCGATTAGATACGCAAAAGCAATTATAGATATCGCTACAGAAAGCAACAACACTGCTGCTGTAAATAACGATATGAAAACTATTGGGGCTGCCATTAAAGAAAACGGAGAATTACACGAATTTTTATCAAATCCTATAGTAAACGGAACGATAAAAATGAATGCATTAACTGAAATATTTCCATCTTTACAAGCAGAAACGAAAGGTTTGTTTCAATTGTTATTAGCGAATAAAAGATTTGAAATTTTGTCTGCTATTGCAACACAATTCAATACATTATTTGATATTGCAAGCGGTATTGAACAAGCAGTTGTTACTACAGCTGTTCCGTTAACTGCCGAATTAGAAGTATTAGTTACCAATAAGTTGAAAGAATTTTCTTCAAACACTATCTCTATTACTAATGTAGTAGATGCTTCCATTATTGGAGGTTTTGTTTTAAGAATTGGCGACAAACAATACAATGCTTCTGTAGCAAACAAATTACAACAATTAAAAAGAGAATTTACATATTAAATAAATACCATTAAATATATATAAAATGGCAGAAATTAAACCAGCTGAAATTTCAGCAATATTAAAGAAACAATTATCAGATTTTCAATCTGGCGCTACGTTAGAAGAAGTAGGTACTGTACTACAAGTTGGTGATGGTATTGCTCGTGTATATGGTTTATCAAATGCGCAGTACGGTGAGTTAGTACAATTCGATAACGGATTAGAAGCTATCGTATTGAACTTAGAAGAAGACAACGTTGGTGTGGTTTTATTAGGACCATCTACAGGAATCAAAGAAGGTTCTAACGTAAAAAGAACGAACAGAATTGCGTCTTTAAAAGTTGGTGAACAAATGGTTGGCCGTGTGGTGGATACATTAGGTAACCCAATTGATGGTAAAGGACCAATCGGTGGCGAATTATTCGAAATGCCTTTAGAGCGTAAAGCACCTGGAGTTATTTTCCGTCAACCGGTAACGGAACCATTACAAACAGGTATCAAAGCTATCGATGCAATGATTCCAGTTGGACGTGGACAACGTGAATTAGTGATTGGTGACCGTCAAACTGGTAAATCTTCAGTTTGTTTAGATACCATCTTAAATCAAAAAGAATTTTACGATGCTGGTCAACCAGTATTCTGTATATATGTTGCAATCGGACAAAAAGCGTCTACAGTTGCATCAATCGCAAAAACATTAGAAGAAAAAGGTGCAATGGCTTATACAGTTATTGTTGCTGCAAATGCTTCTGACCCAGCGCCAATGCAAGTATATGCTCCTATGGCAGGTGCTGCAATTGGTGAGTACTTCCGTGATTCAGGTCGTCCTGCTTTAATTATCTATGATGATTTATCTAAGCAAGCCGTTGCTTACCGTGAAGTATCTTTATTATTAAGAAGACCTCCAGGACGTGAAGCGTATCCAGGAGACGTTTTCTACTTACACTCTCGTTTATTAGAAAGAGCTTGTAAAGTAATTAACGATGACGAAATTGCTAAAAATATGAATGATTTACCAGATTCTTTAAAAGGAATTGTAAAAGGTGGTGGTTCATTAACAGCGTTACCAATTATCGAAACACAAGCAGGGGACGTTTCTGCATACATCCCAACAAACGTAATTTCGATTACGGATGGACAAATTTTCTTAGATGGAGATTTATTCAACTCTGGGGTTCGTCCTGCAATTAACGTAGGTATTTCTGTATCTCGTGTTGGAGGTAATGCACAAATTAAATCAATGAAAAAAGTATCTGGTACTTTAAAATTAGACCAAGCACAATTCCGTGAATTAGAAGCTTTCGCGAAATTTGGATCTGACTTAGATGCAGTTACTTTAAATGTAATTGAAAAAGGTAAACGTAACGTGGAAATCTTAAAACAAGGTTTAAATGATCCGTTTGCTGTTGAAAATCAAGTAGCAATTATTTATGCCGGAACGAAAAACTTATTAAGAAATGTTCCTGTAAATAAAGTAAAAGAATTTGAAAAAGATTATATTCAATTCTTAAGCTTAAAACATAAAGACGTTTTAGATGCATTAAAAGCTGGTAAATTTGATGATAACATCACAAATGTATTAGAAGCTGCTGCAAAAGAAATTTCTGCAAAATACTAATTAATTAGGTAAAAGGTAAAAGGTCTTGGGTATTAGGTAAAACGAATACCCAACACCATAAACCCAACTCCCAATACCCAATAAAAATGGCAAATTTAAAAGAAATTCGTAATAGAATTGTATCTGTATCGTCAACGATGCAAATCACTTCTGCTATGAAAATGGTTTCGGCGGCTAAATTAAAAAAAGCGCAAGATGCTATTACTGCAATGCGTCCTTATTCTGAAAAATTAACCGAGTTAATTCAAAGTTTAAGTGCTTCTTTAGAAGGTGATGTTGCTGCTAATTATACGACTCAAAGAGAAGTGAAAAAAGTATTAGTTGTAGCCATTACTTCTAACAGAGGTTTGTGTGGCGCATTAAATTCAAATGTATTAAAACAAGTTAAAGTGTTAACTGAAAAATACGGTCACGATAATGTTGGTATTTTTGCCATTGGTAAAAAAGCAAATGATGGTTTACACAAATCAAACTATGTAATTGCTAATAGAAGTGACATTTTTGATGATTTAACTTTTGATAATACTGCAGAAATCGCACAATCATTAACGCATTTGTTTTTAGATGGTGAATATGATAAAGTAGAATTGGTTTACAATCAGTTCGTAAATGCAGCTACACAAAATGTTGTAAACGAACAATTTTTACCTTTAGCACCAATTAAAGGCGGTGCTGCTATTTCATCTGACTACATTTTTGAGCCATCAAAAGAAGAAATTGTATTAGAATTAATACCAAAATCGTTAAAAACTCAATTATACAAAGCGGTTAGAGATTCATTTGCTGCAGAGCACGGTGCGCGTATGACTGCTATGCATAAAGCAACAGATAACGCAACTGATTTAAGAAATCAATTGAAATTAACATATAACAAAGCACGTCAAGCTGCAATTACTGGAGAAATCTTAGAAATTGTTGGAGGTGCGGAAGCATTAAATAATTAATTTTATTTACTGTTTTATAACTTATTAAAGTCCCAATTTATTGGGACTTTTTTTATTTGTAACAATTGCTAAATTATGTTGGCATAAATTTTAAATCCTTTTAATCAATTTAATCCGTGGCAAAAAAAATTATATATTTGTATAAACCGATTTGTTATGAAAAACATTTTTACAGCCCTATTTTTTATTTTCAGTTCTCTTTTAGTAGCTCAAAATCTTCAATTAGAAGAGATAATGAAAGGCAACGAATTTATTGGTCATCAACCTTCTAATCAACGTTGGTCTGTAGACGGAAAAACCATTTATTTTGATTGGAATCCGAATAATGACTTAGGCGATACAACCTATTATTGGCAATCTGGTTTCACAGAACCAAAGTTACTTTCAAAAGAAGGCTTCCGTTTTTCGGAAATTCAATATCAAGGGCAAGAAAAATATGATATAATGTATTATATAAATCAAGGCACCTTATTTTCATATCATAAAAAAACGAAAGAAAATAAGCTGCTTTTCCAAACGACTTCAAACATCAATTCTGTTCAAAGAAGTACAAATCAAAACATCATTTATTTTCAACAAAATAAAAACATATTTCAATTAAATATGACGAATTTTCAATTGTTACAACTTACCAATTTTAAATCTGGAACAGCTTCTTCAGAAACCAATAAAACGTCTTTTCTGAATGACCAACAAAAAGAATTATTTCAGTTTGTAAACCAAGAAAGTGCTAAATCAGAATGGAATAAAAAACGCGCCGCAGAAAACAAACTTAAATTTCCTTCGGAGATTTTATACGGCACGAATGCATTAGAATCAGTAAAAATTAACCCAAATGGAAAATTCGTTACCTATACTATATCGGAATATCCAACTACAAAAGATACAAAAGTTGAAAACTTCATTACGAGTGATGGATATACTAAAAACAAATCGGCACGTGAAAAAGTATCTATAAATAACAATAGCAAGCATAAAATGTATGTGTATCATATCGAGAAAGATACGGTAATGTCAATTTCATTTTCAAATCTAACAGGTATAAAAACCTTTCCAAAATACTATCAAGAATACGATAATTTAAAAAATTTAGAACCAGTTGAAAAAGCAATAACGATGCAAGCGCCAATATACAATGCATTGGGAAATTTAGCTGTTTTTGAAGCCAGAAGTTTAGATAATAAAGATCGTTGGATTCTTCAATTAAACTTAAATGATGCAACTGTTTCAGAATTAGAGTACCAACACGATGAAGCTTGGATTGGCGGACCTGGAATTCCAGGGTACAATTTCAGCAATGGAACGTTAGGTTTTTTAGCCGACAACAAAACCATTTATTTTCAATCTGAAGCAACCGGTTTTTCTCATTTGTACACTTTCAATTTGGAAACAAAAAAGAAAACACAACTAACACAAGGTAAATGGGAAGTTCGCGATGTAGTTTTATCAAAATTGTCTAATTCTTTTTATATTACAAGTACCGAAACACATCCTGGAAATCGTTCTTTCTATAAATTAGATATTTCGTCTGGTAAAAAAACACCAATTTTAACCAATGATGGAGCGTATGAAATTGAAGTATCACCAGATGAAACCAAATTAGCCGTTCGGTATTCAAATAGTAATACGCCTTGGGAAATTTTTGTGGCGGATAATAAACCCAATCCTACTTTAAAACAAATTACATTTTCAACTTCGGACGCTTTCAAAACATACAATTGGAAAAAGCCGGAAGTTATTTCTTTTAAAGCAGCAGATGGAACTGAAGTTTTTGCCAGAGTGTACCAACCAAAATCAGAAAATAAAAATAAAGCCGCAATCATATTTGTTCACGGAGCTGGATATTTGCAAAATGCCCACAAGTATTGGAGCACCTATCACAGAGAATATATGTTTCATAATCTTTTATCCGATTTAGGCTACACTGTTTTAGATATAGATTACCGAGCAAGTGATGGTTATGGACGCGATTTCAGAACCGGAATTTACCGTCATATGGGTGGTTTAGATTTGTCGGATCAATTAGATGGGAAAAAATATTTAGTAGAAAAATTAGGCATTGATGCTAATAAAGTTGGAATCTACGGAGGTTCTTATGGCGGATTTATAACGCTTATGGGATTATTAACGAAACCAGGTGAATTTAAAGCCGGTGCAGCATTACGTTCGGTTACAGATTGGGCGCATTATAACCAAGGTTACACCGCAAATATTTTAAATTTTCCTGAAACAGATCCAGAAGCTTTCAAAAAAAGTTCGCCAATTTATTTCGCTGATAATTTACAAGACAAGTTGTTAATGCTTCACGGAATGGTAGATGACAACGTACAATTTCAAGACATTGTTAGAATGACACAGCGTTTTATTGAACTTGGCAAAAAAGATTGGGATTTAGCCGTTTTTCCAGTAGAAGCACACGGATTTCAGAAAACCTATTCTTGGGTAGATGAATATAGAAGAATTTTGGACTTATTTAATGAAAACTTAGTAGATAAAAAGTAATGGAAATTCGTATTTTAACTCAAAAAGCCGAAATGTTAACCCATTTGGATATCGTAAAACAATTATATCCTGAATTTACCGTTGAAAAGTATGGCACACTTTTAGATGAAATGCTTAAATCCAACTACCAACAAGTTATTGTTACTAAAAACAATAAAACAATAGCGTTAACCGGTGTATGGATTGGAACAAAATTATGGTCAGGGAAATACATAGAAATTGATAGTTTTGTGGTTGATGAAGATTTTAGAGGGCAAAAAATCGGGGATATTTTAATTAAAGAAGTACATAAAATTGCTGAAAAAGAAGATGCAAATCAAATTGTTTTAGACGCCTTTACAACCAATTTTACCGCAGGAAAATTTTATATCAATCACGGATTTCAACCAAAAGGATTCCATTTTGTTAAAATATTAAATCAATAAATATGAAAATAATTGGACTATTCGCAATAGCGTTTTTGAATTTAATTTCTTGTTCTTCTAATAAGGTACAACAACAAACCAAACATTATTTTGAAAAAATCACGTATCAAAATTGGGTTGGTGGCGTAAAAGGTGCTGGAGGCGGAACTATTTTAAACATTACATTAAAAAAACCAGTACCAAAAAACACAGAAATTATAAAAATTCAATTTCAAGGACGTGAAGTAAGAGTTACAAAATTAAATGATTTATCCTATCAAGCGTCAATTAAAACATTTGATAATGAGTCTGAAACGATTCCAACACCTACAATAAAAACAAATTTAAAATCCAATCAAGCAAAGGTTTTCTTAAAAATTAATAGTAAGGAAAGCACCATTATCATTGAGGATGTAAAAGAATTACCAATGTTAGCCTATCCTTCTGCAAAACCAATAAATAATTAACTATTTTTGTTCTTTAAAATAAAATAAATTGAGCTCAAAAAGAAGCCTTTTAAAACAAACCCTAATTTATGGCATTGCAACGGTATTACCCCGTGTGATGAGTTTTTTTATTGGTGGGTTTGCATACTTCTTATATGCCGAAACCAGAGATGTATGGTGAAATAACAATTTTGTTTGCCTATATGATTTTTTTCAATGTTATTTTATCTTACGGAATGGAAACGGCTTTTTTTAGATTTTATCATAAAGAAGACACAAGCACCAGCGAAATTTCTAAACAACATAAAAAAGAAGTCGTTAGTACAGCAACGGTTTCTATCTTTTGGAGCACCATTTTGTTTTTGTGTATTGCCCTTTTATTTCAGAAAACACTTGCTGGTTTTTTAAATATAGATAAAGAATACATAAACTACGCCATTTGGATTTTAGCTTTCGATACACTTGTAATTATTCCGTTTTCTAAGCTTCGCGCAGATCAGAGACCTATTAGATATTCGTTATTAAAAATTTCTAATGTTGTAATCTATCTGCTTTTAAACGTATTTCTGTTAGCTATTTTACCCAAATTAGCACAAGCCAATCCACAAGGTTTTTGGAATACTTTTTATGTAGAAGACTATCAAATTGGGTATGTTTTCTTGTCACAATTAATGGCGAGTTTGTTTACTTTTGTATTGTTTATGCCGCATTATTTTCAACCCAATTGGTTTTTTAATACCGATTTATGGAAAAAAATGCTTCACTACGGTTGGCCAATTCTATTTGCAGGTTTGGCTTTTGGAATCAACGAACATTTAGATAAAATTTTATTGTCAGAATGGTTAGATCCTACAACGGCTAAAGCAGCTGTTGGAGCCTATTCGGCTTGTTATAAAATCGGTTTATTTATGGTTTTGTTTCGTACTGCATATACTTTGGGTATTGAACCGTTTTTCTTCAGTCAAGCTGGAAATGCCAATGCGCCTCAAACGTACGCAACCATTACAAAGTATTTTGTCATCTTAGGGTCGTTAATTTTATTAGTTGTAGTTGTTTTTGCAGATGTAATAAAATTCTTTTTAGTACGACAAGAAGAATATTGGGAGGCAATGACAATAGTGCCTTTAATCATAATCGCGAATTTCTTTTTAGGGATTTATACGAGTTTATCTGTTTGGTATAAATTAATTGATAAAACAATAATTGGAGCCTACATTTCAGCAATTGGTGCTCTAATTACGTTAAGTATGAATTATATTTTAATTGTAAAATTCGATATGAGTTACATAGGTTCAGCGATTGCAACAATTTGTGCTTACGGCAGTATGATGGTGATTTCGTATTATTTAGGAAAAGAAAAATACCCAATTCCATTTGAAATGAAAAAGATCTTAACCTACCTTTTTGCTTCGATAACTTTAGCTTGTATATCATTTTATGTTCAAGAATTAAGAGAAACGTTTGTTTTCGGAATACTTGCAATCATTGGCTTTAGTTATTATATTTACAAAAATGAAAAAGAAGTAATTTTAAAAATAATAAAACGAAAATAAACAGACTTTACAGTCTTAAAATAAATACAACCTTGCGAACTTTGTGAAAAATCTTTACGACTTCGCGGTAAAAAAACAAAACAATGCAAATAAAAATTATAAATAAATCGCAACATCCATTACCTAACTACGAAACGAATGCTTCAGCTGGAATGGATTTACGTGCGAATTTAACCGAATCAATAACTTTAAAACCGTTAGAAAGAACATTAGTAAAAACTGGGCTTTTTATAGAATTACCAATTGGTTATGAAGCGCAAGTGCGACCAAGAAGTGGTTTGGCTTTTAAAAAAGGAATTACAGTTTTAAATTCACCTGGAACAGTAGATGCGGATTATCGTGGCGAAATTGGTGTGATTTTAGTCAATTTATCCAATGAAGATTTCGTTATTGAAAACGGAGAACGCATCGCGCAACTAATCATCGCCAAACACGAACGCGCCGAATGGCAAGAAACAATAGAATTAACCGAAACGTCTCGCGGAGAAGGCGGATTTGGTAGTACGGGCGTAAAATAAATTTAATAATTTAAAGATTTAATAATTTAAAGATTTCGAAGATAAATTTTTAAATATTTTAATCTTTCAATCTTTCAATATAATATGAAAATAATAGTACCAATGGCTGGTCGTGGTTCACGTCTTCGCCCACACACATTAACCATTCCTAAACCATTAATTCCAATTGCTGGAAAACCAATTGTACACCGTTTGGTGGAAGATATTGCTAAAGTAATTAATCAACCAATTGATGAAGTTGCGTTTATCATTCACGAAAGTTTCGGTGCAACAGTAGAAAAAGATTTACTGGCGATTGCTACAAAAATTGGAGCAAAAGGAACCATTTATTACCAAAATGAAGCGTTAGGAACGGGTCACGCTATTATGTGTGCGAAGGATTCTTTATCCGGACCTGCAGTTATTGCTTATGCAGATACGTTAATTCGTGCCGATTTTGAATTAGACGCAACTGCCGATAGCGTAATCTGGGTAAAACAAGTCGATCAACCAGAAGCATTTGGTGTAATTAACTTAAATGAAGCCAATGAAATTATTGAGTTAGTAGAAAAACCTAAGGAATTTGTTTCTGATTTAGCCGTTATCGGAATTTATTATTTCAAAGATATTGCCGTTCTTAAAAACGAATTACAAGCGGTTTTAGATAACAACATTATTCACGGTGGCGAATACCAAATTAATGATGGAATTAAACAAATGATGGCAAAAGGTATGAAATTCGTACCTGGAAAAGTTGATGAATGGATGGATTGCGGAAATAAAGACGTTACCGTGGATACCAACAACAGAATGTTAGGATTTTTACATCAAGATGGCGAAGATTTAGTGGCTAATGATGTGCGTTTAGATAATTCACAAATCATTCCACCTTGTTTTATTGGCGAAGGCGTGCAACTTATTGATTCCATAATCGGACCAAATGTTTCTATCGGAAAAGGGTCACATATTCAAAATAGTAAGATTCAAAATAGTTTAATTCAAACGCATTCACATATTAAAAATGCAAAATTAGATAATGCGATGATTGGAAATCACGTAAATTATAATGGCGAGTTTACGAGCGTAAGTTTAGGTGACTATTCAACAATGGAATAATTTTTGTAATACTTTCATTTAACAACAAAATATGTATAAAATAATAGCATTTCTTTTCCTTTTTCAAATTTCTTTTGGACAAATAAATCCAGAAGAAGTAGAAACTGCGGAAAATGAATTTGAAACTAATTTTTTTGATGCTTTAAAGGAAAAAGCTATAGAAAATTACGACAAAGCTATTATAGCCTTACAAAAATGTTTGTTAAAAGAAACAGCAAACCCAGAAATTCATTATCAGTTAGGCGTAAATTATTTAGCGCAAAAAAATTATATAGAAGCAGAAAATGCGTTTCAAAAAGCGGTCGATTTAGAGCCCAAACAACGTTGGTATTGGAATGGTTTGTACGATGTACATTATCAAACCAAAGCTTATGAAAAAGCAATTGTTATAGTTGAAAAATTAGTTACTTTCGATACAAATATGAAAGAAGATTTGGTGTCGTTATATATGACCACACAACAATTTGATAAGGCAAAAACAGCAATTGATGACATCGAAAGTAAAGGCACATTGTCTAAAACAATTGAAATGTACCAATTGCAACTTCAAAATATGTCGAAAGGCAACAAGCCAAATATAACTGATTTAGTTGAAGCCATAAAAAGCAATCCTAAAGCAGAACAAAATTATATTGATTTAATTTATGCGTATTCTGTAAACAATCAAGAAGACAAAGCATTTCAAACGGCTTTGTTGTTAGAAAAAGAGCTACCAAATTCTGATTTAGCACACGTTAGTTTGGTTAAATTTCATATTCAAGCGAATGACATTTCAAAAGCTACAGATTCTTATAAAAGAGTTGTAAAAAGCAGTAAAATTGATTTTAAAATTAAGCAACGCGTTTTAAACGAGTACTTAATATTTGCTTTAAAAAATCCGCAATTGCTTGTAGAAATAGACAATAGCATTTCATATTTCGACAATAATGTAGGTATGGATGTTAATAAAGAATTAGGAAAATTTTTCTACAATAAAAATAATTTCGAATTGGCACAGAAGTACATCGAAAAATCCAATTCAAACGACATTGAAGCAATTGATTTACTTTTGAATATTTATGATTTCAATAAGCAATTTGAAAAAATGGCAAAAAAATCAGAGGTTTGCATCGATTTATTTCCAACCAAAGCCAATTTGTATTATTACGCCGCAAAAGGAAATAACAACTTGAAAAATTTTAAAAAAGCAAAAGATTTTTTAGAAATGGGCATCGATTATGTTATTGATGATCCAAATTTAGAAGCAGGATTTTGCAAGCAATTTATAATTTGCGCCGAAGGATTATCGGATTTAAAAATGAAACAAACCTATCAAAAAAAATTAGATGAAATTTCTAAAAAATAATATGAATAAACTTTTCACATTTCTAATATTAGTAGTCGTTTTAGCTTCGTGCAAAACGAAAAAAACAGTCGTAGAACAAACCGTTGCTAAAGAAACTGTGGTTGATAATAAAGCGAAAGCAGTTATTGAAAAGCATTATCAAAACACGTTAAATTTTCAAACGGTTTCAATTCGTTCTGCTGCGGATTATGAAGACCAAAAACAATCTATTTCTATTAATGCCGATATCAGAATTAAAAAAGATGAAATCATTTGGATCAATCTAAAATTTTTCGGAAT
>Ga0247722_10001771_pt1 | contig 11650 bp, 10 predicted proteins | sample MSEWelMarce3H_FC_FD_189094 | JGI IMG/M metagenome (GOLD analysis project Ga0247722, IMG submission 189094) | Subsurface sediment microbial communities from gas well in West Virginia, United States - MSEEL Well Study Marcellus 3H_FC | ecosystem: Environmental > Terrestrial > Deep subsurface >... | reverse complement strand
GATATATTGTCAAACACATCGTATACATTGTTGATGGGGGCAGCCTCTAATACAACCTCTCCCTGTGTATCTGCGGGTCCTTGCATTTCATCCTCAATATGTGCTTGAGGTGGGGCGACCCCTTGGGGATAATGGTCCTCTTGTTCCTCTTGTTCCTCTTGTTGCTCCTCTGGTTGTTCAATAAGTTCCTCTTGCTCCTCTAGTTGTTCTTCTTCTGGTTCTTGGACAACTATATCCACAATTGATAACACCTGCTCGTCGTAATCGTCTGAATCTTGCCGTTCCTCTAGTAGTTCAACAATCTCGTCTTCCTCTTGCGAAGAACCCTCGTGAAAATCATTTGATTGCATATATAATAGATATGAGATAATATTTATGTCTATTATGATTTATTCATTTTATGTGGTTGATTCGAGTTGATGGATACCTTTATTATGTTGTAATAAAGCGACTTAAAACTATAGTCTGGTTGAATTATATAATAAATGAATAGACGAATTGGCTTTTCAATGGGTGCGCGTTTCTTTACAAGTGGAATGACTTCTATAAGGAATACACACGTGCCGATTTGTAGTAATTGCGCGCATTTTATCCCACATCAAACCAACTATCCTTATGAGGACATCCCGGATGATAAAAAATATGGCAAATGTAGTAAGTTTGGTGAGGTGGATTATATTACTGGAGGTATCGAGTATGACTTTGCAAAAGATTGCCGAAATACTGCGGACAAATGTGGATTAAGTGGTTCAGAATATAAAGAGAAATCAAAAAATTGAAATTAAAAAATGAGAAATGCAATTAAACATAAACTAAAATAGTATACATACAAGTGAACAACTAACACAATGGACCAAGCATTTCGTTTATTTGATTTCAATGTCTTCAACAAAAACATTGAAGATGAAGCTGGTGAAAGCGATGACAGTGAGGAACAGCCAAGTTATGGTAAGAAAACCGACAAAACCACCTTTATTATTCAGATGTTCGGAATCAACGAGAACGGGCAGTCTTGTTCCATTCTAGTGGATGACTATAAGCCGTTCTTTTACATCAAAGTGCCTGAAACGTGGGGGCCAACCAAGAAGGGGCAATTGTTTCAGCATATCAAGCAATCCGTGGGTTCGTATTATTCGAACTGCATTGAAGACTGCAAATTAATCAAACGTAAAAAGTTATACGGCTTTGATGCTGGCAAAGAGTATCGCTTTGTAATGATAGAGTTCAGTAATATGAACGCGTTTAACAAGGTAAAAAAAATGTGGTATAAAAACAGTGAAATGATTAATGGGCGTTTCGAGCAACAGCTATTGCCAGACGGCTATGCGTTTACTACAGAGGACGGCGAGACTACAATGCTAGAGATATACGAGTCCAACATTCCCCCTCTGTTGCGCTTTTTCCATATCCAAGACATTAGTCCTACCGGGTGGGTGGCGCTTCCAAACAAAAAGACAACCCCCATCTCAACGCTCAGCAAGACTACCACGTGCACGTTTGAGTTCAAGATTGAGTATAAAAACATCATCCCGTTAAACAACAAGGAAACCAGGGTTCCTTATAAAGTATGCAGTTTTGATATTGAAGCCAGTAGCAGTCACGGCGATTTCCCGGTTCCTAAAAAATCGTATAAGAAGCTCGCCACAAACATTGTTGACTATTTTGACAAGCTGTTCAAAACGACGGATATATCCACTGTGGACTGCAAGCAAGTATTGCAGGACATAATGCTCCGCGCGTTTGGCTTCCCCATTCGTAATCAAGATGTGTATGACAATATTGATTTGGTCTACCCCAAACAGCCCCCCTCTAGTGAAAGAGAAGTGATTACACTATTCAATAAGTGGATTAATCAGCGTGTGCGTAATCCGAACGGAGAGGGCGATGAGGAAGCAAATGAGCAAGTTACCATTGAGTCCATGTTTGAGTCCAAAAACAAAAGCTTATATGGGTCGGTTGTCAGTGCAAAAAATGCAGACGATGATGTCAAAGAGGACGGGGATGAAGAGGGCCAAACCAGCGACAGTGACGACGACGCACCGGTTGAAGATACCGAAGAAGAGAGCCCTTCTGCCAAATGGTATTTACACAAGAAACCTGCCAAATACGAGAACCGCAATGCCACTGTGTTGTCCATGATTATCGACAGCGCGTTTGACCGTTCAAGTAAAGTGGATGAGTTGAACCGCACCTTGTCGAATCCGAGAAACTTTCCAGAGCTAGAGGGGGATAAGGTGACCTTTATTGGTTCCACCTTTGTGAACTATGGAGACAAAGAGCCGTATAAGAACCATTGCATTGCGCTAAACACGTGCGACCACGTCGACCAGGAAAACACCATCATCGAGTCTTATAGCACAGAGAAGGAGGTCCTGCTTGCTTGGCGCGATTTAATCCAAACAGAGAACCCAGATGTGATTATTGGGTATAACATATTTGGGTTTGATTACACCTTTATGTTTCAGAGAGCGTTAGAGACCGACTGCGCGGAGGAGTTCTTAAAAATGTCAAGAAACACCAACGAAGTATGTGCATCCACCGACTTTAAAACAAAAAAGCTGAAAATAGAAGAAAGTAGCATCGTCATTGCCAGCGGCACTCATGAACTACAATACATAAAAATGCAAGGGCGTGTGCAAATCGATATGTATAATTATTTCCGAAGAGAAGAAAACTTAACCTCTTACAAGCTGGATTACGTAGCGGGTCATTTCATTGGAGACGACATCAAACAATGCGACCACCTAATTGTGCCTGCGTCCGCTCAAGATACGGCTGACACGTGTCTAACCAAAATCAAAACTGTAAATATGACAGGACTGTTAGAGGGCACATTTATCCACATTGAAGAGTTCAAGCACTCGGTGAACTACTACAAAAATGGCGCCAAGTTCAAAGTGTGTAGCGTGAACAAGGCGGAAGGATGGTTCACTATTTATGGGCACGAGACGCCCGATATTGCCGGCTCCAAATCGGTGCGCTGGTGTTTGGCAAAAGATGACGTCACTCCGCAGGATATCTTTCGTCTCACCAACGGCACCTCAGCCGACAGGTCCATTGTAGCCAAATACTGTATACAGGATTGCAACTTGGTGCACTACTTGTTTAACAAGGTAGACGTGCTAACTGGGTTTGTGGAGATGGCCAAGCTATGCAGTGTTCCGATGAGCTTTCTGGTGTTTAGAGGACAGGGGATTAAATTGTTAAGTTTCGTCGCAAAAAAATGCCGAGAAAAGAAGACGCTCATGCCCGTGATAAACAAGGGAAACATGGACGATGGTTATGAAGGCGCTATTGTATTAGACCCGAAATGCGGACTGTATTTGGACAACCCCGTGGCAGTAGGGGATTTCGCCTCGTTGTATCCGTCGTCGATGCTTAGCGAGAACATTTCGCACGACAGCAAAGTATGGACCAAAGAGTATGACTTGTGTGGAAACCTGATTCGCGAAACCGGTGTAAAAAGCAAGAAAACGGGTCAATTTGTATACGATGCAATCGACGGTTATGAATATGTGCAGATTAAATACGATACATATAAATACGTGCGAGCGAAGCCAACTGCCAAAGCGCAAAAGGTGCTATCTGGTTATAAAATATGTTGTTATGCCCAATTCCCAGAAGGGCGAGCGATTATGCCTGCGATTTTGGAGGAGCTGTTGTCGGCGCGCAAGTCTACCCGAAAGTTAATCCCGTTGCAAGACGACGAGTTTATGAAAAACGTGCTGGACAAACGCCAGCTTGCGTATAAAGTGACTGCCAACTCGCTATATGGGCAGTGCGGTGCCAAGACGAGCGCGTTTTATGAGCAAGATGCAGCCGCATCCACCACGGCTACCGGTCGTAAGCTACTAACCTATGCAAAGCGAGTTGTGGAAGAATGCTATGGAGACAACGTGTGCGATATCGCCAAGTATGGACAAGTGCGAACCAAAGCGGAATATATTTACGGAGATACGGATTCCGTGTTCTTTACGTTTAACCTGACGGATATGGAGGGGAACAAGATTGGGGGCGAGCCGGCACTGGAAATCTCGATTGAGCTAGCCAAAGAGGCCACACACTTGGTGTCCCAGTTTTTAAAAGTTCCGCACGATTTCGAGTATGAGAAGACGTTTATGCCGTTCTGTTTGTTATCCAAAAAGAGATATGTGGGAATGCTCTATGAGCACAACCCAAAAAAAGGAAAACGTAAAGAAATGGGAATTGTATTGAAACGCAGAGATAATGCGCCGATAGTGAAAGACATATACGGCGGGGTGATTGATATCTTTATGAAAGAGCAGAACTTGCAAAAAGCGGTGGACTTTTTGAAGCAGTCGTTGCAGGATATTGTAGACGAAAAGATATCCGTGGACAAGCTAATCATATCCAAGTCGCTCAATTCGTTTTACAAGAACCCGAAGCAAATCGCGCACAAAGTGCTGGCAGACCGCATTGCCACGAGAGAGCCGGGTAACAAACCCAAGCCAGGAGACCGTATCCCCTTTATATACATTGTCGGGGACAAGAAGGACTTGCAGGGGAACAAAATAGAAACCCCGTCGTTCATAAGGTCCAACCCGCAAACCGTGAAGATTGACTACTCCTTTTACATCACCAACCAGATTATGAAACCACTACTGCAGTTGTTTGGACTCGTGTTAGAACAAATGTGGGAAATAAAAAAGATGAGAGGGAAAATATCAAAATTTAAAGCAGACGTCCAAAAGTTGCGCGAGAATGAGGACAAGTTTGAAGACAAAGTGACCAAGCTGAAAGACAAAGAGGTAAAAGAACTATTGTTTGACGACTATTTACGAAAAGTCACCAATGTGCGTAATGGCAACAAGACCGTTACGCAATTCTTTGCACTAATGAAAAAGAATGCCTAACCACAAACACATAATAACCAACACATAATATCCACACTATAATATATATTTTTTTTATTGGTATAATTAATTATCGAGTATTACTTATATAGGATGTATTATATAAGTAAAAAAAATGTTCATATAATGGTCGCCTCTTTTATTGTTTACATATTTGTAAATATGTTTGAGAACATAATCCATTACAACATCGGTAAGGTAAGTCACGAAAAAAAAAAACAAATTGAGTTCCCAGAAACGGAAGACTTATTAAAAATCACTATCGTTATGTTTGTGTTTGCAGGGCTACAAGGGGGTCTCACTTTTGTATTCAACAATTACTTGCCCAATCTATAATTGGTTTGAGTCGGTGGCAAATTTCAAAAACTCAATAAACATATTCAATGTCCAATGCATCCCTTTTGCCGCATAATACAGACCATCTACGTATGCATACAACACATAGTCTATCATATCTGGCTTATAGTTCTCAAATACGACGCGCCGGTTCCCTTCTTCCTCTTCCTCTTCTTCTTCGTCTTCGCTTAACATGGGGACATATTCATCCTCCTCGTCTTCGTCTTCCTCCTCATCCTCATCATAATCCGCATTCGTAATCAGGTCGTTCGCTTTGTCTATTATTTCGTCAATCGTATCACTATTTAGTGGTTGGGTCCAATCCAATAGCCCTTCACTCTTTAGTCTATACAAAATAGACGCACAAGTGCGCTGGTGTTGCGCAGCAATATCCTGAATCATAAGTCGCTTGATTTGAAACTCATTCCACAAGGCATCTAGCTCACCATTAGTCCATTTTGCCATATGGCGAACCGGAACCTCGTATTCTGCCACTTCTTCAGTTGCTTGCAATGAGTCTTGTGCAAGATAAGTTCCCACATCTAAATGCGGATGCCATTCTTCATATACATATGCGGCGGACATTTACAGGTTGTTTTATAAATATTAATAACATTAATCTTTATATGGTTTACATGGTTTCATGTATGGGCAGTGTTATGGTTTACGGCACGATTCGCAATCATGGTCTTGGGCCAAAATTGTAATCCATATAATACATATTATACGAGGTGTCAAACGAAATAGTTGGCTCATTTGTTGTCCCTCCTTCATTCTCTAGCTCGCTAAGAATTGATGTTAGGTCGCGGTTCGTTCGCTCATTGGATATAGGAGACAAAATATACATGATTGCATCGATTAGTGGCGTGGTGGATAGCGGTCTTGTATTCGCAGTGTGGTTTTGATGGTTTTGGGATATATCCGATTCCTCTTTCGTTTCTTGCGCAGCGGTATCCTCTTTGGTTTCTTCAATCAGCTCATCATATGCGTTTTGTCGTGTTATTTGAGGACCCGGTGGGAACTCATTTTGATATTGATACGATGGGTGTGTCCGTGTTTGGTCTACATCCGACACGGACTCTTGACGGTGGTCGCGAATATCAAACCTGCACACTGGGCAACCCACGTTGGATTCAAACCATACCGCAATCTCGCACGGGTTAAAAATATGCCCGCAATGAAGTATTTGCAAGACCTCCTCGTTGGGCCGGAATGATTCAAAGGATATTGGACACCTTTCATTAATCGGGTTCTCTATATCTCTAAATGTAAGAGTACGCGTAGATTGACGGATTTGCTCGCTAGTTGGCGCCACGTTTACTCTATCAAAAAAGGAAGAAAACAAGCTGTGAGCAAAAGGGGTATTTTCTGGGATATTACGTGTTCTTCGTTGCGAGCCAACACTTCTACGAGGTTGCGCACGCCGGTTGTTTGCTGTGTTGGTAAATAAAGAATCCACATACAATAACGGGTTGGCCCTGGCAGGTTCAAATGAGGCAGGTATCACATTGGGAGTAGGCATGTTTGGAAAAGAGGTGGAAATAATCGCATTCATAATCTGCCGGATAGAGTTGGCCTCTTGGTGCCTTTCATTAATTTGGCGCATCAAGTCATTATACTGCGCACTATACATTTCTAACAAATACATTTGCGAGTTGTTGATGTTCCTCGTGAACCCTTGTTGTGAACGGGATGTGTTTGAGTTATTGGAGGAGGGGGTCCGATTATTGCTTGCATCGAATGTATTAAAAAAAGAGAAATAGTTTGCACTGGTGTCGGCGCGCATATTCGTATTCTGCTGGGGTCGGTTGGATGAAGATGTGGGAGACATGTAGTATAACACAATAATAAATATATATGTCAATACCATTTTAATACAATTTAATACACCTTTGTAATGATATAAAATTATAAATGCATCATACAACAATACATTGCGCAAATGGCAACCAATGAGGAACCTATACAAGATAAATACAAAAATAAAGGACTAACTGGTTTGGCCAATTTAGGAAACACCTGTTTTATCAATTCTTGTATGCAAATGATATCGCACACATACGAGCTCAATGAGTTCTTGAATAAAGACACCTATAAGCGCAAATTAAATAACAACTACGATTCTGCCTTGTTAATCGAATGGGACAATTTGCGCAAGCTGATGTGGGAAGAAAACTGCGTAATCAAACCGGGCAAGTTTATACAAACTGTGCAAAAGCTGGCGCGGATTAAGGGGTCCGTATTGTTTACTGACTACTCGCAAAACGACGTAGCCGAGTTTTTTATCTTTGTCGTCGACTGCTTCCACAACGCCATTTCGCGCAAAGTGCAAATGAGCATTTCTGGCAATGTGGAAACGGATAAGGACAAGCTCGCGATGATTTGTTTTGAAATGATACAATCTACCTATTCCAAAGAGTATTCTGAAATATGGAAGATGTTTTATGGGGTAATGGTGTCCCAGCTGGTCTCTATGAAAACTGGAGAAGAGCTGAGCGTGAAGCCGGAACCTTATTGCACACTTAGTCTTCCGATTCCAGATACCCAAACGCCTACACTAATGGATTGCTTCCATCTATACGTGCAGGGAGAATCGCTACAAGGGGACAATGCCGTGTTAAACGAAAAAACGAACCAAAAGGAAGACGTGGTCAAGAGAATGCTGTTTTGGAGTTTCCCGCAAATACTCGTGATTGATTTAAAACGTTTTCGCTCTTCCAACAAGAAAAACCAAACCCTAGTGCAGTTTACTTTAGACGACATAAACTTGACATCCTTTGTGATTGGGTATAATAAAGATAGCTATGTGTATGAGTTATATGGTATATGCAATCATAGCGGAGGGACGCTTGGTGGGCATTACAATGCGTTCATTAAAAACGCAAATGGTAAATGGTATTTGCATGATGATGCCACAGTAATCGAAGTCTCCGACACCCGCCATATTATTAGCCCAAAAGCTTATTGCTTCTTCTACAGAAAAAAAACAGTTTTATAATATATAGAATATATGAATGCGAATACTAGTTCACCCGTCATTGCCAACCAGCCATCTAATTTAAGTGGGTCGCCTGAGTTGGATGCTACTTCTGGAAACATCTATCAAGCAATTAACTCATTCCTCATGTCGCCTTCAGCGATGACTATTTTATTTTTTGTGTTATTCATATACTTTTTAATCGTTTCCAGTTTAGGCAGTTCCGAACAGTCCGAATACAATGGCTCCGTCAATGGCGGGTCTGTTGCCAGTAATATATTTTTTACTGCATTGGTATTTGTTGCTCTTGTGTTTGGTCTAAAATATTTATTCTACATAGATATTGTGTCCATCGTCGCCAATGCATTAAATCCTCAGGCCATTCAGGAGACTGGCGCGCAACCTTCCGCCAGTGTGCCCGCCCCGTCTATGGGTGGGTTTGGCAAGGAGGTGTTTAACGTCCCTGGGAACAAGTATACTTACGACGATGCCAAGGCCTTGTGCAAAGCATACAACTCCAGACTGGCGACATATGGGGAGGTAGAAAGCGCCTACAACTCGGGGGGAGAGTGGTGCAACTATGGCTGGTCCGAAGGGCAGATGGCTTTATATCCTACGCAACAAAGCACATATGATATGTTGCAAAAGGTGGATGGTCACAAGAACGATTGTGGGCGCCCAGGCGTGAATGGGGGATACATTGAGAACCCCGCGGTGCGATTTGGTGTGAATTGTTTTGGATATAAGCCAAAAATGAGGAGCGACGAGGAAGCGCTGATGGCGAGCACGACGCCTTACCCAAAGACCAAAAAGGATATTGAGCTAGAGAAGCGGGTTGCGTATTGGAAAGACCAGATTTCGAGCATATTGCTGTCCCCCTTTAACCACCGCAACTGGAGCAAACTATAAATGGAATCACCCTATTATACCTTATTAAAATATACTGCATATAGATGCAATATATTTATATGAAGCAATCAATCTTGTTATTTGCGTGTTCCCTTTTTTCGGATGACGCGCGTTTTTTTGTTGGGTCTCCGTTTACGCATTGTTTTGCGCGGGCGCCTGCGGGTCTTCTTGCCGCCTGAACGGTCCCTCTCTTTTTCACTCCTCTTCAACACAGGCTCACACATAAATATAGTATATACTGGGAAGATATCCAGCGGTAAAATAATATGCCCGTTTAACCCTTTTACACCTTCATCATATAATCCATATTCTTCGCCGAATGAGTTTTTTATTAACGCGTAGCCCTCATTGTTATAAGTAAAGACCGATTTTAACACCATTGCGTGGCCCCAGGTTGTTCTTCCAGCATTTGGAGACTTCATATTTTCATTAACAATTTGTGAAAAAGTTGTCTTCACAATATCCTGTGATAAATAATCACTCATAAAACTATTAATCATCCCTTGATTATCCTCTGGATTTTGAAAAATCGTAATTGGGTCATTCCCATTAAACACTGCAAATGACGGCGCAGGGAAAAAACCTTCTAACATACCTGAAATTAATTGTTTAAAAGTATTCTCACCATATCCGCGAACAATGATTACACCATACACGTCCATTTTAATAAGCTGTTGAAGACCATCAAACGCCTTATTCCCTTCCTTAACACACTTCCCTAACCGAAATGTTATCAAATTAATTCGTTCTATTTTTTGTTTAATTTCCTCCAACAAAACGGCGGTATTGTTCAAGGTTTCCACCGCCTTCATAGGTATCAGTAGGTCTCCTTTTTGTATATAGTTGTTTATATTGTCTAACACATAATTAATTGCATCCTGTGTTGGGACGCCAGAGCTAACGCAATCTGGGTATTTTTCTAAAATCATTTCAAAGACAAACTGGTCTAATAAGAGACAACCGCTCGCAGTATAACCTAATGCAGTGCAAATATTGTGCATTACAACATTTCCGACCGAAGTTGGCACACACGTTTGACCGATTTGATATGGCGCAGGCTTTGTGCACGTTCTAACCAGCGGAGGCGTTTGCACTTCTTCATATGATTGATTCATACTTATATTGCACACACTATCTTCACTAGCAAACCCGCTCATTACATTATGCACATAAAATAGTTTCCCCAAAGCCGATTCAACAAGGGTTCCCCTTGCATAATCGTTTACATCCGTTTTTTACTCTTGCGAACCGATTTGTCTTGGCGCATCTTTCGTGACTTGCGCTGTTGTTTGTGATTGTTTAGTTCCTGTGCTAACATAATAAATCGGTCAAACAGCTCATCGTTTACGACTCCTTTACTTTTTTTTGGGCGTAGTGCGGATATACATTTCACGTTTCCGCTCATCTCTTCCTCATCGCTACTGCTATCGCTACTGCTATCGCTACTGCTATCGCTACTACTACTACTGTCGCGTCGGATGCGTTCAAATGGTTCCACATTATATGCCTCCATAAAGGCATCGGGAGGATTAAAATGTAAAATCCCAATGGGGACCGAAAGTCCTTTAAAGGTATCATATAAATGAGAGGAAGAGTAAGAAGAGGAAGAAGAGGAGTTATCGCCACCTGTTTGCGGTAAATTAAAGAGCGTGTTGGCGTTTCCTATTTTGAACAAGGTGTGCACTAAAATGTTTCCTGCAAACTCCCCGTTATCAATAATTAACTCGTCAGGGCTCATAATATTTTTCGTTAAATGGTTCAGTAATGTGCTCATTGTGTTATACATTACTTGCATATTAATTATTTTTTATCGAATCGCTTTATTTCCGATACGACTTTGATTTCGCGCGCCTGTTTCACATATTCCACGATTTGCGACACTTGCGCTTCATTTTTAATGATTTCCGATAAGCTTTTCTCTAAATGTTTAAAGGATAATGGGGTTGTCACCCGTGTATCTGCAAACTTTAATGCGCCATCCCCAATTTTAATCGTGGCGTGTTTCAGGTTGTTTTGCGAGGCGTATTCTGTAATATTTTGGCAGAGTTCCGATTTCTCATCACGTAGCAGTCTTAATTGTTCATTCAGTTCTTTCATTTTATTATCTATCTGCACCCATCTTTGGATTTGGCTTTCAAAACTCATATACTAATAGAATAAAACATTTTGAAAATCATTTTTTCTTATTTTCATAAAAAATGATGTAACGTGTGGGGGTTATGCAGTCAGCAGTCGCAATTTATTTACTCTGGCTACGTCTTTTTGCGTATTGATGGTGTAAACCAACTAGCGCTAAAGGCACAATGGCTCCGGACAAGGCGTCGATTAACCCTCCACCTCGTTTGTTGTTTTTTCTGCGCAAGCGTCTTGTGCGTCTTCCTCCACCCATAACCTTAATCGCATTGCTGGATGAGTTTGCGGAAAGGGCATTGGCCACCTGGGTAGCTCCATCCCCCACAAGCTTCAACATATTGGCGGCGGCACCACTTTCGTTTAAGCCGGACACCTCATCAAACGCAAGAGGGGCTACTGCACCTCCCTTTTGCCCTTGCTT
>Ga0247722_10001770_pt1 | contig 11657 bp, 11 predicted proteins | sample MSEWelMarce3H_FC_FD_189094 | JGI IMG/M metagenome (GOLD analysis project Ga0247722, IMG submission 189094) | Subsurface sediment microbial communities from gas well in West Virginia, United States - MSEEL Well Study Marcellus 3H_FC | ecosystem: Environmental > Terrestrial > Deep subsurface >... | reverse complement strand
AAGTCACTGCGGCTCAAGTTCAGCAATTTCAGCTGGGCTTAAAGCTGCGGAAACGGCACGGTAAACCTTACACACCGGCTACCTGTAATCGCATACTGGCACTATTAAAGACGATTAGTGCTCATGCGGTCAGGCTTGGTTTGGTGGAGATTAATCAGGCTGCCAAAATCCAGCTGTTTCGGGAAAACAATGTTCGAACCCGGTTTCTGGATTTGGAAGAATCGCAGGCACTTATTCAAGTGGCGCGAAACTACAAGAAACAGACTGCTGGAGCCTTGGTCATCATGTTGCTGTTAACAGGTTGCCGTTCGTCGGAACTTCGTTTTGCAACTTATGACAATCTGGACCTGGACAAGCGGACCCTGATTATCCCGCCAGAGCAAACCAAGAACAAACGAGGCCGGGTTGTGTACCTGACTGACTTGGCCTTGGAAACATTAGCGTTGGTGCCGAAGGTGCGAGGTAACCCTTATATTTTCCCCGGTGAAAAGAAAGGGCGGCCTATTTGCGATATCCGCTTTTCGTTTCGAGCGATGTTGTTGCAGGCGGGTATTACTGATGTAGAAAACATATGTATCCACACACTGCGTCATACCACTGCTAGTAACATGGTGTCTGCTGGGTTTTCACTCAATGAAGTGAAAGCACAGCTTGCCCACCAGTCCATTCAAAGCTCAGAGCGTTACGCCAAACTGAGCCTACGTTCAATCCAGAATACCAGTCAGAAAGTCTCTGACTTGTTTCAAATCTAACCTTTAGCTTTAACCAAATAGCCCTAATCCGCTGAACAGTTGTGCTGTTCGCGGATTGGGGCTTTTTCATTTATGGAGCAAGACCTATGCAATTGATTGAAGACTGGCCAACACCAGACAACGTGTCATTGCCGCACTATGTGTTTGCTGTGGTGAAACAAATCCTGATTGAGCCTTTTGGCGATGAAGAGATTGCCATTGGCTTTTGGACTGAAGCAGGCTGCTTATTGGCAATCTGTGATGACCTACGGGAGCTTTCGGTAAAGCCAAAAGATGCCACTTATTACCGCGTGATGCAGGCGTTATCGGTGCCGGATGTAGTGGAGGATTTGCCTGACAGTTATGAGCTGTTGATGGCAATCACCACTGATAGTGGGGCAGGAACTTACCTCATCTTAACTCCGGATGCACGGATAAGGGCGTCGTTATGAGCGATGTTCCTCATGCATCGATGCTTGCAAAGCTCAAGGACATTAAAGGCCTGAAACAACTGTTCATGGCTGCATTGCTGCTTTATGCACTGCTGCTTGATGCAGATTGCCCTACCTGGGCCAAGGCAGTTGTGGTCGCTGCGCTTCTATACCTTCTAAATCCATTTGATGCCATGCCAGACCCTCTGTTATGGGCTGGTTACATCGACGATATGGCGGTGCTTTTAAGTGCAATCGCCACGCTTAGCCAAGTTATCAAACCCCACCATCACGCATCTGCCAGTCAGATGCACGCTGAACTTTAAGGAAATCTTATGAAACCGAAGACAACCAAAGTAGTAAAAGAGCCTGCTGTGAACAACCAAACTGCAGAAACCCAGGCTGACGACACGCAAGAACCACTCAATCCGGATGCGGGTTATACATTTCTGATTGAAAAAGGTATTGCTAGTAAGCTCAGTCCCAAATCTGCCGGAGCTGTGTTCTTTCAACTGGCTGTGAAAGATGAAGACAGCAGCTTACACCTGCGCATCAGCGGTAATGAGGGCGGTGGTCTTCACTCCAAAGAGTGGGTCAGTGTCACAGCCATCATTGATGCGCTAACGCCACTGAAAGACCAGAACTTCAAAAGCAATGTGTTCAAAAAGGTGATGGTCGGTAAAAGCAGCAACAACGTGTCCTTTTTATCCGGGATTTTGCGAAGTGCTGACATTGGCCTGATTGAGCCAAGCCCGGAGGGAACCTTCTTACACAAGCTACCCGCTGATTTTGAGCTCAAGTGTAAAACCCTGCTGGCACTCGCTGGCTGAGTCATAAATCCCCGTTCATACCGCAAAGGCTGCAACCCCGTAGCCCAGCAACTAACCAAAGAGAACTCATTATGGAACAGACGATTGCGCTGCATGGCCTTGCTTTGCCTGTCAGCGACAACCTTGCGCAAATACTGCTACAACAGTTAATACCAGCAACCGAAGGGATTGATAACCTGACCGCAGCCACGATTAACTTTCGGGACCCGGATTATTCAGCTGATGCTGGTGGTTATCATCCAGTTGAAGTCAGACTGGTTTGGCGTAACAACGCCTGGCAATTTGACTACATCACCAGCTTTTCCTTTGTGGGTATGGGCTGGTGTGCCGAGCTTGCCAAAGAGCTGGATTTTGATTTTGGTCAGAACTGCTTTGAGATGCGCGGTTACAAGCCACAAGTCCTGGCCGTTGGTGAGGAGATGTACCGACTGTTCGAGCAGAACTTCATTGAGTACGTGCGGATGGATGTCTTCGACGTGACAACCGCAGTAGAAGACTAAATTCACCCAAAGGTAGCCAAATTCAACCCGGCTATCTTTTTTTGGCGAAAGATGCCGAATTTCTATGATCTAAGTGGGATTGTGTCTGTCCGGAAGAACCGGGTTTGGCACAGGGATGGACCGGAGCTGGTGAAGTTTTGAAAATGGGGAAAAGCCAGTGAATTGCATCGTCTCATGAGTCGCAAGGCTGGATGGGTTTAGGTTGCTGATTTATATGATTATTTTGCAATTGATTCAGGAACCGTTGGGACTTTTCCGGATTGTAGCCTGCAAGCTAAAACTGCAAATAAATCTATTTAATTCAGATGGATATTGCATTTTCGAATTAGCGATATTGGGGTATAGATTAAGTTTACATTGAAAAACGCATGCCTCACATAAGTGGTGCATTCTGGATAATTGCATTTAATTTACCACCTCATTGCAATCGGTCCTCTTACCACGTGTTGCAAATTAATCGCACCACCACTTTCATGATAAGTACCGACTTCGTCGGATCTTGGCTTTGTGCCAGTAGCGGAAACACACGGGAATGCGAATAAATTACTGCATTTAGTATGAAAGCGGACATATCTGAATATCCTAAAATCAATGCTGCCCTCGAAATTTTGAGAAATCAGCGGATTTCTAAAACGTTAAAAAGCATAAAATATTCATTTCTTGATTCTGCGCATTTCTAGTTCTCAAGCTACAACGATGTGACTAAAATCTCTTCGCAACTAGACTTTTTGTATCGATATGGCCTATCAGCATTATGAGCAATTGATTAGCAGCTCTACTGCAACGGGCCTGCCAAGTAAAAACCCTTGGAACGATTGGCAACCAGCACTAATTAGAAAATTTAATTGTTCTTGTGTTTCAACGCCTTCAGCGACAACGTCTAGTTTTAAGGTTGACGCAAGCGATAATATGGTTGCGACAACCGCTGCATCTTCTTGACTATTGATCATATTATCGACGAAAGAGCGATCAATTTTTAGGATGTCTATTGGTAGTTTGGTCAAGTAATTTAGTGAAGAAAAACCAGTACCAAAGTCATCCAGCGAGAAACGAATGCCTAAGTTTCGCAACTCTTTCATCGCTTGAATAGTTTCCTCTACATTCACTTGCAACATGCTCTCTGTTATCTCAAGTTTCAGTCGATACGGATTTGCTCCATGCACTTTTAATGCAGATTTAACTGTCTCAACAAAGTTTGCTTGTTGTAATTGGCGTGCACTGACATTCACAGCAACAGTCCATGCAGAGCGGCATTCATCTAAAGACCATTGAGTCAATTGTTTGCAAGCGGTGTGCAGCACCCAGTTACCAATTTCTAAAATCAAGTTTGATTGCTCGGCGAGTGGAATAAATTCACCAGGGGAAACCATGCCATGTGTTTTGTTGTTCCAACGAATTAATGCCTCAGTGCCGACGATTACTTTTTTATTGTCATAAATAGGCTGATAGAACAGTATAAATTCTTGTTTTGAAATGGCCTGCTTAAGCTCGCGCAGCATTTCGTTACGACGATTGAGTTCTGCTTGTAATTCTGGATCAAAAAAGCACACCTGATTTTTACCCTGCGCCTTCGATTGATACATTGCGATATCAGCTTGTTTCAAAAATTCAGATGCATCATTTTCCGAGCAGTCAAACAGTGCAACACCGATACTTGGTGTGACGTTTAGGTTCTGACCCTCAATAATGTAGACTTGTGATAACGCTGCTCTTATTTGCTCTGCTTGGGCTGCTACTTTTATTAATGCAGCTGCTTTTGATTCATCAACGCCGACCATCAGCAGCACAAATTCATCACCACCAAGTCTTGCAGCTGTTTGAGTCGGGCTTGCTTGCTGTTGCAATCTGATACCAACTTGTTTTAAAAGCTCGTCACCAGCATTGTGGCCTAACGAATCATTCACATCCTTAAAGTTATCCAAATCGATGAGCAATAGTGCATGGGCAGCAGGAGTTGCATCGTCTTTCTCAACGAGAGTTTTTTCCAATTTTTCTTTCAGTAGACGCCGGTTGGGCAGTGAGGTAAGTTCATCATAATAAGCAAGTCTTTGGGCTTCCTGCTCAGCAAATTTCCTCTCACTAATATCTGCTCTGATGGCAATATACTGGCTCAGCTTGCCGTTGTTATCTACAAAAGGAACTATGGTTGTGTTGACCCAGTAGATGGAGCCATCTTTGGCCCTGTTACATACTTCACCATGCCAGATTCTGCCAGTTGAAATTGTTTTCCACATCGCTCTAAAAAAACTTTGCGGATGGAATTTCGAGTTGATGAGTTGATGGGTGTTACCGACTAGCTCATCTCTTGAGTACTGCGAAATCTCGCAAAACTTATTATTAACGGAAGTAATAACGCCCTTTGCATCGGTAAAAGCCACGATGGCATGTTCATCCAATGCTTTTCGCAGCTTTTCTGTTTCTTCTAGAGCCGTCATTTTGATTCGCTCTGCAGTTTCCTTCGCGGTGGTATCCACGACTAAGCAGAGTACCGATTCTGATATATCCTCGGCATTTTTTTCAGGCATCATGATGATTTCACAGTGCACTGTGTTGTCAATCGCGTAATTATATTCAAAGTGAAACTCAACTTTATTCCCTGCCATCGCTTGGTTCAGATGAGTCAACATAAGGTTGAGCGGTTCTTTGGGTAAAGTGTCCTTGATATTCCTTCCGGTTTGTGGCGAGTCAAAAACATTGGAAAGGCTTTGCATAAACGGATTGATGTACAAGTAATTGAATGCGCTATCAAACCGCATAATGCCAAGCGGAATATTGGATAAAACTGCATTGAGTTCTCTATCTTTTTTCTGAGTCTTGGCTTCCGCTAATTTTGCCAATTCATAAGGCCGCTTGAGTTCAGACCAGTAAATGGCAAGGTAAATAAACACAGCAGAAAGGATTTTAAATAAGTGGCCAATCAAAAGGCTGTAGTCGGACGGAGCTGCATAGTTGGTCAGCGTTAATGCGCATAACGCCATTGCATAACAGGATCCTGCAAAGTACAAATGTTTATTGCTACGGTTTTTCCAATATTGCCGAAGAAAAACAATCACTAAGCCTGAGTGGCCGATAAAAAGTGCGTACTCGAAATTTGTTTTAAATGGAGTAACACCCATCTCAGGTATGAAAGTAGTAGGAAAACTATCTAAATGATAAAGACCTGCATATCCAATTATTGCCGCCCAAGCCATCCCTACGCTAAGCCAGACAACTTTACTGCCAATCAAACGAAGCTGAAAAGCAATAGCAGCCATAGCAATCAGTTCAAGCAAACGTGCAGACAGCCAGAAAAAGATCGCTTTTCCTGTGGAGCTGTCAGTCACTAGCACTGGCATACCCGGATAGGACAATGCATGGATGAAATCAATTAGGGCAATGGCTGAGAAACTAAAAATCACAGTATTGGCAAAATGACTTTTCCCTTTATCCAAACGCTGAAAAAGGATGGCTACAATCGATACTGAAACAAAAATGGAAAGTAGTTCTAAGGTAAGATGCGTAACCCACAGATGATCAAGATCTAGTCGACCAAACTGGTTTGGAATGGCAGATGCTGAAGCAAGCGCGAGGCTTAATGTCATTATAAAAAAAAGCAGCAGTTGCACAGTACTTAATAGCGTTAATCTCATCGCATAACCTCAATCACTAAAACGACAAATCAAACATTTTGTTATTCGGGGTTAGCGTTTAAAACGCACAACAAGTTCATGCAGTTCATCGGCGGTTGTTTTGAGTAATGTAATCGATGCGGATGTGCTATTTGCACTATTAGAGCTTGTATTGGCTAAGTCTGAGATATTCACTACTTGCCTATTAATATCATCAGCAACATGTGCCTGCTCTTCGACAGCTGCTGCCATCTGCGTCGACATGTGCGCAATTTGTTCGACGGCTGCTGAAATACCATTCAGCATTTTGCCACTTTCGAGTACTTTGGCTAGGCCTTCATCGGCGGCTTGGGTCCCAAGATTGGCGGTATTCACAGCATTTTGAGCTTTTGCAGTCAGTAAATGCACAATTGTATAAATTTCGCGGGTAGATTCTTGAGTTCGTTTTGCAAGATTTCGTACTTCATCTGCCACAACTGCAAACCCTCGTCCTTGTTCCCCAGCTCGAGCTGCTTCTATTGCTGCATTGAGCGCAAGTAAGTTGGTTTGGTCAGCAATTTGTTCGATGATTTGCGCAGCCTGCGCAATCAGGCTGGTTTGATCTGAGACTTCTGAAACAGATTGGCTGATATCTGACACCGTATCTCTGAGTCGTTGTATGGATTGACGAGTGGTTTCAGCCATTTCATTCCCTTTTACAGCCAGATCATTCGCAATATCGGCATGGCTTGCAGTGTCAGAAACATGCTTAGAAACCTCTGCAATCGTGGTTGTCATTTCGTTCATCGCAGTTGCAACCTGAAAAGTTTCAGATTGCTGTCTTTCAATTTCATCGCAAGTTTGTAAGGTCAGTTTATAACCTAGCTCCGATTCTTTCGCGACGTTTAATGCGGCATTTTCAATACGAGTGATAACAGTTCCGAGGTGCGCGTTTTTGCTTAAAATGGCAACTTTGAGTAAGCCAAGTGTTCCTTTTGAGTCGGTGTAGGTTTGCGCTGCCAATTCGTGTGAAAAACTTTGCCCTAGCATGTCATTCAAAGATTGGATGGTTCGCTTATTATTTAGCGAGACCAAAACGGCATAAGTCAAAACAGAGAGGACGAGTATCGATGCAGATACAGCTTGGTACCCAGTTAAAAACAATCCACTACACAAGATCATCGCGACAATCAGCATCACATTTGTTTTGGAAATAGAGGGCGTTTTAGCTGTAGGCTTTCCGGCATTTATCTGTGCATAAATCGCTTCAGCTCTTGCGACATCTTCACGCTTAGGACAAGAGCGGACAGATTCATAACCGACGACTTGACCTTTTTCTGTCACTGGCGTGATATAAGCATCTACCCAATAATAATCACCATTTTTACAGCGGTTTTTGACCAAACCCATCCACGGTTTACCGGCTTTGAGATGAGTCCACATCACTGAATAGGCCGCCGCAGGCATTTCAGGATGTCTGACTAAATTGTGGGGTTGTCCAATCAGCTCATTCTTTTCGTAACCACTGACTTCGACAAATGCATCATTGCATTCTACGATAGTGCCTTTAAGGTCGGTGACAGAAATTAATTTTGTCGATGCGGGAAAAGTCTTTTCGTTTTTAGTGATAGGAAGATTGATTCTCATAGACATTTCTTAGATTAGGTGAACCTTGCTAAGGATAGTCTAATATTGATTAGGTAGGTGTCGCTAATTGAATTTATGCATTTTTAAAGCCAAACATTGATTTTAATTTTCATGATGTCGCTTTAGTCCCTTTTAACCGCTAAATAACGCCCAATACCGGACTATAAAAGCCTCTGAACTGCCTGAATAAAAATAACAATATATGACACCAGCTTCTGGTCTATGCTTGCGACTGAGGCTGCACGAATGCCGAAATACTGAAAAAACGAGTTTTTACACAGCCTGCGCTCATACCCGACATCCCCAGACTCCAACAAACCAAAAACAGTTAGCAGCGGAGTAAGCAAACGGCAGAGCTCAGTGGTTGAAGTTTTGGGTTTGTCGCCACCATAGTCCAACTATTTACCAGCTTTACTAAAGCACTTTGCTCATAAAATACTTGGCGCCACCGGCGAAAGGATAGTCCTGCTGGGTCCATTGCAGCTTATAACCGTATTTTTCGTAAAAGGGCCGCGCCTGAAAATCTAACGTATCCAGAACCACAAAACAGCAGCCGCGGTCGCGGGCGATTTGTTCGGCGCGTTGTAACAGTGCTGAACCCTGGCCTTTGCCGCGCAGTTCGGGGGCCAACCAAAACGATTCCAGATAAAACCAGTTGCCAAAAGTACGGCCCGCTAAAGCGCCCAGCAAGGTGCCGGCGTCGTCATGGATGGCAAGGCCGAGTGGCTGACGCAGACTGGCGTCCCAGTGCATGGCATTAAATTCAGCGATCTTTTGCTTGGCGATATCGGCAAATTCAGCCTGATGTTGTTCCGTGAGTTGCATTGATGCGACAATCAGTGAAAGTTAACTTACGGCTGTTATACGGGATTTCGGCAAAACCGCCAAGACCAGAACACATCGGATTAATGAAAAGATCAGCCAAAGTTACCACCTGTGTCAGATTAACAGAACCACTCGTTGTAACTGCTACGCAGTGGCGAAAGCCGCGTACTAAAGTCAGAAATTTAATGAGATTGGGTGTGCATCTGCAGGCCGCCGTTGCGTGTGGGATCACCAGCAAAGCGCCATGGCGTAGTGCGAAAACACCGGGGGTCAATCAAGCTTTGTCACTTGAATATTTAAAATCCGAGGGGCTTTATTCACTGCGTGATGGTTGGGGGGGCGCTTCACCATTCTAAGTGAAACGCCCTGTGCGGAGCCGCATGCAAGGTGTTGTGGAGGCTAGAGACCTCCGGCTACCCGATTAGGCTTTGCTGGCTGAAATCATAACCTCTGCCATGGTGCCATATACCGAAGTCCAAGCGACTTTAACTTCAGGAGTGAAATCTTCCCCTAAACCTTGACCAAGTGTTTTTAGTAGTGCGTCACCAACTGTTTGGTAGTGTTCTTTCTTAACCCCGTATCCGTCATGACGTACGGCTAAATTTTGTAAAATTGGGACCAGCGTCTCTAAATCGTTTAGTTTCCCTACAGCTGCGCCGATCATTTGCATTAGTTTTTTTCCTTGTTCGGTCATATCACCTTTGAACAAAGATTTTAGTAATGGGTCAGCGGTAAATAAATTTTGATAGAAAAGCTCAGCAGCTTGTGGTGCGATAGCGGCCACTTTTTTCCATGAGTCTTGTACGAGTAGAACTGTATTTTGATTCATTTCTTGTCTCCTGATCATGTAATAAGAAGCCTAATAATTTTCATGTAGACCTCTCAGTAAAATCTGAAAGGCATGATCAATGTATAGCTATGACTTAATCTAAAATCAATAACTTGAGAAGCCGGTTAAGCACTTAATTCCCTTTTAATTTACCACATTACTGAGAAGTCTCAGTAATATCCCATCTCTAAACCATGTAAAAACATGCAATATCAGCAGCCTTGGCTAATTGAGCCGCCTTTATCATCAGTTCTTACTGAGACTTCTCAGTAAATCACTCGATTATTAACACAGGAGGCTTAAATGACCCGTTCACCTTTCCTTGAAAGCATCAGGCAGGATATGCGTACCAAGCCACTCAATTCAGGCTAAATAAACCGGGCAACATGTTCGGTTTTGGCGGTAAAGCGGACATTCACATTTGCAATATGATGCGGTATGAATTTCTGCTTTTCGCTCTTAGCAGAAGTTCTAGTCACTGGATGATTACTGAAATTAGTGGTTAATTGAAAGTGAAACGGATGGTAAGCCGTGAGTGATCGTGGTGGTAAATTCGGTTGATGTTTTACATATTCGGCACCTTGCTGACATTAACTAATTGTCTATAATTTGTTTACCTGATTGACAGCGCTGACGCTGAGTAGCAGTAACCGTTCATTCTACGCCGTCTTCCAGCCCTAATTCCCGCGCGATAATCTGAACTCCTGAATTTTACAGGAGAACGATCATGGCAAGAATTCATCGCAGCGCCGCCCAGTGGCAATATTTTATTGAGTTATGGCAGGCTTCAGGCCAAAGCGCCGCCCAATTTTGTAAAACGCATGACCTGGGTTACGTCAGTTTTTGCAAATGGCGTCAGCGATTAGAGGCCAATGAGCAACAACATTCACCGACCCAATTTATTGATTTATCAACGCTGACGCTACCCAGAGGTGCTGCTTGCTGGAGTATCGTGCTGAGTTTGGGTAACGGTGTTGAACTCAAATTGAATCAGCTCTGATGTTTGCCGCAGCTTCACAGCAAAAAATCTGGCTCTGTACCAGCGCGGTGGATATGCGTAAATCCTTTAAAGGTTTAATTGCACAGGTGCGCAATCAAATGAAGCTTGAGCCGCAAAGTGGCCATTATTTTGTCTTCGTTAACCAGCGTAAAACCCAGATGAAGGTCTTGTACTTCGAGCCTTCCGGTTATTGCATCTGGGCCAAACGACTCGAGCAAGGCCAGTTCCCGGTTAAACCTCATGTCGATGGGCAGTGTCCACTCACTACCAGTGGCCTGCAAATGATCATTGACGGGATCACCGTCATTGCCCACAAACAATCGAAGCGCTATCTGCATCAAAAATAATGATTTTTAAGTAAAATACTGCCTATGCAAACAAGTCCTGAAATCTCTACTGTCGAACTGGCAGCCCAAGCCGAAGCGCTGGTGAAACTCACCGGCGAAAAGGCTTTGCTACAGGAAGAGGTCGCTTCACTCAAGCGCCGAGTCGCCTGGTTTGAGAATCAGTTGTTTGGTCAAAAAAGTGAAAAACGCCCACAGATTGACGCCGCGCAGCTCAGTTTACTGGGGGACACATCTGCTCCCATCACTGAGCCTGAAGGCGAAAACGAACAAATCACCTACACCCGTAAGAAAAATCAAAAACAGCGGCCGGATGATTGCGTGAATGACAGCGGCCTGCGCTTTAGCGACAAGGTGCCGGTAAAAATCATCACCATCATCCCGGATGAATTGAAGGGCGAAGATGCTGATTTGTATGAAGTGATTGGCACCAAAAGCACCTTCCGCTTATCACAACGACCAGCAAGCTTCGTGGTCTTGCGGTTTGACCGTCAGGTGCTGAAGAAAAAAGACAGTGACGCTATCTTGCCGTGCCCGGCGCCATTTAATGTGCTGGATAAAAGCATTGCGGATGTCAGTTTATTAGCAGGTTTACTGGTCGATAAATTCCAGTACCACCTGCCGCTTTACCGTCAACATCAGCGTTTAACAGACGCTGGCATCACGTTAAGTCGCAGCACACTCACCAATGTGGTGCGCCGCGCCATTGATTTACTCTATCCGATTGCGGATGCACAGCTTGCCAGTATCCTTGAAAGTAAAGTGTTGGCAATGGACGAGACGCCGATTAAGGCTGGCAAAGCTGGGCCTGGTAAACTCAAACAGAGCTACTTCTGGCCGGTATATGGCGACAAAGATGAAATCGCTTTTACCTTCTCGACCAGCCGAGGCCGGCAACATATTGAAACGGTGCTCAAATCCCGCTTTAAAGGC
>Ga0247722_10001769_pt1 | contig 11664 bp, 11 predicted proteins | sample MSEWelMarce3H_FC_FD_189094 | JGI IMG/M metagenome (GOLD analysis project Ga0247722, IMG submission 189094) | Subsurface sediment microbial communities from gas well in West Virginia, United States - MSEEL Well Study Marcellus 3H_FC | ecosystem: Environmental > Terrestrial > Deep subsurface >... | reverse complement strand
GGGGATGTATTCTTTGAGATGCTGCAAAATAAGTGTTATGAATATGTACATCCATTTGTCACAAGTGTTTCAACTAAACCAATAATGATTGAAGATTTAGCTGTATTATTTGAGAGTAAAGAAATAAGCATATTAAATGAGAATTGGTTAGTAGATGAATTAAATGCATTTACTTATATTTACAATGAAAAAACTCGACGTGTTCAATATGGAGCACCACAAGGCGTACATGATGATGGTGTTATGAGTTTAGCATTAGCAATACAATCAGTAAAAAAGAATAGCAGAAATGGATACTTCGAAGTTTATTAAGGTCTCAGCACCTAAAACGATTAATGATTTGAGAATTAGACACGTTGAAGTGTTGACTAATCCAAAGTTTCAAAAAGGCTTTGATATTGAACTTATGATTGAGTTTGTTTCTTTAATCACAGGTGCGAAATTGAGCGATTTAAGAAAGGCTTACATCTCAAACATAGAAGATGTATATAAGCACTGCATAACGTTGTTTAACGATTACAAACCTATGAAGCCAAAAGACCAAATAGTTGTTAATGGTCAATTGTTTGACTTGGTAAACCCTTCGAAAGTTGGCATAGGGTGGCATATAGATGTGAGTAATTCAGACTTTACAAAACAGCCTGAAAAGTTGGTCGCTATGATGTACGTTGAGCATGGAACAACATATGGTGAGCTTGACGAAAACAAGAACATGAAGCATCCTAATAGCGGACGTGTGGAGCTATTTAAAGAGCATTTACCTTTGCCTATATACCTTAACTGCGTAGATTTTTTTTTGCGACAATCACTCAAATCAATGAACAGATTCATGGAAAGCAAAATGAAAAGAGTGAGGATAAAGGGAACACTAAGCAATCTTATGTTTGGGAGCAACTAATTCACTACTTATCGAAAGAATTTTCATGTAGTTGGGAAGAAGTTACTTCTTGGAACATTTTTACCTTTAATCATAGGTTAAAATTTATTAACTTTAGTAAAGAAAAAGAAATTAATACAATTCAACGTGTCAATCGAAAGTGATTTAATAGATAGTTTAGATAGTGGGAGGGCTGAAAGTATATTAAAAAATACTTCTGATAACCCTTTGACTGAACTTTTATTGAGGCTTACAAATGAAATCATTGAGGAATTAAGGGAACAATTACTTGTACCTAATTCAGAAGGTCATAAAGCTTATGCGAGTGGTGAGTTAGCCAAATCTTTTCAACCTACCAAACTTTCACCTGAGTTAATCGAAACGTATGCAGCACCACATTGGAAGTATATAAACTATGGTGTAAATGGTATTAAAGTCAATAGAGGTGCTCCAACACATGGTAAAGCACCAAAAGGTAATATGACTTTCTACGAGTCGATACGTAAATGGATATATGATAAAGGTATTACACCAAATGAAGAAGGTGTTACACGTGATCAATTAGCTGGAATGATAGTAAACCACGTTAGAATGACAGGTATTGAAGCGACACACTTTGCAGATAAAGTTTTAAATCAACAAAAAAAAGACTATATCAAGGAAAGCATTTCTAACTTAATAGGTCAATCGATAAAATTAGTAATTAAAAAACCAAAATAATGGGAGTTATATTCAATCAAAGTCCACAAGCATATACACCGAGTGATAATCCTATTGTATATGCATTCAGCTACGATAATAATGTAGGTGAATATAACCACGTCTTTAAGATAAGTGTTACCTTAGATGGTGTATCAATAGGTGTATCCAACTTCTTTCCAGTCGTGAATGAATTTAACTATTACACAGGCTATATAGATGTAAGCAACATAGTTAAAACGCGCCTTGATACAGCCACAACAAACCAAACAGGTATAAAGAGTGATGCGGCTAATTATGGATTACTATCAGTTAATGTAAATTGTTGGTATTCATTAAATCCTAACGATGCAGCAACAGACCAATTAGAACAATCAACAGCGGCTAACGTTTACCCATTTAAAGCGTGTTTAAGTAATAAAGAGTTCATGAATTTTAGTTACGCAAACTATTCAATAGGTAGTGTAAATGTTAAATTCTTAACGGACAATCCAAACATAGTTGAGCTTAGAGAAACAGACGAAACGTTAATGCAAATAATTACAGATACAGATGTTAGGGTGTACATTTACATTTATGATTCAACAGATACTTTAATCGCTTCCTCCTTCATTCCATCAAGTGGTATTCAAATAACACAATTAAAATTATCAACTACATTATTAGAGACAATATTCACACCAACACAAGTATCAAACACAACGTATTTTAAAGTACAGATGCGTAGCCCATCAGGTAGTTCACCTTACTCTGAATTAAAAAGAATTAACATAAATCGCGAAGGTTGTTTTAATGGTAAGAATTTAGTTTGGTTAAATAAGTTTGGTGCATATGATACATTCCTGTTCACTTACAACAATATCTTAAAGTCAGACATTCAAAGCAAATCATATGGTAAAAGGTTTGGTTCATTTAATGGAACTACATACGATTTCAACACAAAAGACACAGGTAGTTTAACCTATTTAAAAACTATAACAGATAAGATACAAATTGTTTCAGATTGGTTAAGCCAAGTTGAGCAAAATTTTGTTGTGCAAGTATATGAAAGCCCATTAGTCTACATAAATGAAGGTACATTATATGAGAATATTGAGATTGAAAATTCAAGCTACCAATTCAAACAAGCGGAACATGAAGAACTATTCAACGAAATAATAGATGCTAAATTTACTCACTCACGAAAATCCATTACAATATGAACGCACAATTAATTGTTAATGACTTTGAATTAGACTTGAGTAGTAGTGTTGCTGTACCTTTAAATTTTGCCATTGCGGACATTAAAGAGCCACAGAAACGTAGGAGGTCGTTTAGTAAATCTATTACCTTAGAGGGTACTCAAAACAACATTAATTACTTTGTTAGTGCCTACGCTTTGCCAATGAATTTAGAAGAAAGCACTACTATTTCATTTAGACCAAACGAAAAACAGAATTGCAAATATTTCAAAGATGGTTTATTGGTGTTTAGTGGTAAATTTAAACTAAACGAGGTTACGATTAACAATGGAATGTACACGTTTGATTGCACTTTGTATAGTGACACTGTTGATTATTTCGCTAAACTAAAAGATAAGAAGTTAAGCGAATTAGACTGGAGCGAATACACGCATAATTTAACCCGTGCAAATGTATCGAATAGTTGGACTACTTCGATAAAAAAGAATAGTATTAGTGTGCGTAATTTCGGGGCTGATTCACAAGGCTATCAACCTAAAGGGTATGGTTATATATACCCATTAGTAGACTATGGTTATACACGAATAAATCAGACTACATTTAAAGTAACAGATTTAGCACCATTTGTGTATGTGAAAGAGTGTGTTGAGAAGATATTTAGCTATGCATTAGAGAACACAGGTTACACTATTGATTTAACAGGTGGTGTATTTGCCTCAACTAACTTTAACAAGCTGATATATGGCTTTGGCGGTGGTGAAAAGACTAAGCTAAACGATACGGAAATTGCTAAACTAAAATTTCAAACCATCGGTAATACGGACAATGTAGTTAAATCAATGACAGCGAGAGGTAATAATGGGTACTCGTACATTGAAAACTACAATCCTTTAGCTTCAAATGGTATATATAACCAAACGTCTGTTGTACAGGATGTAAATGCAATTAATGTATTTGGAGATATATTTATTCGCTCATCAGGTAACTACAAAATGAGATTACAGGGAACGATTAAGATAAAAACAAATGCGGTGGTAAGTGGTGTGAGTGGTAACATAACGCTCGGATATGATTTAAACGGAACATTCGTACAGATAATTCAAAAGCCACACATCGTTAAAGATACATATCAAACATACACATTTGACCAAGAGGTAAAATTGAATGGATTACAAGTGAATGATATTCTTAAATTGAATTTTAAGCTAACAAGTGGTTTTGCAACAACAACACCAAGCCCTAATATACAATGGGAATGGACAGCGTTAGATACAGACATCACAAATGAAGATGGCGTTATAATTGATAATACTCTTATTTCAATAAATAACTTTATTCCTGATATTAAATGTTCTGAATTTCTTACAGGTATCATGAATATGTTTTATTTGTACGTGAGTGATCCAATCGCAAACGTTATCACAATAGGTACTTTACAAGACTTTTACCAAGATGAAACTTTAGCAGAAGATTGGACTGATAAGATTGACCACAATAGAGATATTAAAATTCAATCAAATGCATTCGTAGAAGGTAGCAACTATGTATTCCGATATAATGAAGAAAAGGACTATTATAATACTCGTTACAAGAATATAACAGGTCAAGCGTACGGACGTTATGATTTACACGTTGACACGTGGCAAACAGGGGATAGGGAATGGGTATTACCTTTCTCACAATATGTACCGATTAAAATTGAGAATTCAGATTTAAGAACAATTAAAATTATTGATTCTGTAAATGGAGTGGATAAACCTTATAAAGGTAAAGGTATGATTATGTATTACAACGGATTAAGGCCTGGTAATTGTACTATTATGAATAATGATAATAATATATCTTCAGGTTTTGGAGAATACCCTTTTATTCATCATTTTAGATTTAAGAACGAAAATAGCTACATTACACCTGAGTTCGACATACATTTTAGTTCACGTTCATATACATTTGATGGAATACAAGCCTATCCAAGTATCAACTTATTTACTAAATACCATGAAAAATTTGTTAACGAATTGACGTCTATTGATTCTAAGTTAGTAAATTTATATATGCACTTAAAATCAAAAGATATTTATTCATTAGACTTTTCAACGTTAAAGAAAATAGATGGGGTGTTATACCGATTGAACTTAATTAAAGACTTCGATAGTGATGCCTTTGAAAGTACAGAAGTTGAATTATTAAAATATCTTAGATAATGGCAACGATTAATATAAAGTCAACGGACGATTACACTTTACAAATTTGGAGTATCTTTTGGTATGCATCTACATGGTATAATGGTAGCTATGTTTTAACAGGTGCAATAGATAGTTCAACAGGTGAGTATAATACAGAAAACATAGTTGATTTACAAGGTGTTGGAACGTATGCTGCAAGTCTTAACGATTCGTCTACTTATGGAGGTTTCACAGATTGGTATTTACCAAGTATTGAGGAGCTTGAAGATATGTTTGCTTTGGGTGGCGGTTCGATAGGTACAACGGATATATATTGGTCCTCAACAGAGATTGACTTAAACAATGCTTACGCTTTCGATACAACAACAGGAACGCGTATAAGTGCAAATAAGAATGTTAGTTACCTGTCTATACCTACGAGAAAGAATGCAATAAATAACACTATCGTAGTAAATAGAATGAGTGACGCGTCAAAGAATGCACCTATTATTAGTGGGGGTGTAAATAATGAAGATGAAGATGTTTATAAATTGATAGGGGGTTTAAATGGTATTAGTAAAAATTCTAAAATAATAATAAATGAGTGATTTAACAGCACGAATAATAATTAAAAAAGGTGAGGGAACTCCAACCATTCCAACAAGTAGCGACCATAGAGATGGTAGTTGGCTTAGCACGGATATTTATGAAGGTGAACTTTATTTAGATACGATTAACGGATTAAATTACACACGTTATGACAACACAATAGTTGAGCTATTCCCAACGTCAACAGGTTTAGCAGGTAATGAGTTTGTATTCGTGTTTTCAAAGTTAGATTTTCCAACTCCTGTGAGTGGTGTTATAACATTAGGGAATAATATTACTTACTTCATTACTAAAACGATTGACTTAACAGGAGATAGGCTTGTAGGGGGTGTTAATAGTGTTATCATTGGGGGTTCTTCTGAGAATTGTATATTAAAAAGTACAGGTTTAAGTAGCTCAACCGCTTTGATTACTTCGGTTTATTCTTTACCAATTAGAAATATCACTATAACACACGGAACAGCTTTAAATTTAGATGGTGACGGAACTACAACAGCCTTAGATTGGTTCGGTGTTAACTTTACGGATTGTGCTATTGTAGGAACTATTAAGGACTATACAAACTTTGTAATGTCAGATTCAGCATTCTTGAATAGTGGTAACCTTACATTCGATGGAACGATAGGAACGATAGGAATGAGTAACTGCCTATTTGATTGTACAACAGGTTCTACTGCATTAATATTGCCAGCTACCTTAACGATTAGTAGACGTTTTAGAATGATTTACTCTTCATTCGTAGTTTTAACAGGTGAAACAGGTATAAATGTAAATGCTTCAGCAACTATTTCGAGTGAACGTTATATATTAGATACCATTAATTTTAGTGGAGGTGGCACTTATACAAGTGGTGTGAGTTATACGGATAACAAAGCTTTATTTGTTAATTGCGTAGGTATTTCAAATACTTCTACAAAAGGCTTCATGTATATGCTTAATAATACAACCGACACAACTATCGGTGTAGCCAACGTGAATGTATGGGTAAAAGCGAACGGAACAACAACAAGTGGCACGAACTCTAAATTTACACATACAACAAACCGACTAACATACAACGGAGCGTTCACAAACTCATTTTTAGTAACCTTAAATGCAACCGCTCGAAGTGGTGGAACTAATCAATCTATATCAATCGGAGTAGCTAAGAATGGAACTATTGTAGCAGATAGCGAAGGTATTATAAGAACAACAACATCAAACGTTGAACATGGAGGGAGTACGCAAACAGTTGTTGAATTAGTAGCCAATGATTATGTAGAACTATTCGTTAGAAATACTTCATCAACGGATATTCGTATCACAGATTTTAATTTTAACGTAATAAAAATACCAGTGTAAAATGGCAGAAGAAATAATTTTCAAAGTAGGAGTTGATACAGGAGATTCTGTTCAAGATGTTAACAAGGTTGGGGATGCTATTGAGGGGGTGGATAAAGAAGCAAAGAAAACAGGTAGCTCATTTGTAAACCTTAAAAAAGAACTTAGACAACTTACTATCCAATTGCAAGGATTAGATCCAGCTTCAAAAGAATTTGAACAGGTAGCACAAAGAGCTGGTAAAATCAAAGAACAATTAAGAGGGGTTGCCGATGCTATAAATGATGCTGACCCTGAAAAGTTTGGAGGTAAATTTCAACGTACAGCAGAAGGGATTGCAGGAGCTTTCTCAGCGGTTACAGGAGCACAAGCCTTGTTTGGAAAGAATAGTGAGGAAATCGAAAAACAAATGCTTAAAGTTCAAGGTGCTATTGCCTTAACACAAGGTATTAGTGCAATGAAAGAGCTAAAAAATGATAGTTTAGAACTTGCAAACTCTATTAAAGGTAAGGTGTTAGGTGCTTTCACTTCTTTGACAACAGCACAAATAGCTAACGCACAGGCAACGGGTTCAATGACTGCAATACAAAAAGTTTATACTTTGGTTGTAGGAACGTCAACAGGTGCTTTAAAAGCCTTTAAAATAGCCTTAGCAACAACAGGAGTTGGGTTGTTAATTGTTGGTTTAGGATTGTTGGTAAACAAATTAATGGACACGTTTAAATCAACAGAGGAAATAATTAAATCAAACGAAAGACTATTAAGGTCAAATAGTAGATTGATTAATCAAATCAGCGAAAGAAGGGAAAAGTTAGATAAAGATATGCAGAAGCAGTTAGCATATGCCGATGCAATGGGAAAATCTGAAGAAGATAAATTCAAGATAACTAAAAACTTTGGGGATAAAACTATTGAGCAAAATAATAAAGAAATCCAAACAAGATTAGACAACGTAAACAAATTAAAAGCTATTGATTTAGGTGTTCAAGCAAGTTCACGTGAACAATACAATGAGTTAGTTAAAGAGAATAAAAAGAAGGTTGTTGCTGAATGGACTAAAATTGCTGAATTAAAAACAGCAAATGAAGATTTAAAAGAGAGCTTAAAAATTACGCAAGTAAAATTGAACACCGATTTAAAAGGTGAACAATCGAAAGCGGATGAAGATGCTATTGCTAAACAAAAAGAGAAAAACCAAAAAATAAAAGAGCAAAAATTAAAAGCAGCAGAAGAACAAAAAGCACTTGAAAGAAAAATAATTGATTTAACTATTGCTAATATTGAAGATACAGATACAAGAGAACTTGTAGCACTTAAGGAAAAGCACAAAAGAGAACTTGAAGAAATCACTTTGCAATATGGTAAAAAGAAAGAATTTGCAGAGCTTGAAAAGCAATTAAAGATTCAACAAGGAATTGAAGAACAAGCCTTAGCAGAACAAACGACAAAAGAAAAAAGAGATAAGGAAAATTTAGATGCTAAATCCAAACTTGAAGCTGATTTGATTAGAGCTGAAGAAGACTTCAATTTAAAGCAACAAAAACGTATTGAGTTAGAAAACTTAGACTTCGCTCAACAGATGCAAAACACTACCTTAACGAATGGTGAAATTGAAAAAATCAAAGCACAGCACGAAGCTAATTTAGTAGGCATAACAGCAGATAGTGTTGAAAGACAAAAACAATTAGATCAAGCATTAGCAGATTCTAAATCTTTTTTAGTTGACCAAACAAGTGCAATGTTTGGAGCATTAGCAAGTTCTATGCAACAAGGTTCAGCAATTCAGAAAGCATTTGCAGTTACTCAGGTAACTATAGACACAGCTAAGGCAATTTCAAGTGTTATAGCAGGAGCAACAGCAGCCGCAGCCGCAGGAGGACCAGCAGCACCATTCTTAATTGGTGGTTATATTGCAAGTGGTATCGCTTCGGTTACTAAGGCTTTCACAAGTGTAAACAACATTCTTAAACAACCTTTGCCAAGCGTACAACCTCCTTCAATGAATAGACCTAACGAGAATATGAATACTACAAATGGAGCGCAACAACCACAACAAGTACAAGCGCAAAGCACCTATAAAGTCGTAGTAGTGGATTCAGATATAACGAATATGCAGAATAAAACAAAAAAAGTACAAGCGATTAGTACTATTTAACATAATAATTATTATCTTTAATTAACAAAGTTCTTTAAATGCTACCATTTTACGAATTAACAGTTGACGAAAGTCAATATACAGGAGTTGATTTTAACGCTTTCGTGCTACGTCCAGCACATGGAAAGCCATATTTTGCGTTTAATAAAGAGAACACAATCAAATATCATTTTAACGAAGAAAAGCGAATTGTTACAGGTGTAATGATTTCTGCAAATACACCGATTTATCGTAGTAATCCTGACAGATTTGTACTATTTAAACCTAAAACAATCCATTTAATTAGATCTAAATTCCACGCTAATAAGTTTAATGACAACGTGAATGTAGAACATAATTCTGATTTAGTATTGAGTGGTGTTAAAATGGTATCATCTTACATTATTTCAGATACAAGACAATTACCAATTCATTTCAGAGGTCAAAACTTACAAGTAGGTACATGGATAGCTTCGTATAAGATTGATAATCCAAGTGTATGGAGTAAGATTAAAAAAGGTGAGTTCGGTGGATTTTCAGTTGAGGGCTATTTTGACAACAAAGAAATTAAACTAAAAACAAATAAATAATGAGTAAACCAAACAAATCAATCTTTGATTTCTTCAAAAAAGAAGAAGAAGTTAAAGTAACATTTGCAGAAGTAACGACTATTGACGGAATTGTATTACAATACGATGGAGAGTTAAAAGTAGGTACACCTGTTTTTGTTTTAGATGCTGAAACTGGTGAACAATTACCAGCAGGCGAAGGGAATTACCAAGTTGACATTGATGGAGTTATTACAATTCTTAATGTTGACGCTGAGGGTAAGGTTAACGCTGTTGAACTTCCAAGTGAGGAAGAAGAAACAATGACAAATGAAACTATGTCTAAAGAAGAATTTTCTTTGATGACTGAAAAAATCATTTCTGACATTGACGCACGTTTCAAAGCGTTAGAGGATAAGTTCAATGAGTTAGCAAATGTAAAAGAGTCTAAGTTCAAAGATGAAAGAAAAAAAGTAGAAGTAAGTAAAGAAGCAATGAGTGTTTCTGAAATTTTAAACAACGTAAAAAACAAATAAAATGAGTATTAAAAAAACATTAAAAGACAAATTCGGATACGATGTAAGCGGTTTAGCAGCATGGAAAGACAACAACCTTCCAAACATCACAGCAGATTTAGTAGGAACATCTTCTTTCTTAGAGAAATTGATGTTAGAAGAAGGGGTTAAAGGTTCAAGAGAAATTGCACTTTTATCTTCTTCCGTTGCGTTACAAGCTAAGGCAGCATGTGCTCCTTCTCCTGATGGTTCTGTAGTTTTCACTGAAAAAGTGTTAACAACTAAACCATTATACATGGGAGTTGAGTTCTGCAACGAGTCTTTAAACACTAAGATGACTCAAGTATTGAACGCATTAGGAATGAAGAACCAAGATGGTCAATTACCAGCACCGCTTGAGACAATCTTAATGGCTTACTTAACTAAGCAATTACAAAAGAAAGCTGAACGTATTGTATGGTTGGGAGATACTACTTCTTTAGATGCTGAGTTAGTTCACTTTGATGGATTAAAAAAATTGTTAGAAGCAGATTCAGCAGTATTGAAAACTACAACTACTTACGCTTCTTTGACTACTTCAAATGCATATAGTGCAGCTTACGAGGTGTTCACTAAGATTCCAGCTGAGATTTTTGATAACCAAGTTGAGGTTCAATTATTCACAGGTCGTACAGAGGCTTTAGCTATCATTTCACAATGGAATACAGCAAACGCATATGACCGTATTACTTACACTTCTGAGGGCGGTGCTATTCGTTTCTTATTGCCGCAAACAAATGTTGAGGTTGTAACACTTCCAGCATTGGATGGTAAAGGGGATATTTTCGCTATTCCTACTTCATTAGTATTTTTAGGTACTGATTCACGTGATGACGAGAATTTTGATATCAAATACGATGCTTATAATGAGAAGTTAAAAGTAGATACTTCTTTCCGTTTAGGGGTTCAATATGTATTCCCACAATATTTCGTAAGATTGAAAAAAGCATAATTATTAACTAAGGGAGTGTAAAAACTCCCTTTATAAAACTTTATATATATGTGTGAGATTTTAAGTGGATTCAATACACTAAATTGTGACTCCGTTGGTGGTGTAGCTACTTGGTATATTGGTTCTTTGAGAGACGAAGCAACAGGAGCAGCTAATTATACATACTCTCGTACAGATGGTTCGTTAACTGCAATGGCAAACGTAGGATTGAAATTGTTTTATACAATCACTGTTGACGTTGAAATGAGTGATTTTTCAGTTAAATCAATAGGTACAAGAGAGAATGCTTCTAGTGGTTTTGAAATTGCTGGAAATATCAAACTTGCAGGTAACACCGCAACAATGATTCAACAATTAGAAGACCTTTCAAAAGATAGACTTTGTTTAATTGCTACTTTAAACGATGGTAGTTTAGAAGTGTTAGGCTTAGATAATGGTGTTAAATTCAATTTTGAACGTACATCAGGGTCCAAGTTCGAAGAAATGAACGGAGTTACATTAACATTTGCAGGTAAGGAAAAAAAGAATTGCCCTAAGGTAAGTTCTGTTATTGCGGCTGCTTTATTAGTGTAAAATTATTATGTTAAATAAAATTAAGGGGAGGTTTTTACTTCCCCTTTTTTTG
>Ga0247722_10001767_pt1 | contig 11670 bp, 8 predicted proteins | sample MSEWelMarce3H_FC_FD_189094 | JGI IMG/M metagenome (GOLD analysis project Ga0247722, IMG submission 189094) | Subsurface sediment microbial communities from gas well in West Virginia, United States - MSEEL Well Study Marcellus 3H_FC | ecosystem: Environmental > Terrestrial > Deep subsurface >... | reverse complement strand
AAACGCAATTTCTTAACTCGTCAAACGAACCAGGGGCGAGCGAATGATGGTGGTTTAAAGATTGGTGAGATGGAGCGTGATGGTATATTGGCGCATGGTATATCTTATTTTTTGAATGAATCGTATATGGTGAGAGGCGATGAATATTATATGGCAGTTTGTAATAAGACAGGAACTATTGCGGTGTATAATCCGGAAAAAAATTTATTCTTGAGTCCATTTGCGGATGGACCATTAGTGTTTAATCGAAATGTAGAAGGCCAACAAGTTTTAGATGCGGTAAGCAAATACGGTCGTTCATTTAGTCTTTTAAGAGTGCCATTTGCTTTGAAATTATTAATACAAGAATTACAGGTAATGAACGTACAGATGCGAATCATTACAGAAGATAATATAGATCAATTGATGAATTTGTCATATCAGTCTAGAAACATTGATAAACTATTACATATAGACCATGGCGAAGACGGTACAGTAGAACGGGATATAAAAGAGATTATTGAAAATTATAAAAATGCTATGAATACTAAAATGGAAAAGGTTAATTTGGAAAAGAGAATATATACCAGAGACAATGCGGAATTAAAACAGATTTTAAAGCAAGAAGCAGAAGTTGTGAACTATGATTTACAACCAGGTGCATTAGCATACCAACCTGGTGCATTAGCATTACATCCGAATTATACCCAGGCAGATATGGCCCGACTAGTTAACCCTATTCCTGCTGATGATTCAACACTAATACAGTTGACGGAAGAGCAAAGGGCAGCGGAAAGGGCTTACGCAGCTACGATTGAACCTCCTCCAATTAATGTATTTCTAGACCCAAAAATGAATGATGCGTTTATTATGTTAAATCCTGAGAGACGATCGAAGATTTTACAGATGGATCGAGAAACACGACATATTGTTATGAAAGGCATAATGGAGAACCCATATATAGATAAAAATCAAACAACACCATGGGAATTACCATGGCAACAACGAGGACCAATAGTTAACTCTATACCTGCTGATGATTCAACACTAAGAAAGTTGACGGAAGAGGAAAGGGCATACGCAAATACGATTGAACCTCCTCAAATTAATATATTTAAAGACCCAAATATGAATGCTGCGTTTAATATGTTAAATGGTGAGAGACAGGCAAGGATTTTACAGATGGAACCGGAATTAAGACAAATTGTTATGAGACAAATAATGTATAAAAGTGGAAAACAATCGAATAACCTACAACCGAATAATCTAGAACCGAATAATCTAGAACCGCAATCAGGAGGTGGAGCGTTAGAGCATTATTTTAAGGTTTTACCTGATAAAACGAAACTGTCCGTTTTGCAGGGTGGTTATAAATCGATGTCGAATGAATTTAGCCAATTGGCGGGTAAAGTATCAAACCCATTAACAAGAATTGTTAAGCCAGTTTCTATGCAAGAGCAACTAACAGAGAGCTTACCGTTATTGTCTGTTAAAGACAAAGATTTATCGGATATAAGTTCATCGGATATAAGTTCATCGGATATAAGTTCATCTTCTAAGTCAGTTTCGTTTTCTTCAGACACAACCTCTAATAGCAGTGGTTCAACAAAAAAAATAACAATAACATAAAAAATGTATAATTTTTAATATAAATTAAAATTGAAACAAAATAAAATCAATATGATTATATTATAATATAATAAATGACAAGCCAAAATAATAGTAGTTTAATTTCTCAGGTTTATAAATCCAGAACAGTTATTTTAGATTTAATGGAAAAACAAGGTTATAATACTCTTGATTACAATGGTTTCAGCGTAAATGAGGTAAATACAATGAAACTGAATAATCAATTGGATATGCTTTTAGAGAAGGGTAATAATGAAAAGAATGAAAGGGTAAAAAAAATATATATTCGATATTATTTAGCAAAAGCATTGAGACCAAATAATTTACAAGAAATGATAGATGACTTATTCAATGTTGAAGAAATTTTAACAAAGAATGATACTTTATTGGTTGTTGTAAAAGATGAAATAAATGATACTTTAGAAAATGTTTTAAAACACATTTGGGAAACCGATAAAATATTTATAATCCTACAACCATTAAAAAGACTACAATTTAATATTTTAGATCATGTTTTAGTACCACCCCATCGTGTATTAACACTTGAAGAAACAATCCAAGTTAAGAAAAAATACAATATTATTAATGATGAACAATTTCCAATTATTACCAGATTTGACCCAGCAGCACAGGCAATTGGAATTAGGCCAGGCGAGGTATGTGAAATAATAAGGCCAAGTAAGACGGCAATTTCAGCACCTTACTATAGAATATGTCAATAAAAGGGTATAAAATTAAACAGTATAAATTTAAACAGTATAAATTTAAACAGTATAAAATTAAACAGTATAAAAAATATAAAATATAAAATTAAAAAATATAAAATTAAAAAAGTATAATATATAAAAATGAATACAGAAACACTTACCGGTCCAGAACAAAACAACGAAAAAATACAGTCAATCAAAACGCAGTTTTTTTCTGCTTTAGATGATTTCAACAAATATTACGTATATTACAATAAAAATCCCGAAGTAGATGAGTTTCAAAATTATTATGCCAATAGCAAAGGACAATTACAAACCATGAGTAAAGAGTTATTTTTAACAACTAATAGTATTGATAAACATATTGAAATTTTAGACAATGAAATGAAAGATATAGCGGTAAAATTAGAAGCAGAAAAAAAATCAAATGATGAAATGGAAAAGATGTTTAATAATTTACAAAACACAAAAAATGGCTCAACAATTTTAATAGAAGAATCAAAAGAAGAATATAATAATCAATATTATGCTAATTGGGAAATGATACTAGGCATTTTTGTCGTTAGTGGAATATTAGCAACACAGTTTCGACAGTAGTAGATCCTCTTATCCATAGTAGATCTAATAAAACAAAAATTTATAAATTTTTCTTTTATTTATATATATGGATTATAATGAAATGAAAAATGATAAACTACAAGAAGCAATAATAAAAGTAGAGACGTTACAAAAAGAATATGAAGTAACCCTTCAGCAGTATCAAGAAGCAGGTAATAATTATATAAATACTTTGGATAACTCGAATACTCTTGATAATGAATTTGTTGCTATAAAGGGGAGAACATGGTGGGGGTCTAGTGGTTTAAAAGAAGGAACAGTATCGAGTCAAAATGAATGTGAATCTATGTGTGCGTCTGATACCAAGTGTACAGGAGCAACGTTTAATCCCGTAAAGAAATATTGTTGGACTAGGGGAGGAGATGGTAAATTATCTACAGGCGAAAATGATGATTATGCATTACTAACAAAACAAAAGGCAGCATTAGGTTTTACTAATTCACTAAACGACAAACTAATGTCTATTAATACAGAAATTACAACACTGTTAAAAGACATAAACCCACAGGTGAACGAACAACAACAAGAAGCTAATATAAAACAGCAACAATTAAATGATAGTTATCAAAAATTGCTAGAAAATAAAATGGTTATGGAAAAACAATTACAGGAATATTATTCCATTGATAAAGAAAATGAGAACCAAACATTATTTGTAACACAAAACAATACATTATTGCGGTTTTGGGTATTAATAACATGTTTAGTTCTAATTTTCACAATAAGAAAAATATATGGTGCTGAAAATCTACCATTTTCAATTATATTTTGGTTATCAGTAATTATAATAATGATAATATTGACATATAGTTTAAATAATCCATCAGGGTTTTTTATGATGTTAATATTAATATTTTTTATAGTTATAATCAAAACACAATAAACTAAAATGTAAATTAGTAATAAATATAAATAAAATTTTTCTATTTATTTATATTAAAGATGAACAATGATTTATTAAAACTATCGTTAAATCAAGGTAAACAGTTTAAGCAATATCAAACCAAAATAAAAGAAAATAAATCGACATCATATAAAAATATAAGAGAGGGTTATAAAAATATAAGAGAGGGCTATAAAAATATAAGAGAGGGCTATAAAAATATAAGAGAGGGTTTTGTTACTTCAGAACAAGAATTAATGTTACGCCCAAAAGATGCTGGATATATTTCTGTTGTTCAAAATCCAAATCAAAATCAAAATCAAACACAAATTCAAAACCAAAAAGATTTAGATGAATTACAAAAATTACAATCAGAATATCATGATTTAGCAGAACAATACACAACACTTCATAAAAAAATAAATGATAACAGTTTATCAACTCTTAGTCGTATTAGTTCAAGTAATCCCTATTTAGGTAAAGTTATACAATTACAAGGCGGTTCTTTATTTTATGTTACAAATCAAGGCATTGCTAAACAAATTCAGGATATGAATATTTATGGACAAGTATCCGGTAAAAATGGGTTTCCACCCCAAGGACAGTTTATACAATTGTCTATACCTTGGGATATCAGCTATGTAAATCCAGGCGTAATGATACCCACAAACCCACCACTAATTATAGGTACTCCTGTAAAAATAGGCGAAGGTGTTGGAAATGAAGGTAAAAATGTATATGCCTCAAGGTTAGTAGATAATCCCGCATCAACATATATTGGTTGTTATAATGATAAACCTTTAGGAACTTCTGACGAAAGAGCAATGCTAATGGATAATACGGCATATACAACATTTGATAAATGTCAGCAATACGCTTTAGACAACGGTTACGCCTATTTTGGCATGCAAAATTACCAGACAGATGGAACCGCGCAATGTCTTGTAAGTAATGATTTATCAAAAACAGAAGCATATGGTGATGCGACAAACCAAACACAACCAACGCTATTGTGGTCGTCTAACACCTCAGGGCAACAATATATGATGCAAATATCTGGTACTGGACAAATATTAATATTGGATTCGAACAATAATACAGTATCTGCCGTAAACGAAGCAACCGCTGATTGCGCAAATTCCGGAAAAATTACAGTAGATACGGCAACTTATGGAGGCAATTGTAAAAATATACAAATAGGTAATGTAACTGATGTTGTTGCCAATAAACTAAATTGTAACAATAGCAATACATGTTCTATACCTATTTCAAATTCTTCATTGGGAGATTTTTCCACAAAAGGTTGTTGGGATGCTTTTGATGTTAGTTATAAATGTGGTGGAACACCGTTTACTAGACATTTGGGAAAGGCCGAAGGCCAAACGATTATCTTAGATTGTCAACAATACATACAAGAAACATGCCAATTTTATATGATTTTACAGGATGATGGAAATTTATCTTTATATAAAGGCGTTGATCCTTCAACCGCAAATGCGAATAGTATTTGGTCTTCCATGACAAACGGCAAACAAAAAATCGGTAATCCAGAGTGGGTTTCAACAAAAGGCAAATTCGGAAGAAATTATTTGAAAACAGGTGAAGTTCTAGCACCGAATGAATGGATTGGTTCAACCGATGGATCCTTAAAGTTATTAATGCAAACCGATGGTAATTTGGTATTGTACACATCAGAAATTACACCAGGCTGTAATAATAAAGATGGAAAAATGTATGGAGTTCAATGGGTAAATGCGGTATACAAATTGAACGAGTTGGGTGTTTCTGAAACGCTGGGAAAGGTCGGATATGTAGATGATGATTCGAAATTAAAAGAATATCCAGATACAATGTTAACGTATTCGAATAATTATAATTTATATCCAGGTGCGGATTCAGGTGGAAACGATATAACTTCTTTACAACTTAAAGATCAAAATAGTTGCGAATTAGAATGTAATAAGAATAATGAATGTGCGGCATATGTATATCAACCAACAACCGCAACTTGTTGGTTAAAAAATAAAAATGCTTATCCGAATGGAAAAAAACAAACAAATTCCAGTTTAACATTAGGTGTAAGAAAACCGAAAGTGATTAATTCCGATGGGTTAGTCGATATAGATACGATTCAGTATAATAGTTATATAAAAGGCGAACCCATTACTTCAGACACGCAACTCAATGTACCAATAGTGTCAAAAGAAGATTTAGATCAATTAGATACAATTGAAACAAATATGTCTGTATTGGGAAAGGAGATAGCTTCAAAAATGGAAACATTATATGCTCAAGACAACACAATTTATGAAAAATTAGATATGAACGCCAAACAATTTAACAAAAATTTAGCTATGTATAAAAATATAAATAAAAAAATAAAGGAAACAAAATATAGTGGTAATGTAGAAGGCATGAATAATATGAGTATGAACAATTTAGATGGAATGGTTACCGATTCTGACCTAAGAGTACTTCAAGAAAATTACAATTATATATTATGGAGTATTTTGGCCGTAGGAATACTAACAATTACGTTAAACGTAATGAAAAAATAACTTTAGATAATTATCTATCTATTCTATATAATGACAGATAATTCACAAAATTTTGATAATTTACAAGAAAGAAATCAACAAGTATTAAATAATATAAGTCAACTTCAAGTACAGGAGAAAAATTTATATAATAGTTTAGATGATGCGAATTTATCATCAGAACAAAAAACAATTAATTATCAACCAGATTAACGAAATATCCCAAATGCGATTAAATATGTATTCCAATTTAAAAGATATGTACTCTTATTACCAAAAAAACGTGTCATCTGCTAGAACTACATTAGGTCAAGAGATTTCAGCTATTGATGTTTTAGAAAACGAGTTAAACGAGGCAAAAATAAGGATGAATTTATTAGAAGAACAAAAATATAATAAATTACGATTGGTTGAAATAAATACATATTACGGCAAAAAATATAATACGCATACTAGAATTATGCAATCAATCGTAATAATATGTATCCCTATATTTATTTTATCTCTTTTAGCAAATAACGGTATAATTCCAGCTAAAGTATACGCTTTCATAATTGGGATCATACTTATAATAGGAATCATAATTATAGGTAAACAAATAATAGATTTGTCAAATAGAGATAATATGAATTGGGATGAATACAATTGGTATTTTGATAAAAGCAAGGCACCTCCTAATACGTCTGATGGCCAATCTTCAGATCCTTGGGCGACATCATCGTTAACTTGTGTTGGTTCAGATTGTTGTTATACCGGTAGCACTTATGATAGTGTTCAAAATATATGTATCCCAAATTCTGAATTGGGAACAACTGATACTACTACTACAACTACTAATACGAATACTGATACAACGAATACTAATACAAATACTAATACAACGAATACGAATACAAATACAACGAATACAGGAACTACTACAGAATCATTTAAGGGATTAGGTAAATACGGTTATTTTTCTCTAAAACATTAATATTTTATTTATTTGCTTCTTTACTAAATAAATAAAATTATAAAATCTATTTATTATACAAGATAAGTATGAATAATTTAACAGATGAACAAAGTAAACAAGATTTATTATTAAACCAAAGAAATGCTCAAGAACAGATAAATAATTTATTGGAACAATCTACTCAAGCGTTATTATGTGGTCCAGATTGTCAAAAACAAAAAGTATCTGACGAGCTAAAACAAAAGTATTTAAATGCCCAAACTGCTTTAAAAACTGCGCCCATAAATTTAGAGACAACAAAAAAAAATTATTATGTATACACAGATGGGGAATCTTCTTATAATAATATGCTTGAAATCGACCTTAAAACAAAGGCAGAAAAAATAGGATCATTAATAAGTGAAAGTTTCAATGAAGAACTAGCCAGCGCATTAACTATGAATAAATATTATAATACAGCAATAATAAATTCAAATTATACAAAGGATTTATTAAATGATTACAATGAAAAAAATAAAGCATTAAAAATACAATTAAGGGATAGGCGAGGCGATATACTAACAAACGATCGAAAAACATATTATGAAACTGATGCCCTAAATAGCTTAAAACAATGGCATCGTTTTTGGTGGTATATTTATTATTTGTTGGTTTTAGTATTTTTAATAAGCATATTTTTAGTTAAAAGTCAAATGACAAATGGAAAAAAGATTATATTGACTGTTCTTTTAATTTTTTATCCTTACTACATAGAATTCATAGTAAATTGGATATACGAATTCTTTTCGAACATTTATAAAAATTTACCCAAAAACGTATATAATAATTTATAAATCATCTAAATCATCCGTTTCCTCCTCTTCCTTTAATTTAATACCTTTCCATCTGTTTTGTGAATTTAAACGACCATACTTTTTTTCCATTACTTCTACTATTTCAGATAATTTTGGAGGTTTTCTATTTCCATAATTAACATTAAACCATTCCTTGAAAGCATCATTTAATATCTTTTTATTGATGTAACCATTCGGCTCATTTATAATCTTATCAGCCATAAAACCAGAAATACAATCTTGACTTTGCCTATATTTATTAGACGCAGCAACAACCTCCTGACAATCCTTGACTTCTCCACCAGTCTCGCATGCCTTCTTTACGAGCATACTAATAAATACAGTAGCCCATGCTGGTAATTTTTCCTTTAATCCTTTATCCTTAGGAAAGACATATTTTGTATCATCCGTATGCGATTCACCTTCTGTAATAAACTTCGATAAGAAATCAACCAATTTCATTCTTCTCCAAGTTCCATCATCATTGCTCTTAATTTCGAACAACGCATTCGTACATACAACCAAACTGAATTGCGGCGTGAATATTTCTGAGTCAGAATATAATGCTCTTCCTAGAAGCGGATCTCCTCCGGTTAATTCTTTCATAATACCTTCATTAATAACGGATTCTTTTGATGGTTCTTGCATAACCGCATATCTCACACCCTTTAATTGCATTATCTCCGGTGTAGCACCTCCAATAGAACTTCTCTTATCAGTTACTAATGTAATTGGTACTGTTCCTTTATAATCACCCAAAGCCTGTGACATTAAATCCGTTAGAATTGATTTACCGTTTGAACCAGAACCTCGATAAATATTGAATACATGTTCTTTCTTAATACCAATTAAACAAGACGCTAAATGACTCCACATATATGAGCACAAATTTTGTTGAGGGAATAATTGCGACATGAAATTATTTATCTCATCCACCGTTTCTTTATTCTCCTGATAATTATATGCAATATAAGGAATTCCTGTAGTCTTTGTAACATAATCCTGAGGATATCCGTGTCTAAACACGTTTGTCTTAAAATCGAATACACCATTTGTAAAACACATTAAATACGGGTTAGAGTCCATGTGTTTAATAAAATCCTTATCAAAGAAGATTTCCATCGCCTCACGCATAATATTGTTTTTATCATTTGTTTTCTTTAATTTTATACAAATCTCGGCTACCTTCTTAATCTTTCTTTGGACCTTTTCGTGATTTTCATTATCGGCACCATGTTGCTGTGTTTCAATTAAATACTGATTTTGTTTGTCGGAATATAGCTGAAATAAGTCTTTAGAAATAGCCAAACGTAACCGTTGACCTTCATCCTTTTCCCAACGATGTCCGTTAAACACATACCATCTCTTATTTGTAATACTACCACAAACATATTTGTCCTTAAACATATGAAACAACACCATCGCATAATCCCAATCACCTGCTTCAAATATGGTTTCCTCAATGTAGTAATCGATCGTCTTTCTTTGGACGTTTTTATATTCCTCGTAAGCATCCTGTTTTGCCCAATACATAATGGAACGCTTTGTCACACCATCCGGACGTTTATTAAAATGTAGTTTCCAATCTTGATACAATTTAGGTATAGTATTATAATCAAAATCGTCTGCTTTTGCTCTAAGCATAACCCAAGATAAGAACAAACGTTCATCTGTATGTTTTAAAGCAAACGCAACTTGTCTGTTTAATAAGTGAGAACCAGGCTTATAATACTTTTCCGGTAAAATCTGTGTATATTCATGAATTTCTCGAACATATTGCTCGTTAATTTTTAAAGAGGACATGATTTTATCGTTTGCCATTTTAAGTGTTTCTAAGTTGGTTATATCCGTTATTTGAATATCTTCTTCTTCCAAAACTAAATTGATTTTCGTTTTGGTACCAGAAGCCTTTTTAACTTTCGCCTTCGTTTCTAATCGTTGTTTGTATTCATTTTCTATGTTTGGGTTCATTGTAAATTTAGGATGTTGACTATATTGTGCCGACAACAAACACAAATCTTTTGACAAATTAAAATCTTTTAGTGATTTTGGCGTGGTTATCCAATCGTTGTCATTTGTATCTAATTCTGCCGTAACATAATACGTCATTTTATACACATCAAACCCTGGTTTCTGTGAACCATACATTTGCCAATTGGCCTTTCCTTTACTTATACCTTCATCTAAAACGTTGTCCCAATCGTTTTTTAATGGTAGCTCTAAAATATCGCCGATTTTGTTTAAAACTCTGTCACGTAACATCATCTGCATTGTTCGGTCCATTTGAATGCCAATAATCATATGAATTCCGTCTTTTGTGATTTGTTTGTCGGCAACCCTATTTACAGTTGGTTTTTCCATGACAAATATTGGAAACTGTTTATTTTCCTCAAAAACATAGAATTCCTTAAGTTCTTCCAAATACAGTAGAATAATATCCTGTATATGACCGGTTTCATGAATTCGGTTTGTTACGCTATAATCGTAACGAAAATCAAAATCCACCATTATAGGCCCACAGTCATCCAACTGTTTTTCTGTCAAATACTCTTTTCTATTTTTTACAAATATGTAATCATAATACAGCTTGTAAAATGTAGGTAGCTCATCTTTGTCTATATGATAAGAACCACCGTAAACATTTAAATCGGTGCTTCCTATTCTTGTATGAGTTATTTCTTTATTTTCATTTGTGCTGCCTGACTTCACAGTATGCTTTGCTAAGAAATCACTCAAATCCGAGTATTGGTTATTTGTTGTCATTGTTATCATTTGTTGATATTATATATGGATATTTTTCTAATTCATTTTTTTTTTATTAAATAAATTACGGTAAACTGTTTTTATAATGTATTTTAAAACTATATAAACATAAGATGATATGATATAAGTAAATATGACAGATACTCAATCAACTATTAATAAATCAACAATACAACGTTTATTAAAGGATGTCAAACAGATTATAAAACATCCTTTAACTGACAATGGCATATATTATTCACACGATGAATCAGATATGTTAAAAGGATATGCTATGATTGTTGGTCCGGAAGACACTCCATATTTTGGTGGTTTTTATTTTTTTAAATTTGACTTTCCATTCGATTACCCATTTTCACCGCCCTTAGTAACTTATATGACAAATGACGGGAAAACGCGATTTAACCCAAATCTGTATGTTTGTGGAAAAGTATGTTTATCCATTTTAAATACGTGGAATGGTGAAAAATGGTCGTCTTGTCAAACTATTAATAGCATTTTACTAGCATTATGTACCTTGCTAAACGAGTCTCCATTAGAAAATGAACCAGGTCACAATAAGAAATCTCCGGATTTTATTCCTTACCAGAAAAGTATTGAATTTAGTAATATTAATTTTGCTGTATGTGAATTAATGAAACGTAGCACAAATAAAATACCACATCCGTTTCAGTTATTTTACCCATTTATGAAAGAGAATTTTTTAAAGAATTATAGTAAACTATTAGCATTTTCTGAAAAAAATATGGATAAAAATGGTCCAGCA
>Ga0247722_10001766_pt1 | contig 11672 bp, 9 predicted proteins | sample MSEWelMarce3H_FC_FD_189094 | JGI IMG/M metagenome (GOLD analysis project Ga0247722, IMG submission 189094) | Subsurface sediment microbial communities from gas well in West Virginia, United States - MSEEL Well Study Marcellus 3H_FC | ecosystem: Environmental > Terrestrial > Deep subsurface >... | reverse complement strand
TCAAGCAAATAGGTTCAAAGATGTTGAATACACTTATAATTCAACAAAAGAAATGAAAGAACAACAATTATGGGTTTCCTTTATTTTCTCCCCCTTTACGACCATTAAATCCCTTTTAAATTCAATCAAATTGAAACCCTCCCAAAAAACATTTTTTCTGCGAATAATACATGCGGCTTAAACCTGTGTTACGCACTTTTACATTTATTATTTCCCTTTAAAAAATGCAACATCTTTATTCCAACTTCTCGGGTATGAAGACATCTGTGCCCAACGCCCATTGTAAATTTTTTTTGTTGGCTTGGAGATACGTGATTGGGAATTTCATCCAGCGGTCAGTCTACCTACATGCATTGAGCGGCTGGTGTCTTTTGTTTAGTGAAGGAGAACAAAAGCCCAAAGGGTCTTGAAACAAATTTGACCTGGGGGAAAGATACCTGGTTAGGGGAAGATCAGGACTAGCTACAATTTATGTCTTTTTTTTTAAATAAAGCCGGATCCTCTAGTCTAAGGTTTGCCGTTTGCCTGTAGTCTTTGAATTCCGGCAAACTGTACGACTGTATTCAAATTTATTATACGGTTCCGACCATGAGAATCTCAAGACAACACGGTATAGCACCATCAGTATATAATAACCAGCGTTATTGCTGGATGAAACCTGCTGTTACTTGGCTTATGAAATAAAATGATGACACAGGTCGTGTACCAAAATATTTTTCTTCATTGGATAATCTTCGCGTTTTATTTTCTCGGAGATCTGGATGGCGATCTTATTAAGGACAACGGTCAAGTTGGTTATTTAACGAAAAAAGTATACGTACAAACGAAAAATACATGGCGCTGTTTATTTTCCATCAAGTTGTGCGTGGCTGTTGATTGAGAAATTACGGAACTGATTGATTTTAATTACATTTGTTGAAAAACATTACGTAGTCTATCACTGATCTATCAGTAAAAAATGTAATTACTGCACATTTCCAATTTGATGATATTCCGCTAAAAAAAATCACATCAGCAAATGAAATTCGTCGAGAAACTCCCATCTTCAGTAAAAATATGTTACGCAAAGAAAATCAAATCTATGCCCGTTGTTGGTATCTTTTTCTACACCAATAGAATTTGAATTTTGAAAACATATTTAATATAAAAAAATGTTTTATTAAAATAGAAAGAAAACACGGATTTCAGCGAATGACATTTTTCTAATAAAGAATGTTCAGAAATGGCGGGAAAAGTGAAGTCTAGCTAGAAGGGCCATGTATCCAGTACCCGTATATCAACGTTTCTTTTGGCGCATCCCAGTAAGAAGAGGGTTCTGAAATCCAGGCATACGCTGTGATACGCTGCTTGCTTGCTTGGCTTTTTCTTGTTCGACCTCGCCTCGTGTTGCCTTTCGTGGTCGGACTTTTTACCCTCCGAATTTAGACAATTTATCTGAAATCTCGGCCTTTTTTTGATCTACATGCATTACTCTTCGAGGTAACAGTTTTTATACGTTATATTAGGTGTTAAATATCTTGGTTTGGAGCTGCAACTGACTGGTAAATAGGACTACCAACAACATCGGTTTAATGGCGTTCAAAAGTGACGCATATCGATTAGGTTGATTTTATAAAGTGTTTTACCTCTTCTTAATAGCTTGTTAATTTGCTTTTTGTCTTGTTATATATCTAAGTTTCAAAAGTTGATAGTCTAAACTTATGGTTTGTAAACATTTCCAGGTATAAGTAATGGAAGGTCATCACCAGCAGTCTAATGCAACCAATATGCACCAGCAGCACACAAATCCAGAACCAACCACTAAAAATCGTAGTGCAGGAGGAGGAGGTGCAGGCAAAACAAGTAAAAAGAGGAAAAGGAATCAAGATCTTGGTCCAGGAGCTCCTCGTCAACCTGTTAATGGTATAGATACTCTAGTCCTTGTTCACTCTAAATTTAACAATTAAATATTTTTGCTTCTAAGCATTTTCCGTGTTGCTTCAACTTTGTTCAGTTACTTATAAAGCATTCTATTGATTGAAAAAACTTGAATTTTACAGGTTATGTACGGTTCCTGAATGAAAGAAGAGAACAAGTAAGGGCTGCCAATCCAAGTGCAGGTTTTGCTGATATTATGAAAATAATGGCCCAAGAATGGACTCAACTACCTGCTGAGGAAAAGCAAAAATATATGCAAGCTGCTGAACAGGACCGTCAACGCTATCAGAAAGAATTGCAAGAATATCAACAGACAGAGGCTTACAAAAGCTATGTTCAACAGCAACAACAGCAACATGTTCAACAGCAATTACATTTGCAACAACAACAGAGACAAGCTATGCAAGCTACTCATCAATCTCAGTCACAGGTAATATCTGGTTTTCTTTTACCTATATACTGTTATTTTTATCAAAAATACTCGTTGATGTGCAGCAACAACCGGCGGCACATTCATCTCACAGCCAAGTCCAGGCTCAGCCATACATCCAACAAATCCAGAGTTACAACCCCCAGTTGCATATTGTCCAACATATGCAGCCAGGGCAACATCAACAGCATGGCGATAGAAGTAACAATGCCGCTGGTCACCGTCCTGATGGGTCAGGAAATCAAGTCGGTGTGTTCGACATTCCCATCTTCACGGAAGAATTTCTCGATCACAACAAAGGTACGCTTATTTTAACACAATTTCGGTGTAGTTTGAAATGGAAATGCATTCTTTATTTTGTTCATTTAGTTAGAATTTGGTTGTTAAGGATCTTTTGTTTCAAAACAAATAGTGAAATAGATTAATAAAAACTGGTTTTCTTACAAAACAAAAGGATCTCAATTAAGATGATGTATTGTAGGACAAGTTTTTGGCTCTTGTAGTTAAGAAGACTCCACCACACTGCCTTCTAGCCGTACACTACGCGTAAGGCGTGAAAAAAAAGAAATTACAGTTGTAGGCAGTGTGATGGATCTTGGCCTATTTTTAATCTAGTGAGCATTGCACCAATGCATGGGTCTGGCTATTCCTTCTTACCCATCACCTTGAAACCGTTTCCTTCTAACCCTGTTATGTTTGATGTGGCTTTTCAAAATGATTCAATAGTAGATGCTAAACGAGCTAAGCTGCCGATGTGTCATTTTCTCGTGTAGCGACTGGGGTGCAGGCCTTCTTCAATGCAAGAAACTTGATAATTTTGTGAAAAGGATTTGATCCATAACTTCTTAATTTTTAAAAAAACCACAAATGTATACTTTGAAGGATTTGAGTATATCTCACGGGGAAATGTTTTAAGATTACGTGTATTCAGTGATAAAATAAGTGTGGGATTTTATGCTTATTCCAAAGTTTTTACGGAATGAATAAAAGAAATTGCTGGGCTTACTATACCATTGTAATGGTAGTGATTTCTTAGGGAAATGAAAAAGTACAAAGTTTCACGCTCAAGTAAAATTTTTAGCTCTTTGAGTTGCCGAAGATTATGACACATTGGTTATTTTAAAACTATTGAGCCAAAGCCAAGTAGAATCGGAATTTTTTCCGTTGACACCACAATTTGCCTGGACTACCATTCCATTCAAATCATAAAGAAATTCCTTTGAACCCTTGACAACCCTGTAATGGTCCTGCCCCGTCTTAGTCCGAGAAACAGAGCTGCGGCAGCTGCGGAAAGCTTCAGCCGAGTACGAGGAGCAGAATAGCGCCCTGCGGAAGCACGTCGAGACTCTTCAAGCGGCCGTCAGTCGACTGGAAGCGGAAACAGAGCAGCAGCGACGACACAGCGCCGCGCTACAGCATCACCTCGACAGCCTGCGCGATGTGCTGGCCAACAGTTTTGCCCATTTGCCCCTTCCAGGTGACTCAACTTTCAGAATCTATTCAGATTTAAGAATGGACCAAATCTGGAAATACTAGCCTGTTTCTATATCTGATTCCAATCGAGTAGCCGCTAAGGTACGAATTCCGACAACTTTCGCTGAACTTTTTTTATCTGTCCTTTCCTTGGCACACCATTCTTGCTTTTCTTAAGAAAAAAAAAGTGATGCAGTAGCCTTCGTTCATTCAATCAAGATTCAGAGTTGGTTTTGACAATTGGTTTCCTTAAAAGTAAATCCGATCGAAATATGTAACTAAACGCTTCACGATTCCTGATGAAGGCTAGCGCTTTAACCAACGGCAATAATTTTTTTCATTTTCCGAAGGTTATAATGAGACTCCCACGTCACAAACGGTGGATAACTACATGGCCCATTTGCGCTCCATAATCCAGGAAGGATCGCCTGAAAATGCTGGATTGATTGCCGCCGCGCGCGATATCATATCGCGTCTGAATTATTCCGCCTAATATCTTCTGATTTGACTACGACCCGCCACACTGACAGTTTTCTCTTCCTCTTCCGCAAGAAAAAGTATTACTACTTCAACCAACAATATCGTCGCTCCGCTTAAGTCTCTACCAGCTGTGTTTTCTTTCAAGTCTATCACTCGCGGTTGGACTCGACGTTTGGGATTCTTCTGGATCCTAGCTAGCTTTCACGAATTCTCTGCGGCAACTTTGTTTTCTTTTTAAATTTTGATTTCCCGCATAGATCAACGTTTTGTTGTGAGAGTACAAATAGTAGCGCGACTGGTATCCTTTCTCCCATTCTTCTTTCTCTTATACAACGTAGATCGATTCCAAACTCTTTAAAAACAAACTTACAATGAGACTTCTTCTTTGCCTGCGTGCTTACAGTGAACATCCTGCTCGTTCACCCTTACCTTCGTATCACGAGTATTCTACCTGGTTGTATGATTTGTGTGCTTGTTTCCCTCTCCCCTACTATTCCCCATTACTACGAAATTCAGACTGAACAAATCGGACATGTTTCTCGCCCTCGAATCTTCCTTTTTTTCCTGTAAAGCCTCATTTGTAATCCTTTCCGCAGTTTTTTATGTTAAGCGATTTTAAATTTTTTTTCTTTTTCGTCTGTAGAAATTGATACTGAAAATCGGTAGGAAGGAAAAGTTCCGAGTGCTCCGGAACCAGTCTGTCTAAAAGAAGAAAAAAAAATTATATACCTAGCAATACGACATTCATGAAAACACGACTAGATATACAAAATTAAAACAAAAAGAATTTAGCTGACTGGTTTCGAGTGAATTTAGAGCTGTCACTATGAAAAAGAGGAAAGTTTGATTGAAAATTGTGTGCCATGGGTCATCCTAAAAAGATCACGCTAGCTCTTTGAAAGGCTCTTGTTTTTTTTGCTCGTTTCGTTCCCCCTCCCTACCCCTTTTAATTAAATGCATATTGCCGTTATGTTGAAGTGCTGATCCCAAGTGATGAAATTCTTGCGACCTGTCCGCTCGTCCGATTTTGTCTTTTGGTTTGCTTCCATCTCGCCCTGATATTATTAGATGATGAATTTGGTTGAGTTTGGTCGAATTCTCCTTTATTTCTAATTGCTGCTGACATCTCACTGGGGACAGACGTATTTTTCCATTCGTATCGAGCAGTGCACTACCCCCCATCCCTCAACCATCTTCTGTTGGTTCTCCCATCCCCTATCTGCTCTTATGTCTCATTACATGTGTGCGACGTTTTATAATACCACTTTCCTGATAACTTTTTTTTTCTGATTTGTTGTTGGAGAAATCCTCAATTTTTCAATCTGTTCATTTTTATTTGCTGCTTCTCGGTCTCTATATCCTCCTCAGTTTGGTGTGTCGTCGTTGCGTTATAAACCGTCAGATATACCTTGATCCGTACGAAAATACAACGTGGCACTTTTTTTCTAAAAAAGAAAAAAAAATAATTTTACAATCTCTTTCGGAAAAATTCCATCGTAGTACAGTACCGAGAACCAGTTAGTTCACTGTAAATCTTGAGCAACTAGGACATTGGTATTTTTATGATGGAAGCCGTTTGAAACTGTGATACTCAGAAATACCCATCAACGTTCGAGTTTTTATTGATACTTTACATCAAGAAATTTTTCGTCGTCGCCGGGTTCTTATTTGTGTTTTATATATTTTTCTGGATGGGAAAAAAGGTTCCGGTAATGAAAATTTGTTTGTTTAGAAAAGAGCTAGGCCATCGCGACCACCAAGGCAGTGATGAAGCGAACAGTATTAACCGCTGCTTGATAATTATTGAACGATGGCCTTAGTTTTTTTTAAGTAGGTTCAATAAAAACGCGCTCTACTCTACCTTTGCTTGATTCCTACTGGAGTGCAGACAGCTGTTTTCTGAGAAATAGCCTAATCGCAATTTCCGCTCCGACAGGGACTCTAAACAAAGCGGCTTTTTCACAAGAGCCGCTTTGTTTTTTCTTCTATTATTTAAATTACTTTTCTTGTGCCGTCCCCTATTCTTCAATGTAATCATAGTTAGAAGAAGCATGATTGTCGTCTTGTTTATGACATCAGAGGGCATCTAGTTTTGACTATGAAACTTTCACTAGTTTATGATCTCTTATTTTCTTCTATTACATGTGACTATAGTTTTTTGAGGGGAGTGAAGAGACAATAAAACACCCGGCTGTTGATCGTCAATCTAGCAGCAACAGCGTTACCGTTTCACTGCCGTTTTTCAAGAAATGATCACTGGAGTTACCGAACGATTCCCGTCTGAAGCGGAAATGCGTTAGTCGTAAACCTTCCCCCCCAAAAGAAACCGCCGTCTTGAATGCGCTGACAAGATTCATCTCTCTGGCCAACTTTTTACTTGAATGGCACTGAAAAAAGACTCACTTTTAGACTGTTGAAAGACGACGATGTACAGTTTTTAATCTAGCGTGAATGTCGAGTCAAATTTATTTTCCAGCGAGCTACCCGAGTTTCTTGCCGAGGAAACATTGAACCCTTTGTTCAACCTTCGCGGAATTCATTTCCAAGCTGACTGAACAAAACCAACCGATGTTCTGTGTCTCTATCAGATCAGATTATTTTTACATATAAGTAATCAATACACGTGTACCTTTTAAGAATCATAAAACTTAACTGTCTTTAACTGAAAATTGCTCTGAAAGGAAAGGTAAATTTGTAATGCATGCGCACGGCGCTCTAGAAGAGGCTTGTAAGCGTCCAGTACCGTAGTAGCTAGAAAAAGGGGGAAGGGAAGGAAATATTCTTTTGTTGGCCTGCTCTGCGCGCCCCCGTGTTGTATTAGGGGGAACACACGCTCGAGTGTGATGTTTCCTTGATGACAGTCTCCCGGCCATCTAACACACTCATACACTGAAGCCGACTTTATTCTAATTTTTTTTTCATCGGGGGTTCGTGGGGCGGGTTTCTTATCCGTGTGAAATTGACGCCAACTTGACTAGTGAATATTGGAACCGAGTTTATTTTTTATTTTATTATTTTCGCCTACACTGGGATATACTTGCGTGCGTCGTGTAGTGTGTGTAGCGTGTGTGTAGTTGTGTGTGTGAGTGTGTGTGGATAAATAGTCGGGGGGAAAAACGCTTGAAAACAAGAGCCAAGATGGCGGCCAACAGTGATGATGATGGAAATGGTCCTCTTCACCTCTACGAAGTATTCCAAAACTGTTTTAACAAAATAACGTCAAACAACCTATCCAAGCCAGGTACAAATTTTTTTTAATGCTAAAATTTCAATTCCAAAACAAACATCCTAGTTGTAGTGCAATGCAAACTCGCGGGATTTAATACCAACATACAAGTGATCAACTGATTTGAGCAACATTTCTTCCAATGTTATTGTCTCATACAGCTTTGGTTTTAATTACTACTCTTTTTGAATATATAGATAAACCAAACTTTCCTCCTGCATACGCTGGAATGGATAACAGAATGGTGAGACGAGCTCTACAGTTGTTTAATAGTTTCTGATCCACGTTTTTTTAAATGTGTCTTTCTTTGTGCCAGGCCTACGGTCCACCTGCAGCTTATGCATCAGGCACAGCGGGTCCCATGGATGGCTATGGCAACGAAACTCCATACTTCCCTTTTGGTCATCCTTCTAGACAAGCCCCCAACTCTGGCCCAGCAAAGAGGAAAAAAGAAGTACTGTCACGAAGATAAATGTTTTTATGTTTTGCTCTAATTGTTGACTTCTTTTTTCTCTGCAGGGCGGAATGACAGAACACACAACTGATGGAATGGATTTAGTGCCTCAGCCATGGGTAAGTCATTTTCTATATTGAAAGGCAGTAAACTAAAACCAGCGTCATGACGGATGACGGACGGTGATCGTAAAGAGAAAAAATTGGCTTCGTCTCTCAACCTCTTCCAATCCTACCTCAAGCATTTATCATTCATGTTGAACAGTAAGACACCAGTACATAGTGTTTGATAGGTTCTGTGCATCCGGTTCCGTGATGAATGATAATTCTCATGCGTTCCGGTCACTGCTGTTGTGCAACCAAGTGAATCGCCACTAGGGAAGAAAGAAAAAAGTGAAACCGCATACTGGAAACAAATCAGAATACAACGATGCCGACCATCGAAATATAAAAGAATAAAATGAAGACCAGTCATCGAAACAGTTTTTTAAGTGGTCAGGTAGACTCAACAGGTTTCAGGGCGCCCGATGGAACTTAACTCTTCATAAGTTGTAAAATCTCGACTCGCCCAACTGTTGCCGCAGTCATTAGGTTGATGACGTTCAACGAACTCGGAAAAACAACAACAAAACAAATGAAGGCCGCGTGCGACATTAAGGCAAGTTAAAAGAGTGGGTGGAAAAATGACGACCGCAAACTGAAGGAGGGTTCTCACACATGATTTTTCGACAGAAAGTGAAGACAGAGAAGCTCCAGTCTTTTTTAACGCTCGTAACCATTACAGCTCTTTTTTTTTTCTCTAAATTTCGCCGTGTGTGTACTAATGGTTTGTCTCATTTTCTCTGCAATGGGTAGAGGAAGGGGGTTTTCGGTTCCTCCACGTGCTTAAAAAAGGAGAGCAACGGCCTGAAACCCTGATTCGAATTTCTTATACAAAAACTTTGATCTTCGTATTCAGCAAAATAAATAAATAAAATCCTACTGGACGATTCATTAAGACGATTGAGAAATGGAGAAAAAAAAGATGCGCGTATAAATAGAATATCGAGGTTACGGACGTTCTGGAGAGCTTTATCGATATCGTTAGAGAGCAACAGTCTGTTAGCCAAATTTTTGATGGGTTTTCTGTTGGCTGGCTAATTATAGGCTTGTTGATGATTCTCTTTTTTTCTCCCTCACTTTTCGTGCATGTCGAAATGAACGGCGTTGCCAAATATATATATATATATATAAATATCCATTTGTCCGTCACTGGAATGAAAAAAAGTCTACATTTTTATGGGAAAGAAAAAGCTGTTGGAGGGTGTCGTATTTTTTCTTCTTCTTTACTCTGTACTTTTTTTGGTGGTCGTCTTGAGCTCTTTCTTCACAGCGACAGTTAGTAACACGATCTGCTGGCTCTCCCCTCTTCTTTTTCTTCGTCAAAATTCAAAAGTAATGAAGTACTTTTTTTAAAATTCGAAAAAAGGTTCTCTATTTTGAAATATCTTAAGAGACGGCAACAGTGTAGAGGACAATAGCGCCCTCTACTACAAATTATCCTCCCCCACTTCTGTATACTCTTTTTTCCTTTTTCTCTTTTCAAAAACGGGGGGGAGAGAAGTAAGTGAATAACTAGCGTGGGAGGAGGAGCGAATGGACAATCGTATGTTCTCTCATTCTCCTTGCTTTCGTTCGGCCCCGAGCTGGATGGCGTCGCCGTTTGGGCGTCCCCGCGCCGATGTGCGTGCGTGTGTTTACCCTCGGGACATTTTCCGTGTGTGTGTGTCTTGTTGTTTGGGCCCTTTTCCTCCGTCAGTTGTTGGCTTCGTAGCGTCCGTGAAGGTTGGCTCTCGTTAGCCTCTCGTGTCGGCCGCAGCAAAACGTTAAATGACAACAAGTCACGTGTAGTGTGCATTCTCATCGACTAAAGTGAATTTGGAATTATTGGGGAAAATTATGACGAACGGAATGGTGGAACGCTATCAAACGAGTTCATCTGCCACGATGATGGGTTACGACTATCATCACCAAGATGGTAGTTCTTCCCTGTCTGGTGTCTTTGATGCTGCCTTTTCCGCTGCAGCGTCGACATCTTCTCGAAGGGGCGGCTACGCTCCTGCTAATTACGATGGCATGATGGCCAATTCATCGACAATGCATCAGGTATTTTTCATAGTTTTTTTCTCCTTCCTGTGCTCCAGTTTTTCGTGTCCCCCGTAGCCCAACAGGTAGCGATCGAATAATGGTGTACAGTACAGAGTCTAGATGAATAGCAGTGGAGACGGAAGACAAGCGATAAACGAGAGAAAAGAAGAGAAAGAAAGAGCAGCTGGTAGACTTTAGAAGGGGAGAGAGGGTGTACAGAGTTCAACACACGCCACCACACACGGCAGCTACTACCACCATGTGGCCACCTGCCGTCCAGGAATTTGAATGACCGGCATCCTTCTTTCCTAGCCAGAGCCACTCTTGGTCAATCTTTTGTTTGAAGGACTCGGGAATATTCTTATCAGTTAATCAATCAAAATCCCAGATAGACAGTTATCGTGCTGTTTTTTTTGTGTGTGTGTTTTTACGTGTGACACTTTGTGTCCGAATGCGACAGCCGTTGTCGCACGACATCTTGGCGACGAACGCCCATTGCACGACGATGATGACTAAAAAGTTTTTTTTTATTGGTATGCACGATGAATTTATAAAATTAACGTGAGGTTTCGACGTATCCGATTTATCTCTGATGGACTCATTTTAATTCAGTTGCAATAGTTGAATATTCACACGGTCACCAGTTCTAATTTCACTGAGGCGAATTTATTCAAAGTAAAAACTCGAAACATTAGAAAACCAACAGGTGTTGGAGTAGTATATGCGTTGTAATCTGCTGGCCAAAATTTATTTCAAGCGCATTATTCTCCCAGGCCTTTTTTTTTGCGCCCGAAGCCTTACGATGGCGTGAGCTGCTTTGTTTCTTTTTCATAAAAAAACCCGCTCTATTTCGTTGTGAGTGGAGCTAGTTATCAGGTTTTACGGCTAGGAAACAAGACTGGCCGGGTTCGATGGGTTCGGTGGACATTTTTCTCTCGTGTCCTACCATCGTTTTGTTCCTGGAATTTGCGTAGAGGATGGAGATTCTCACGGCGACTTCCGGAAGAAACGTCGGCGAAACCTTGAAGAGTCTTTGGTCTTTTATTTCTATGACCACCAACTAATGGAGAATGTACAGTTGCCGGGTCGACCGCTAGAATAGTTTCTTTGTTTCCCTTGGTTTCAATCCGACGATGATTGTTGTTGTTGTTAGGCCCGAGAGGGGGTTTACCGTAATGTGCGGTGCGCCCAAACAAGATCACGGTCCTCGTAGTGCGGGCGACCAGAACGAGACGATGCGAAACTAGCCATAATCTCAGAACCCAATCTCCCGACTGTGACGAGAATATGAATTAATGGGCCGTAGATTCTCATGTGCAACCTGGACGTTGGAAGATTTCTTCTTCCTCTTGCCCCTCCCCCCGTGAACAAGCCACAAAATTGAATTTAACGCCAGGTTTGTCGCACGTGTTTCCGCCGGATAACTTCCGCGCTCGAGCCATCGTCTCTTATGACAAACCGGACGAGTTCAAATGTCAAACTCTTCCTGGACAACATGTTGAATCCCAAGACATCTTGTGTGTGTGAACGGCCATTGTTGCCGGGTCAGTTGGGAGGTGGTGGAGG
>Ga0247722_10001765_pt1 | contig 11678 bp, 14 predicted proteins | sample MSEWelMarce3H_FC_FD_189094 | JGI IMG/M metagenome (GOLD analysis project Ga0247722, IMG submission 189094) | Subsurface sediment microbial communities from gas well in West Virginia, United States - MSEEL Well Study Marcellus 3H_FC | ecosystem: Environmental > Terrestrial > Deep subsurface >... | reverse complement strand
TCTGCCGGGAGTGTGCCGACGAGGGCCTCCACCACGACCGCTGGGAGTCTCACGAGTGCACCAGCTGTGGCTCAGGCATCGGCAACACCGACCACTACCACCGCCTGGGACTGTGCAACGCCGACTGCCAGGATGACTACATCGACTACCTGTTCGGCAAGCAACACTAAAAACAAAAATACAAAACGAAAAAGAAAACTCTTTTTCCTTGCTCATATTCATACACCACCACACTGCAGAAACTTATATGGACTCCGTTCTCTTTCCTCCCGAGAGGTCTACCTCGGACAAATGTTGTGCGGATGATTGCTAATTATCGGCAGACATCGTTTAGCGAGAACGATGCACTGGCTGAATGGCGTGGTGATGGAGGACTGCTTTTCGCAACCAGCGACGAGAAAGTCGTAGGCATGTTGCGGTTAGATAATCACAGGACATATACTGAATTATCATCATTTGTGGTGGATCCCAACCACCGAGGAAAGGGAATAGGAGAACATATGCTTTCGCATGTGATTCAAAACAATGACACCCCAATTTGGCTCAAAGTTCAACAAGACAACCCTGCTCAATTTCTATATGAACGGTCTGGATTTCGGAAATGCTCCGTCTCCAATGGCCGTTATCACATGAAGCTTACTTCGTCATCACGTAAGCTTTGTTGATACCCGAGACCTCCGCAACCAAATGAAACAACGCCCCCGCCAAGAAAACAGTCACCCACTTGGACATCCCAAGTTTTTCCGTAATCCAGAAAACTGGAAGCAGAAAAAGACCAACAAGGATTGCTTCGAAGAATACGTTCATTGTATTACAAAACGAATTTAGTTTTGTTAGTTCCATAGACCTCCCCCCAATAGACAAGATGATGGCTAACTGCACAAGCGCACTCGAGAAGATGCTGGACGACATGGACATCGGCGCATTCTACACTGGACAAACCTATATGATTCGAAACGACATGTGTCAATTCGTAATACATGCTATTGACGACAGAGCAAAGTATGTAATCTTTGAAGCCGAGCACACCATTGATGAGGAAGATGGCGAGGAATGGATCCAGGTGCGAACAGTTCGTCAGCGAAAAATGTCACCGACATTTGTTCAGATGATCGAGGAGAGTTTGGCGATTCAGATTGATCCTCACTACTTTGATGACGATGAGGATGAGGACCCTCAACCTATATCTTCTCGACCTTCAACGCCACCACCTTCTCGAGGGCGATGGGCGTAAACACTCTTTCACAATTATGAATCTCGGGTGTTCTACATTTCACACAAAATACTTTTTCATTGTGGCACGGACACTTGAACTCCAGATGGGTCTTCTTATTGCAGTTGGAACACTTCATTGGAAACAGGGGAGTTTGTTTGCTGGGAGTGGCTTCTTTTCGTTTTTCGGACCACACTCACAAACACTTGGACGACAAGGAGCTACACAAGGCGATGACTTGGGCATTGAAGGACAACTTAGATGCTTGAATGCGGTCTCACGATAGATACAGCCATACGCACACATATTTCGAATAATCTTGGGAAGACAGCACTGCATTTTGAGATAGTTTTCTAGATTTGCCACAAAACCATTTCGTTTTGAAAGACAATGAAACAGATTCCCTACATAACATTTGTGGATTCGGATGTTAAATTCGACGCAGTATCCTTTGGGAAGGATGTTGATATATACCTAGCTGACCCCAATGGTTGGGAGTCAAAAGGATATAGTTTTGTTCGTGTTCAAAAGGCATCACCTACCACGGTGAGAATCTACCTGTCGAGTCCAGAAACAATCAAAAAGTTTGGATGTAAGAGCAATTTGTCCTGTGCTGAAATGGGTGGAACAGAAATGAGGGTAAATGCGATGCGTTGGTCAAAGGGAGCTCCAGACAGCAAACTCGATCTGGATAGTTACAGGCAATATGTTGTCTCTCACGAGATGGGTCATATTTTGGGTCATGACCATGTCAAATGCCCTGGAGCTGGACAACCAGCCCCAATTATGATGCAACAAACATTGGGGATTGGTGAATGTTCTCCAAATACAAAAGTTTAGTTCGAGTACGCCAGACCACCCATCCCACTCATGATGCGCAGAATATTGTAGTTGACCGCATACACTCGGAAGGCATACGGGTACGCCTTGTTGGGGAAGGTGCCCTGGCCACCTGCCGTAATGCTATCGAACACCAGCGTTGCCGTGTCAATGCGAGAGAAGTTGCAAGTGCCCGTCGGCTGGTGCTCCTCGGGCTTGAGTGCGAAGGAATACACGTTGATGGGGTTGTTGGTTCCGAACGACTGCTGCCCGACGTTCGGGGGGAAGATTGACAGAATGTTGGGAACAGCGCCGCCCGTTGCCATGGAAATCGCAGTCGAGTTCGCAGGGCCGACGGGCTGGCTGAGTTCATACGTTCCGGCACCACCATTACCCGTGCCAGAATCAACAATATACGTGCCGGGCGGGATTGCATAGACAGTCGAGCCACTCGTAAAACTACCCGTCACCATTGAGTTCTCAACAATTACAGATGTTCCCGCCTTCGTAATACCCGAGCCAATCGTCAGGACATTTCCCTGAACCGTCACACTATTCACATTTCCAACTACAGCAGAGGTAGGAGTGTAGGTGAGTGCGGTCGCCAGGTTAGCGGTCGCAACCGTGGAGTTGCGAGTGGGCCAGAACCCACCACCCGAGTGGTGCTGGTAAGGCTGAACCTTCCAGAAGTAATCACCATAACGCTCATCGAAACGGTCCTGCCCGTTAATCTGGAGACGGCACTTGTCGACAATGTCGTCATAGGAGAAGGGCTGTGTGTAACCAACGGCGGAGGTCATATCGCTTGCGCAATCCGTCTTGCGAACATCCTGGAACACCCAAATCAGCTCCTTGACGGGGTGATTCAGGGTCAGGTCAATACGAGCATTCGCAGACGTGATGGTCTGGGGAAGACCATACTGGAGCTGGTCAATCAGGTACTCGTGGCTCTCCTGGGCAAACCGACGGCGCTCATCGACATCAAGGTAGATGTAGTCAATGTACAGCGACATATCCTTGATCTGGGGAAGAGCCGATGCAGCTGCGGAAACACTGCTGTAACCACCCTTGCTCACAAGGTCGGTTGCCTTGTTGAGATAGATGTTAAAGCGAACCTCGTGGTACTGAAGAGCAATCAGGGGAAGAGCAAGACCGGGGTTGCGGTTGAACCAGAACTGCAGAGGAACGTAGATCACACCCGGGCGACCACTGCACGAGTTGTCGGAGGTAATGTCACCCCCCAAGTTACCACCTAGCATTGAGTCAAGCTTCACAGACTCATCGTAGGAGGAAGTCAGATTCTCCCAGAGGAAGAGCCACTCACCATAGTGGGTATCAATAATCTGGCCACCAATCTCAAGCTCAATCTTCTTGAGGAGCTGGTAACCCAGACGGCGCTGGTTATCACCCGACCACAGAACAGGGCCTGTGCTGACCGCCGCCGTGTCGGGGAGTACAATCTGGATGTAGGTCTTCCAGATGAGGTCAGCATTGCGATTCACAACGGCAACAAGACGCTGGCCATACGAGGGAGCACCCGTAAAGTTCACACGGAAGGCCTCCATGGCGAAGTTCGTGTGGCGCTTGTACAGCGTCTTCCAGAAGGTAATGTGAGGATTTCCCGAAATATAGGCATCCTGTGCACCATAGGCAACGAGCTGAAGGAGACCACCACCCATTTGTCTTTATACTTCAAGAGGATATATTTGTTTCCAAACTAACAATGAAACAAGCACAAAAGTTCTGTCGGTGTATCAAGTCTGTGCGGAAGACATTGAAAAATCGCAAGGGCTCCACGAAGGAACAGGGGGCGATTGCCGTATGTGTCAAGAGCGTTCTACAGACTCGAGGACGAACCATTAAGAAGTTCAATTGTGGGAAGAAGGCTCGATTGGTAACCCAGAAGAAGTAAGTGCTTGACTTGCAGCCATTTGCTCGGCCTTCTTTCGTGTCGTTCCATGACCAAATCCGAGTTGCTTTCCAGCTTCATCGCAAACGGCTACTCGAATCTCATTCTTCTTCGGGTCATTCGAAAGCATCGTATAAACAGGCGTATACTTGAACTCCCGTTGGCAATACTTTTGAAACATATCCTTGTAATTGGTCACCGAGGTTACAACATCCTCAATGTCCAGATACGCTTCCATTACTGCGATAATGAAGGTATATGGAACATCAAACCGATTGCCACAATCTGTCCACAACGCCCCAAGAAATGCTTCGAAGATATCTCCGAGTTTCTTAAGGTTTGTGCGTCCTGAAATCGCTACCGATTCTTCATTGTGCCTCGACATGACATAGAACTTGTCCAGTCCTAGATGTTTGGAGAGAAACCCAATTCTTTCATTGTTGACCAGCTCTTTTCGAGCATCTGTAAGGAACCCTTGCTTCTTCTCGGGATACTTGTGACGAAGATAGGTAGCAACACAAACTCCCAAGACAGAATCCCCTTCGAATTCTAGACATTCGTAGGATTCGTCTTGTAGAGGCATAACACCCTGTGGGCAAGGGGCAAGTGTTGATATGGTTCCATCGGGGCTTGTGTATTCCGTTCTACGGACATAAGTTGTATGAACCATTGCAGTTTGGAATATCTTACGGTTCGTGACACGATAATGCGGCAGTCCGTGTTTGCGGAGTATCGCATGGATGTCTTTTTCCGTAAAGTATCGATTGTGAGGATTGTAAGGGGAGTATGTGTCCATATATTTCTATAGACCTACAGGGTTTATGTTCGTTTTCAATAGTACTGGGGGAACGTGCGACGAAGACCCCAATAGACCGCACCGAAGATGGCGGCATGAGTCAGAACCTGTGTCCATCGGGAACCACCCGCGGGCAGAACAACAAACAGACCCGGTGTCAGCAGAATAAACAGAAGCACGGGGATGATGATATTAAGGTCCATTTTAGTCTTTTAGTGAGAGAATACAATGCCCATCCTCAAGAAGTCGAAGAGAACGGTGCGTAGCCCCGAACTAATCAGTCGTGGCCCTCGCGGTTGCTCATTTCCTACAACCGAGACAGAGACCCGAACCTTTACCGCGGGCGAACCTGTTTGCGGTAGAACAGCAAACGGATCGGTTGAATCCTATACTTTTTCCAAGATAGAACCCCCGCATCCTTGGGACAAGGGGACTATGTATGCGCTTCGCACGGAAGACGGTGTAGCAAGCGTTACACTGCCATGGAAGGATGTAGGTAAAATCAAAAAGATGTCTGATACTCTGATTAGTTCGATTTCTCGTCAGAAGAACATACCAGACGAACTTGAGGCAATGATTAAGAAATATGGCGGAAAGAAGCGACGTACTCGGAGACGGCGTTCTACTCGGAGGTCTTGAATGCCTTTAGGTCAAACTGGAAATCATCGCCCTGAAGCTTAGGCTCATGACGACGGCTGATTTCGCGCATCAAATCCTCACCGTGTTCGGGTAGGATTTCCATAACATACTCGGTCAGTTGCTTCTTGGAAAGAGTCCAACCCTTCTTCCACTCGCCTGGCTTCTTTACCGTAAAGATCATCTTGGACTTATCCAGTCTGATCTCTGCGGGCAGAGGCTCCTTGGGATGTGCATACTCGGCAGCCAGGTCAAGTTCGATTGTTCGTCGCTCATCGCGTAGCTCGGAAGCCTGAGCATTAATTACTGAAAGCTTCTTGGATACATCAAGATAGCGAGAGACGGTGCGCTGAAGGGACTCCATTGTGCTGTCCTTTCTGACTGAGTATTTAGTATTCGTTTTGAACAAGGGATGTCGTGGTTGGACAGCGACGAAATTGAGCGCCTTCGTACGGTATACAACAAGGAACATCCAAAGGAGGCACCGATTGAACAGGCAACACCTGAACTAACGTGGGGAGCACTTCGAACTCGTCTTGGGGCAAAATGCAAGACAGGTCGCGCAGAGTGCATTGTAGCCTCGATGCTACAGCGCCCTAAAGCACCCGAAGATTGGAAACTAAACCGGTATGAATGGCTCTCAAGCGATGATATTGATGCTGTTGAGAAGAACTATACCGAGATATTCCCGGACTATTTCTATGTCGGTTCTGTTCCCATTGATTTTGATTTGAAGAACGAGACTCGTCAGTGTGTTGTTAGTGCCATCTGCGCAATGAAGCTTGAAGAGTTGTACAAAAAGGGACACCATCGAATTGGAATTGTTATCAACACGGATCCCCACGATGGTCCTGGACAGCATTGGGTAGCTGTGTTTTGCGACATTCGTCCTGAACTTGAGCATCCTCGAATGACTTATTTTGATTCCTACGCGATGCATCCTGAGCCTGAGATTCGGGTTCTCATGAGGCGTTGGAAGAAGCAATGGGATGAGACCGGAATCCATAAAAAGGGCATGAAATTGACCTACAACAAGACACGCCACCAATACAAGGATTCCGAGTGTGGAATGTATTGCTTGTACTTCCATTACGCATGTCTAATTGAACTGCCCATGGAGAAGTCGATTCCTGACGATGTTGTGAATAGTTTCCGCAATATGTTGTTTCGGATGTAAAAGAATAACATACCAAAACAATGGAGACTCTTGCAGCTGTTGGTTTGACAGGACTTCTTGCTTACTTGCTCTATGACGGAAAGATAGAGGCTCCAGCAGGATCCCGAAAGAGGTTGTGCGACTATTATGCCGCAGGTTCTGTCTTCGAGCCGATTGATGATGCGCTACGCCGAGGGATTCGTGTGTTGGAAGTTCATGTTTACTCGGATGAAAACGACCAGCCCGTTGTCGCAAAGAAGTCTCTGACAGAGGGATATGACTATGTCTCCGACAATGTCAGTTTTGAATCTGTTTGTGTCTCGATTGCAAACGATGCGTTTCCCTCAAAGGATCCCTGTGTTCTGTCAATTGTCAGCCACACGGACAAGACTGTAACGATGAACAAGGTTGCGTATCATCTGAAGACAACGGTTCGTCAGCACTTGACGGACGAGAAGGATATTGGGGTGACACCAATTGACTTACTCGCCAACAAGCTGATTCTTGTGTCGGGTGGGAACATTCATGGAACTGATTTGGAGCAACTCATAAATCTGGATTGGAACAGTAGTTCAGTGCGCCGTCTTACATACCAGCAGGGTCTGTATCCTCGTGATGTCGAAGAGTTGAAGAAGTTTTCAAAGGAAGGAATTGTATTGGTGGCCGCAGACCCAGAGTTTTCACCCGTGAGCGTCAATCCCTACACCCCCGTAGCCTATCGATGCCAGTGGAACTTTTACCTTCGCGGCCCTGGTGGATTTCTGGAGAGGAAAGAATAACTTCTTTGCGTTAGAACAAAATGGAAGGTGGTAAGACTAACAAGTGGCTAACGCACGTCAAGAAGACCCTCAAGGCCCACAAGGGCAAGTCCTTCAAGGCGGTACTGAAGATGGCGAAGAAGACCTACAAGGGTGGTGCGGATGTCGCCCCCCACAGCCCGGATGCAGGCACGTCCATGAACACCGCTGCCCCCGTCGGTGGCCGTCGCCGGTCCCGCAAGGCCTCCAAGAAGTCCACCCGCCGCACGCGCAAGCATTAAACTTGCCAACTAATAATGAGTAACCTACTCGCTCGCCAACGGTTATTGGCAGAGCAAGCGCGTACGATGCGCGAAACAGCAGTCAAGGTAGCCGAACAAAACCGGCTCCAAATGCTTGCTGCAAGACCTCCTAGACCTCCTATGAGACCTCTACGACCCATTCCATCCGAAGGAATTGGATTCTTAAAGGGATCAAAACGAATTACAATTCGTAACTATAAGAGAAAACACAATGGACGAACCAAAAACAAGACGAGAAAGCAAAAAGTCCGCAAGGGATAAAGCGTCTGGAAAAGACACCTGTTATTCTTCAAAACACATTCGAACAATGGAAGCTCTTCAAGAGAAGAAGAAGCTAAAGTAGATTACGATGAGAAACACGATATGTTTTCCGATGGTCGCGTGATTTGGTGTAGCCACCACCCGCGAGTTTTCGACATGTTTTTCCCCGATAGGTCTTCTTGGAACACCCACTCTTGTAATACGCAACACGATGTGCGTATCCACGGTAGCTTGGGATATCTACCTTTACAAATCCAGACAACTCCTTCAATAGACCATACATCCAATGCATATACGCTTTGCGAGACCCCAAATCGGGTTCATTCTTTTTGATGTAGTTTTGAAACACCCTTGCTAATTTTGAAAACGGATATGATTCCGCCAAATGATGTAGAAAGGTTCGCTGAGTCGCCATATCTACTTCTTCGGGCTTGTCAGGGTAATTGTAGGCAATCGCAAACAGAAAGTCGCGACCCGGAACGTTTACGGGTTTCAGCTCTGCATACCTCTGTTTGATTTCCTCGAAGGATGGGTCAGCGTCGGGTGAGACAACGACTGGATCTGTTTTTGATTGTTCTCGAAGTTTGTGATTCACCATATTGTGGATTTCATACAACCACTTGCCTGGATCACCTCGTAGAGGATGCTTCTGTACAAACTCCGTTGTGGAAGCTCGGCAGTATTTACAGGGCAACACATCTTTCATCTCGTTTAGAACATCATCGGGGTGCGGACTCCTGAATGCGATTAGATGAAACAATTGCCATGCACTCGGCCCCCAGAAGCGAGTGTCCATATTGTCTCTACACCAAAAATAAAGTATGCCTCAATGAATAAAATGCTTGATAACAAGGATATTATCATCTTGACTGCCTCGTTCTACCTCGCGACGGTGGTTGCCAAGTTCTTCACGTCGCTGTCTGAGGATATCATCACGCCCCTGCTGGCACCCGCAGCGTCCGCGGGCAAGGGTATTTCTGCCATCACCGTCAACCTCGGCGGTATCACGCTGAAGGTAGGCGAGTTCCTGTCTGCCCTCGTCAACCTGGTAATCTCCTTCGTGCTGGTGATCTTCACGATGGGTGTCCTGCGCACGTACTTCCTTTCCCGCATTGGTGCCTCCCGCACTGCGTAAAGTAAAAAATGAAGATACATAATAATGGCTTGGCTCGATCCTAGAACCTGGTTTTCATCCTCTGAAGCTGCTGCGCCCCCGCCCCCTGTCGCAGAGACTGTACCGGTAGGAGGTCCCTACGGTGGTCGCAAGCGCAAGAACAAGCACAAGACTCGCAAGTCCAAGAAGCTTTCTACTCGTCGTCGCCGAACCTAAACTTGGTGTATCCAACACCCTTGCGTAGAGGTCCATAGGTAGCAATAATCCGCTTCTTCAATGCTACAACACTCGCATTCATCGCATTGTGCGTCCGCTTCCACCCATCAAAGGTGGTAGCAATCGTATTCCAATTCGTACCCTGAGCCAGCTCAGTCTCCACAGGATGGATGAAGTCGCGCATAAACTGTGCGAGTACATCTGAATCCTCCTGATACTCGGAAGTGTAGGAATCCACTTCGCGAGGTGCAACCAACTTCTGAAGCCCACGGCCTTCACTATAGACATGAATCAGGTAGTTCATGAAACAGGTAGCCCATTCATCAGAAAGAACCTTCTGCTGAATTGACTCATCCACCATATACTCATTCTTGTTGGCAGGATTGGGATTGTAGATAAACTTGGAAGGGAAGTGAACCACCTTCAATCGTCGCCAAGTACCTCCATCCGTCGTGTTCACCGTAGGCTTGTCATTACACGCCAGATGGAACTTTGCATGCACATCAAACTCAATCATCTGCTTCGACCCAGCAAACAGATCTCGGCAGGTAATCTTCTCCGCAGAAGTCAGCTCCTTGAGAACACCCGTCGATAGTGGCTCACCCTCGTCGGGCTCCGACATGAACACGAACCGACGACCACGCATACGCATCAACTCGGGCTGTGCTGCACCTGCCTTGTTACGCTTCTGTGTGAAGAGCGCAATGTTCACCTTGTAGCAGTAATCACCCATACCCTGACCCATCAAGTTCATAATCATCGACTTGCCGTTCGAACCCGTGCCCGTCATGATGTGAAACCGAGGCTGGAAAACACCCGACAGACACGTTGCAAGATGCTTCAGGAAGTACTCTCGAACATCCGTATTGGGAAGCACACGATGCAAGAACGTATTGAGTTCATCCCAGCAGGCATACTCGTGGTGCTTCTTCTCAGGATTGTAATCAACCTTGGTACAGAAGCTGATGCAATCCTCTGGTCGACCCTCGCGGAATGTCTGGGTCAGCGTGTCGAAGATACCATTGTTGAATGCCAGCAGATGCTTGTTGTCATCCAGCTTCTTACCAAACTCTGCATCGAAGAACAGAATCTGACACTCACGCATCACGTTGCTCTTGAGTGCCGTTGACTTGAGCTTCATACGAGCCGTCATAAACTGCTTCTTGCGCTTCTCTGCACAGCAGACATCACACGACATATCCGGCTCCTTGTGCGAGCAAGGGTCCAAGTTCGAGAGAATCGCACTCTCCTGCATTTCCTTCTCTAGGTACAGCTTTGCGACATCGCTCGAGAGACGACGCAACAGTTCTACGCCCTTCTCTGAATTCTTCCAGATGTGTCCAACATAGTAGTACCAGTCATTGTTGATGTAGGAAGCACACTTGAACTCATCACGATACTTGGCATATACCACCATCGCAAAATCATAGTCCGTCTGTGCTGCTGCTGAGATATCAATCAATCCATTCACATTGCTCTTCTCAATGTCATCGTATCCATCACGATTGTCCTCTCGTGACCACCATCGCAGACTCTTCTCACTGAGTCGCTCACCCTCCGCACGGAACCCGAAGGTAGACCACTTGCTTCGTGCCTCGCGCTCATTGAACTTCTCATGCTTTGCGCTGAAGTCCAGCCACTCATCCTCCAGGTCGAAATGAATATTCTTCAGGCAGAACCCTACATCAATCCACAGCTCGTAATTGATATGCCTCTCTGCACTGAGATTGTTCAGATGTGCCTTGATATACTCGCGCTTGGGTTGCGTGAGAGGCTCGACATACTGACGACCGGGAGAAGAAGCCCGTGCACTGTGTGTCGGATCACGAGTGTCTGACCGACCACGAGAGACGGAACGAGTCTGCTCAACCGGAGGCGGGCGTGTGTTCTGCTCGCCAAACTCGGTCAGAGCACTTGCCTCGGAATTCTTTGACCGAACCGACATCTTGCGAATGAGGTCGATGGAATACTCGGTTGTCGTATCATCGTCTACACTCATCTCACCAGACTCTGGGTCGCAATCAAGAAGATAACGAACACGATAGGGAAGAGCGGTATCACCCGGCTTTCGCGAACCGAGAAGAGGCCAGTTGTTCGTGTGCGTCAGGGGAGATGCGTCATACACCTTGTCCCACGTGTGAATCAACCCCAGGTCAGGGAAGAACTCCTCCATTCGGGTCACCAGCTTCCTGCGAATCGACTGCTCGACGGAGGCACTGGTCTTGATGGAAGGAATCTGGATGTGAATACCCGAGCTCGACATATCCTTGGTCGGGTCATAGGTCGGATTGTCCTTCTCCAGCACGTAGATGCTGGTTACATCGGAAACCTCAACATATCGCTTCACCTCCTCCATATATGCCGTCGCAAAAGCAATGACCTGTTGCTGGGTGTGCTTGTGAGACTCTACATCTCCCTTGTACTTGAAGTCAAGATCGACACGAAGCTGTCCAATCGGTGTCGACTTCTCGGTGAGATACCGGGGGATGCTGTTGCGT
>Ga0247722_10001764_pt1 | contig 11686 bp, 12 predicted proteins | sample MSEWelMarce3H_FC_FD_189094 | JGI IMG/M metagenome (GOLD analysis project Ga0247722, IMG submission 189094) | Subsurface sediment microbial communities from gas well in West Virginia, United States - MSEEL Well Study Marcellus 3H_FC | ecosystem: Environmental > Terrestrial > Deep subsurface >... | reverse complement strand
GGAGTAAGGAGTGATGAAATGGTATTGTTGCGACTGCGTTTCAGAACAAGACAAAAACATAAAGGAAATAGGAAATAGAAATTAGGAAAAAATCGAAACATGAAATTCCGAAGAGTCGGGAAAAAATCTATAGAAACGGGAAATTAATAAAAAATCTATAGAAACGGGAAGCCGCACCCCGACCTGAGTGGAGCTCTTTTTTTATATTTTTTAGAAGGGAAATTGCAAGGGAAAAAATATAAAAAAAAGCGGGAACGGAGGGCGGAATAGGTGCCCAAAAAAATAAAATTAAATAGCTTTCAATACTTCTACTAAATAATCAATATCTTCTTTTGTATTAAAAGAACTAAAAGATATTCGTAAACTAGGTTTAAAAATTTCATTTTCAGGTAAAAATTCAGCCAAAACATGTGAAGGTTTTATACTACCACTTTGGCAAGCACTACCTCTTGAAACAGCAATTCCTTTCATGTCTAAATGAAATAACAATAGGGCTGTTTTTTCTTCAGAAATTGGTAGTTGAACATTTAAAATCGTGTGAAAAGTAGCCGCACCATTAATTTTTGCATCTGGAAAAACATGCAATAATGCCTCCCAACAATACGTTTTTAAATCATTTATATAAGAAAAGTCGTTTTTTATATTAGCAATAGAAATTGACAATGCTCTTTCTAAACCTACAATTTGATGCACCGCTTCAGTACCAGCTCGTAGTCCTTTTTCTTGTGAACCTCCGTAAATAAAAGGCTTAAGTCCTGAATTTTTCTTAATAAAAGCAAAGCCAACACCTTTAGGTCCGTGAAATTTATGAGCCGAAGCGACCATAAAATCAATACCTAATTCCGAAACGTCAATCATTTGTTTTCCAATGGATTGCACCGCATCACAATGAAAAAGTGCCTTTGAAAAACTACATAAAGTAGAAACACGTTTTAGATCCAAAACCGTACCAATTTCATTATTTACATGAAGCAAAGAAACCAAAGTTGGAGTGGAATCATGTAATAAAGTAGCTAAATACTGATAATCAATAAGTCCGTTTTCAAGAATTGGAATATATTCTAACGTAATTTTTTGTTCCTTTTCAAGAATTTGTAAAGTATGCAAAGTAGCGTGATGTTCAATTCTTGTAGTAATTACACGGTTGATTTTCAAGTCATTAACAACACTTTTAAGAATCCAGTTAGAAGCTTCTGTTGCCGAAGAAGTGAAAATAATTTCAGAGGCTTGAGCGTTAATTAGTTTTGCAATATTTTTTCGAGAATTTTCTATCAAATTTTTCGCAGCTCTACCGAAACTGTGTGTCGAAGAAGGATTTCCATACTCATTTTCTAAAACCCGCAACATTTCCTGAACCACTTCAGGATACATTTTTGTGGTGGCAGCATTGTCTAAATACACTTTTTTCATGCTGTAAAGATACAAATCAAAATGATTTTCACAAAAGGTGTTGAAAATTTTTATATAAAATGTACAATTCGATAAAAAACAAAATAATAAATTAAAATAAATTGTAATTTAGCCGCAAAATCAAAATATGTATTTTTCAAAAAGAGAGCAACTATTATTTGGACTTTTGTTTGTTATTTTTATACTATTTCTGAGCTTAAATATCAGTTTAGGTTCCGTTTCAATACCTATAATAGATGTTTTAAAAGGACTTTCAGGAGGAAAAATGGAAAAAGAAAGTTGGGAAATCATCCTTTGGAACTTCCGATTACCAAAAGCGATAACTGCTATTTTAATAGGTATCGCCTTATCAATCAGTGGTTTAATGATGCAAACTTTGTTTAGAAATCCATTAGCTGGTCCGTATGTTTTGGGATTAAGTTCAGGAGCGAGTTTAGGAGTTGCATTCGTAATTTTAGGAGCGGGGATTTTACCCTCTTTTTTAGAAGGTTTTTTAGTATCAAATTATGGAATTGTACTGGCATCGAGTTTAGGTAGTTTTTTAGTTTTTCTTACAGTAATTTTAGTGTCTCAAAAAATGAAAGACACCCTATCAATACTCATAATTGGATTAATGTTTGGCAGTTTTACAAGTGCTTTAGTTTCCGTATTATCGTATTTCACAACAGCCGAAAAGTTGCAAAAATTTACATTTTGGTCGATGGGAAGTATTTCAAATTTATCCTGGAATGAAATTTCGCTTTTAGGCATTATAATTCTAATTGGAATTACACTTAGTTATATGATAATCAAACCATTAGATGCCTTGTTGCTGGGCGAAAAATATGCCCAAAGCATTGGAGTAAATTATAAAAAAACAAAAATAATAATCGTAATTGCTACAAGTATTTTAGCAGGAAGTAGTACCGCATTTGCTGGACCAATAGCTTTTATTGGACTAGCTGTACCACATATTGCAAAAATTTTATTTCAAACAAGTCGTCATCATATCTTATTTTTAAGTACAATTTTCATTGGCTCCATAACGATGCTTGTTTGTGATACAATTGCCCAAGTACCTGGTTATGAGCTTACATTACCAATAAATGCTGTAACTTCAATTGTGGGTGCACCAATTGTAATCTGGTTAATTGTCCGAAAAAAACAATTTTAATAATTATATAATTATCTGAAAATCAAAACAATGCAAAATAATTCAACACGACTTCATACCGAAAATCTTGCTATAGGTTATCCAACTAAAAATGGTTCAAAAACACTTTTTGATAGCATTACAATCGAATTAAAAGCTGGCAAATTAATAGCATTAGTCGGTGAAAATGGCATCGGAAAATCAACCCTATTAAAAACAATTTCCGGATTATTGAAACCTATCAGTGGAACAGTATTCGTGAACAACAAAAACATAAACACCTATAAATCAATAGAATTAGCACAAGAAATGAGTCTTGTATTGACAGAGAAACTCCCACCAAGTAATCTAACAATTTACGAAATCATTGCCTTAGGCAGACAACCCTACACTAATTGGTTAGGTGTCTTAACTGAAGAAGATCAAATAAAAATCGAAAAAGCAATTGATTTTACAGGAATCAGAGAAATTTGCGACAAAAAACACGATGAAGTTAGCGACGGACAACTTCAAATAGCATTAATAACCAGAGCTTTAGCGCAAGACACGACGTTAATCATCTTAGATGAACCCACAACACATTTAGATTTAGTACATAAAGCAAAATTATTAAAATTACTACAAAAACTAACTCATGATTTAGACAAAACAATACTTTTTTCTACACATGACATCGATTTAGCCATTCAAATGTGTGATGAAATGATTGTTTGTACAAAAAATAAAGTACAACAAAATATACCTTGTAATTTCATTGAAAGTGGAATTTTTAATAGTCTTTTTTCAAGTGAACACTTAAATTTTGATGCAAAAATTGGTAAATATAAGATTATTTAAATTAGACATCTAAATTTGAAACTTCAAGAACTTCACCAGCTTTAAGGTCGTTCAAATGTAAGTTTCCAACACGAACTCTGACCAATCGCAATGTAGGAAAACCAACCGCAGCGGTCATTTTCCGAACCTGTCGAAATTTACCTTCTGTTAAGGTAATACTCACCCAAGATGTAGGGCCATGGCGTTCATCACGTATTTTTTTGGCTCTTTCTCCTATATTAATTGGGGTATCAAGTAAAAAAGCGTTGCATTTTTTTGTTTTATATTTACTTCCGTTCAAGCCGATTAAAACCCCATTTTTCAACAATTCAATAGCCTCAATTGTAATTAAGCCATCAACTTGTGCGTAATATTCTTTTTCAACCTTCTTACTTCGTACAAGTTCACTCATCATTCCATCTGTTGTAAGGAGCAATAAGCCTTCGGAGTCTTCATCTAAACGACCAATAGCCATTGTTTCCACAGGAAAATCATAAAATTCGCCTAAAAGTTTTTTGGGTCGTTTAAGTTCATACACAAATTGCGACAAATAACCATAAGGTTTGTGAATTAAAAAATGACGATGCATATTTTTTTTGAGACAAAAGTAGTTTTTATATTTTGAACTTTAAATTTTTTTTGTACTTTTACGCTTTAAAACATAAATACATGCCCGAAAATTCTATTTTTTTACTATACATTATTGTTGCTCTATTTGCAGGTGTTTTTCTTGGTAAATTAATTTTTACGCCTTCCTATAAAGCACAAAAAAGCGTATTAGAAGAACGAATCAATGGATTAATGAAACAAATGGAACATTTAAATAATCAAAATAATATTGAAAAAAATGAATTTGATTTAAGATTCAGGCAAATTGCTACAGAAAAAGAGCAACTTAATATACATCTTGCAAAAAAAGAATCCGATTTTGATACCCTTTTAGAACGAAATAAAGAACAAAAACAAGAAGTTTTGCAGCTTCAAGATAAATTTTCTAAAGAATTTGAACTTTTAGCCAATAAAATTTTAGAAGAAAAATCAACTAAATTTACCGAACAAAATAAAGAAAATATTAAAAATTTACTTTCTCCTTTACAAGATAAAATTCAACATTTTGAGAAAAAAGTAGAAGATACACACAAAGAAAGTATTGATTATCATGCTGCTTTAAGACAGCAAATAATTGGTCTTCAACAGGTTAATGCACAAATGAGTAAGGAAACATTAAACCTAACTAAAGCATTAAAAGGCGATAGTAAAATGCAAGGAAATTGGGGTGAATTAATTTTAGAACGTGTTTTAGAAAAATCAGGATTAGAAAAAGACCGAGAATATTTCGTACAAAAAAATCACAATTTAAACGATGGTTCACGCGTTTATCCAGATGTAATAATCAATCTTCCCGATGGTAAAAAGATGATTGTAGATTCAAAAGTTTCCTTAACCGCTTATGAAAAATGCACTAATGAAGACGACGATATACTTAAAAATCAATACCTTAAGGAACATCTAATTTCAATGAACAAGCACATTGAACAGTTGAGTCATAAAAATTATCATGATTTATATCAAATGGAAACGCCTGATTTTGTGCTGCTTTTTATTCCAATTGAAACCGCTTTTTCTGTTGCTTTACAACAAGATACAAATTTATATAACAAAGCATTTGAAAAAAATATTGTAATCGTTACACCTTCCACTTTATTGGCTACTCTTCGCACAATAGATAGCATGTGGACAAATCAAAAACAACAAGAAAATGCTCTTGAAATAGCCCGACAAGCAGGTGCTTTGTACGATAAATTTGAAGGTTTTGTTCATGATTTGATAAAAATAGGTAAGAAAATGGACGAAGCCAAAACAGAATACAGCAGTGCAATGAACAAGCTAGTGGAAGGCAATGGAAATTTAATAAAAAGTGTCGAAAAATTGAAAAAAATGGGAGCAAAAGCAAAAAAAGCATTACCCGAATCCATAATTCAAAGAGCTGAAAATCAAGAAAATATTCATATTAATTAAAACTAAATACACATGAACATAGCAAGAAAAATCCTGATTTATTTTATTCTTTTTATCGCTTTAGGCATCACATTTTACACTTTATTTATTTATTATTTTAGTGTAAGCGATGGCGTTAGAAGCGGCGTTTTATCAAAATTTAGCCATAAGGGAATGCTATTCAAAACTTGGGAAGGTGAACTAAATGAAGGCTTTGGGGCAACCCGCTTTTTCCCTTTTTCGGTGGAAGACAACGAAGAGCAAGTGATTGCAGATTTAAAAAAACACCAAGGGCAATATGTGAAATTAGAATATAAAGAGCGAATTAAAACCTTACCTTGGTGGGGCGATACGTATTATTTTATTGTAAAAGTTACGCCTGAAAAATCACCTTATTTGAATTCAAAATAATGGAAACTGCTAATACCGTTGCAGCCTCGAAAATTAAGTTATCGGAGTTGATGTTGCCTTCACATTCCAATTTTAGTGGCAAAATTCATGGTGGTTATTTACTTAAACTCATGGATCAGATTGCCTTTGCTTGTGCCTCAAAATATTCGGGTTCCTATTGCGTTACCGCCTCTGTGGATACCGTTGATTTTCTAAATCCTGTTGAAATTGGTGAACTTGTAACCCTCAAAGCATCAGTAAATTACGTAGGGAACACCTCGATGATTGTTGGAATTCGAGTAACATCAGAGCATATTCAAACTGGAAAAATAAAACATTGCAATTCCAGCTATTTTACTATGGTTGCCAAAGATGAAAACGGTAAAAGTATAAAAGTTCCTAAATTAATTTTATCCGATTTTAATGAAGTTAGACGATTTTATGACGGTATAAACCGAATAGAAAACAAAAAAAAACACAAAGAAATTGAGAATAATTTCGACTATAAATCCGAAAATGCACTAAAAAATCTTCAAAACTATAATGTTATACTAGCTGAAAAATTTAAAAAATAGGCTTTTTTTGAACCGAAACTTTAGGCATTCTTGCTTTCCATGTTCCCGCTGTCCGCTATATCTTTCGGTCTAAAAACTTCGGGCAAAAGCCCTTGTTTTTATCCCTCCAGGATGCCGCTACCATCGGGGGTAGTGAATGATTTTCGGGCTTCTAAAAATCGGTTTTTAAGAAATTTAAAAATTAAAAGAGAAGATTAAATTTTAATTAAAATAAGTTATAAATTAAAGGAAATAAAAATTAATAAAATGACAGCTAAACAATTAGTAAAAATAAGTAATATAATAGGCATTACATCAATTATTCTTTTAGTATATTGGGTTTTTACCTTTATTACGATTGAAGTTTTTGGATTAAAAGTTTTTCGGGAAAACATGACTGAAACATTTTATCTAAGTATTTTAGGAATTTTAGCATTAATGACGGGATCATTAATAATCAATATCATGTTTAACCTTACAAGAATTGCGGCAAATAAAGAAGAAGATGAGTCTAATAAAAAGTCAAGCAAAAAAACATACTCAATCCTTTTATCAATTTTTCCAATTATCGCTTTAATTTTGTTTACTGGAGATTATTTAACGTCAAGAAAGAAAGAAAAAATGCTTATAAAGTCAGCAAAATCATTATTAGAAAAAAACGAAATTAATAGTTTAAAATTGGTAAATTACGAATTCAACGAAAAATTTATCAATCAGACTGCAACTATTCTAGAAATCTATTCAGAAACAGATAAGAATTTTCCTGATGTATCAGTTTTAGTAAAAGATAGCATAAACAAATCTCCAGTTTATTTAGGATTTAATCGAAGTAATTACGAAAATATAAACGATTCAATATCACCAAACAAAAAAGAATATCTTCACAAAACAAATCAAGAGGAGCGAGATTATTTGGATAAAATTTTTAACGATAGAAGTACTGAATTGAGATATAGAAATCATGATGGTGAATATGAACTTTTTTACCCATACAAAAAAGGAAAAAAAACAATCGTGTTATATTTTTCTGAGCATCAACGTTATGGAAAAATGGGAAGTTAAATTAAAAGTTGCGTAAAAAAGGGATTTTCATAAAATTTTTAAAAAAAGTGAATTCAATTAAAAAATTCACTAAATTTGTAATTCAAAATATTAAGTCATGAATACGTTTATCGTTCAAGCCGATTCTAAAGTTTCAAAAGCGTTAATTGCTATTTTCAAAGCTATGAATGTTAGTTTTGAAATGAAAAAAGACATAAAAAATGAAGACAAAAGTCCGTACGACCCCGAATTTGTAAAAAAAATTCTGGAAGCAAGTCAAGAAAAACAAGGAATAATGGTAACGGAAGAATATAAAGAAAATCTATTTCAAGGGCTATGAAATACAAGATTATTGTACAAAATTTAGCAGATTTACATTTCAAAAATATTCAAAAATCAGGGGACAAGGCTTCATTAAAAAGAATCAAACAAATTTTTGAAGAACTCGAAAACCATCCGACCATAGGAATTGGAAATCCGGAAGCTTTAAAACACCAATTATTTGGTTTTTGGAGTAGACGAATCAATAAAAAAGACCGACTTATTTATCAAATATTTGAGGAACCAGAAAATTTAGTGGTTATAATTTCGGCTTTGGGACATTATTAATATTGCTTTTTTCTATGAAAACGATAATTCAAAAATAATGAACTGAAAAACAGTCCCAAAGAAGCCTAAAAATCACTATCTAGCCCCGACAGGAGCGGCATCCTTTTTTATGGTTGCTTCCAAAAATTCATTGAATAAAAGTTGTTCTATTCTAAAAAAGCGGCAACTGAAAAGCGGCAACCCTAAAAAAGATAGAGCGGATGGCGGGAACATGGAATCCAAAAATGCCCAAGCCATTCGCTCCAAAAAAATATTACGATACATTAGAAGCTTGTTCTTTATTAAATTCGTATTGTTCGTAAATATAATTACCTTGAAATAATTTCTAATTCAACTATGCTACGACCATTTCTCTAATACATACATTTTCGCAACTTCATTTATATACCGTTAATACACATTTTCACTTATCTTTATTTTGGAAACAATTCCGACGGGTTGCGACATGAAATAATTTATTTAATATTAATTAACAAGCACCTTAATCAGTTTCTTCAAACTGGCATTATTTTCTAATGTTTTCAAGAAAATAAGGGTATCTTCAGAAGGTTTTTTGTTTAATTTGGTAACCAAATCATAATAGTTCTCAATAAACTTCTTAAAATTGGTAGGCAGTTTTGCAACTTTTCCAAGTGTGCCAATAACGGCATCCATAATTAAAAACAATGCCTGATTGTGCAAAGGCGAACTGTCTTTACTACTCAAAAGAGCATCAGCAAAACGCCCAAAAACACCATAATTATTAGCAATTAATTGGGAAATTGCCGAACAAAAGGCTGCTATTGGCAAACTTTGGTTGGCTATTTTTTCATAAAGCACTTCTGCGGCTAACAATCGCACTTCTTTTTTATCCATGAAGAAACAACAAGCAAACACGACGGTGCTATACTGCGTAAATTCGAAATCAGGACGGTTAATTAGGTGCAAAAAAGCCTTCAATACAACACTACTTTCGCTAGTATTGACACAATGTGTTGTTAGTAATTTCAATGCAAGCGGCTCGTTGTTCTGTGGCATGATGCTGTTCCAATAGTGTACAATTCCTTCCCCATAAAGCATGTAATGCCATTTATTTTCACCTGTATAATAGCTATCTAAACTATACAAAAGGTGGTTCGGGATCTTTTTATACTTAGGCACATCAACGTGGAGTTCAATCCAGCAATGCCGCATCGTTTCTTTGGTATGATAATCCTTCCATTCATTGCATCGTTCTTTGAAATACACGGGGTTTTTGAATGGAGTTCCTGCAAATGGCACCCCTGCAATTACCGTTTTCTCAAATGCTTCAAAAGTAGTTTCAGGATAGAAGGTTTGTGCTGCAACTGCCCAAATTGCGGTGATTTTACTCTGAACAGTTTCACTCCCTGCGGTTTGCAAGAGTTTATTTAATAGCCCTGTTTTCGGGATTTTTATTTCTTGATGCAGTCCAAAACAAAATTCAAACAGGTTTCTGATCTCAACATCTAATTGTGGTAAAAGCGAAATTGCCTCTTCACTATTTTCTTTCGGCATTCGGGCTATTGCAAGGGCTAAATCGTTATAATCTATGGCTTCTTCAGCATTTTGATAGGCAATTAAACGTTCCAAAAGGGTTTTTGCTTCTACCCAATGCGGATAATGTGTTGGAAAACTCAGCAATGGCAACTTACTTTTGACATTAATTTTTTGGTCTATCAAAAACAGAATGGATTTAAAGAGACTTGGTAACTTAATTTGTTGATATCCAGAATATTTTACCTCAATTTTATGGTTCCAATTGTGTAATTTTTGAATCAAAAAGGCTTTTATATAGTTTTTTATTTCATTATCAAAATACGATTTCTCTAATTGTTTGCTATAAGGCTGCAATTGTTTTACAAAATCCTCAGGAAGCAAATCGTGTTGCACAAACAAAGTATGCAAAAGTACCTCGGCATCAAGCAATTCCTCACTTTTTATGAATTTTCCAAACTGAAACAATATCGCATTCCAATCTGCAGGTAGCACCACCGGATACATTAGTTTTGGAGCTACTATTGGGCTATAAGTATAGGCTTCTTCTGCCTCCATTTCACCTTCATTAGCAGTATTTCCCAATAATGTTTCTAAATCTTTCCGAACCGTACCTTGCATTTGGGAACTATACATCTGAAGTTTATCTTGCAACTCGCTATCTTTTTTGGTAGCCTGTTTCAGAATAAATTTAGCGGCTTTCTCTTGCAAAGTTAAATCAGGAATCACAAAAACATCAGCCATAATTTGGGAACATTTTTTACCAAGTTTTGGGTTGGCTTTCACCATTTTATCAAAAACAGAAAAAATTTTCTTAATGCTTCCCTTCGCATCTTCTCTATAAAACACTGGAGCAACCCATTCTAGGAAATCTTGGGATTTAAACTTCTGATGTTCCGATATTGTTTTCACAAAATCCACTCCTAAAGTAATAATAGGTGGATATGCATTTTGAAGAAAGGAAAAAATAGTCTGTTGATTGGCTATCAACTCATCAGCAGTGGGTTTTAGGTCTAAAAGTACCTGTTTAAAGAACCCTTTAGCTCCATTATTCCATTCTTTTGTCTGAATGAGCAAACATTTTTCAATAACAAAGGGTCTTGCTATCAAATTGTCTCTTAAAAGTTCCTCAAAAACAACCTTCCACAACTTAAATTGATTGTATTGTTGTGATTCATTCTCTCTAAAATAAATAGTGTTAACAGAAGATGGATATTCAAACAACAGCGGTACATCTCTGTTAATCGTTACTGGATCCTGAAGGAGATCATTGATGAAATTCCGTGCCGATTTTTTCAATTTATATTCATTAAATTGGGCTAAATTCAAAGCAAACAGCTCCTCATTAAAGTTACATAGCTTCTCGGATTCCAAATACCGCAAAGTAGCATAATTAATGGACCACCATTCATTACTTTTTATATTCGTTAATAGAAATTCCGAGATCCAATTGGGTCTTGCCCAAAAAATAATTTCTCTAACTACAGTATCGGTTTGAATTTCTTCCAAATAGGAAATAACACCATCAAAAGCATTAATTTCTGTCTTATCAACAAGGGCAATGGCGGTCAAATTGATTATTTTTACCTGAATAACATCCCCTCTTCTCCCCCATTCGGAATGCAAATGGAATTTGAATCTAGGTTCTTTGCTCAAATCAACATAATCGGTCCAATATTTTTTGCATCTTTTCAAATGTTTTTTAAACTCGGTTACATTTCCTTTCACTTTGGTTTGCAAAAAAGGCAACAAATCCATCAACCGTTTTTCCGCAATGAGATTGTCATATTCAGCGGTAACTTCTTGTAGTGCCGTTTTGGCTTTTCCTACTTTTGTTGTGCTATCCACTACTACTTCTCCCGTTTCGGAATAGCCTTTTTTTATCTTTTCGGCTACTAATTTTTCAGCCAATTTCAAACATTCGGCAGCCGTGTTGAAACTTTTGGTTTGTGAGGTCCCTGATGTGCCATTTTTGCCATAGGTAACCGTAAATTCCAAACCTTGAGCCTCAATTTGCCAAAATTTATCGGAAGTACCGTCAATGTATTTTAAATATTTTTTCATAATTATTTTGTTTTTATTTGGGCATTCCCTTTCAGGTCGGGCTATCCGCTATATCTCTTTTTTTAGGGTTCCGAATTTCAGTAAACATTTTTCATAAAGAAAACATTTTTTGGTAGCCAGAACTTTCCGCCCTAAAAAAAAGAGGATGCCGCTCCTATCCCTAATGCAACCCGCGTTT
>Ga0247722_10001763_pt1 | contig 11687 bp, 9 predicted proteins | sample MSEWelMarce3H_FC_FD_189094 | JGI IMG/M metagenome (GOLD analysis project Ga0247722, IMG submission 189094) | Subsurface sediment microbial communities from gas well in West Virginia, United States - MSEEL Well Study Marcellus 3H_FC | ecosystem: Environmental > Terrestrial > Deep subsurface >... | reverse complement strand
TAAAATAACTAAATATTTTATATTAGTTTTAATAAAAAATATAAAATTCGAATAAAAAAATATTAAATATATATAGTTACTATTTTTTATAAGTTTTAAATTAAATAAATTAAATATAAATTTTAAATTAAGTTATATAAAATGCCATTTCACGCTGCAAAGGATTTAGTGTATACAATCAATGGAAACAACATTTCAAGCGGTGGATATAGAATAAGTAAAATTCTAAATGGAAAATCGAAGAAAAAGGGCAAACAATCGCAAGCGGGTGGTGATGGCAGCAGTAGTTCAGATTTTTTTAAAGAAGATTCCGGTATTCCGGTTGGACTATTATTATTACAACGCCTTCATCATTACGATCGCGAACATGTGTCTGGTAAAGGGGCGGATAAAGGAACGGAATACAAACATAAAAATAAAGACCTACTACATTCAGATTCAAATTCCGAACCGAATAAAAAACTCGTATATGCCAGCATCATGGCGGAAAGTGATCACGATGATGATGATGATGGTCGCGGCATCGAACTTGTAATTACGCCATCAATGCCGTCGTCGTCGGGATTTATGTCTGAAAATGAATATTCAGAAGATCCAATTGAAATTTCTTCCAATGAAATCGATGATGAATTATACGATTCTCTCGTAAAAAGTATATCAGGACCGGAACATGGTTCAATCGCGATAGGGGCATTAACACCGTTACGAAGAGCAACTACAACCAAAAAACAAAATTTCGGAAAACATAAAGACGTTGAAAAGATTTTTCAAAAACGAAGGACAAGAAGTAAACGACGTAATTAAATTTCATCATGATGTCATAATGGATGAGAGATGAACACGGCAGGTAAATTTAGATGATGGACCAACTAGAATGACTAAATGGTGACAGCATAATTTCCGGGATTCGTTTTTTCCAATGGTCCACGCGCTTTTGGTGTTCAATGTCTTTCATACTTTGGGGAAAAATGGGCGCGTGTTGCATTTTATCGGTTTCAGCGGCAGTAATCAGCGGTTTGTATCCGTAACAATTGACGCCGAATTGAATGTTTTTATTGTCAATGAATCCACCATTAATTCCCGGTCGGCCGCAGTCGTGTTCATGACCCTTGATTTTTTGGAGTTTGTCCCATGTCGCTTTCTGCGTGGGGAAAAGCGCCATTTGTTTATCGGACCAGCCGTAGTTGCACCACTCTCCGCCGTCTTTGTATGCGTTTTCAATTTGGTCATAGCTCGCAAGTTGGGCGCCGTATGCTGCACACACCGCTTTTGCGTCATCGTACGTGTACGTGTTATCGGGTATATTAAACACTTCTTTTTTGATTTTTAGCTCTTGAACCGGTTCGTCTTCCGGCACATCCATAGTAATTTCAAGCTTCGGTTTTTCGGTAAAAAAATCAATGAAGCGAGTTGTCAAATTTACGTTGAAAAAATACTGAAACCCGTTTAATATAACTAGCATTATAAAGACAGACCATAACAACACTTCAAAAAATTTGAGTCCGACGCTACTAGCGGAGCCGGTTACACCTTGACCTTGTGTTTGTGAACCTCCGCCTAAAATTGCAAAAAATAATCCATACATTACAATAATTACACCGAGGGCGATTAGCAAGTATACTTTTGTGTCGGCATTCAATTGACCGTCTTGTTTTCCGTTTTTTGTTATGATTTCTTTTAAATAAACGGTGGGATCAACATTCATGCCGCTAATAGAATTATAAGTTAAATCCATTTTTTATGTTTGTTCTGTTTGTTCTGTTTGTTCTGTTTGTTCTGTTTGTTCTGTTTGTTCTGTTTGTTCTATTTGTGTTAAATATATACTATGCGAATACAATAATTACAAATCAAATAGTAATGAATGATAATGAATAAATAAAAATACAATTAATTAATTATAATAATATAATATTTTTTTTTATATTATTATTTTTCTCTCTATCTCTCGAAAAATCGAAATCTAAATTCTTTATTTATTTGCACATTTTTTCCTGTAAAATAGACAATACGGCGTGTTTCCAACAATTTCGGTTTTGGGGATGGACACTTCCTTAACATTTGTATCGTTGAAATTATACCATTTTGAACTCGCCGTCTTTACAGTGGACGTGTAGTGTCCGAAATTCTCGTCTCCGTGATGATTGCAAATGCCGAACAAGTCATACACATAACTCTCCTTATTGTATCCCTCTACATATTTCGAAAAATCAACACTTTCTACCGGAATTCGTATGGCCGTCTGGTTTTTTACATACAACCGCGTTTCAGGGCTGTATTCAAAACGTTTAATGTCGAGTATCATAACATCCGGCAAACTCCAGTATACCAACCGCTTGAACACATTTTGTTTTTTTCCTAAATCTTCATTAAACCATGCATTCTCTCCGTGTAAAAACTCCTTTTCGCAGTTTAGATCAAAACATTCCATAAGTGTGACGCATTCAGTATTTGAACTTGAACTTGATTTATTACTAGGAATCGGCAAACTAATAATCATAAACGGTTCAGGGCGAATGCTGAGGTAATCAAATTGATCTTTGGGATTTTCCGGCAGCAGTGTTGAAACCTGAATGCCATAAAACATTTTAAATATTTCGGAATAACTTGCCGTGTATGTTTTTTTTATCATTTCAAAACACAGTTTGGCCATTTTATCTCTCTTGTTTTTCGGACGACCGTCAATCGTCATTGAAACTTTCCGTTTAAGAGCGTTGTGAAATATATCAAAAAGAAATGTCAAAAATTCGGGCATGTCATTTTGCGACATGGATACAAACATGCTATTATTTTTTTGCTTTGATACTTTACGAATGTCGTGTATAAAAGCCCCTGGAGAGATCGTGCAGTTCTCGCTCCACATGAGCATGCGTAGCTCATCCCACGAAACCAAGAGCTTTGAATCGGGACAGTCATTAAGTTTGTTTTTATAATCTTTGGCATCCAACAGTTCGTTAAGTTCATAGGTGTGGGAAATGATTTGGATCAACGCGTTAATAAAACACGTATTTCCCAAATTCGCGAGACCCGTCAGTCCTTTATTTTTATATTTCTCATAATTACCGGATACATCTATAGACAAATTCTGCGATTGATCTTTTCGAGACATTTTAGTAAATAATTTTAGTAAATATATTATACCATCATTGAATCTTTAATACATTTCATAAAATATATAATATATAATACATTTCTATCATTTTTGGTAAGCATATGTGGAATAATAATAATAATAAGAATAATTAATAGTATGTAAATGAACGAATAATGAAATGAATAATAATATGTATAAAATCGTATTAAACAATTATTTTTATAATAAAGTAACTTATTTATATATACAGATAGAAAATAGAAGGACATTTTATTTTAAAATGGATAATAATGACGCACACCCCGCTCGTTCAAATTCGACAGAAGAAGCGTATTTAAGTTTAGTAAATTCGTATATAAATGCAACCAGAGACATTTTAAATGGGTATATGACATTTGAAAATGGCCTAACTAGAACTATAAATAACCGAGTGTTATTAAATTTAATTAATACCAACTCTGCCTCTGCATCAACAGCCGCAAGAGCAAGAGCGCCAGAACAGCCGTCCGTCATTGAAACGCCAATTGTTCAAAGGGAAACGCAAATACCAGATACACCGGCGCGACCTTCACTTCGATTTCATTCGAATCCGTCGTCGTCGCCATTTCAAATACCGACTCCTGTTCGTTTGATGAGTCGTTTGGATACACCTGCTGTTGAGGAACGGGAACGGGAACCTCTTTTCACGTTACCAAGAAGAAGAGTTGGTGGATTGTCACAACCGCAACTGCAACCGCAACTGCAACCACAATCACGCGAGGATCCTGTTCCGAGACAAACATTTGCTGGAGCTGCTCGAGCTGCTGGAGGTGCTGCAGGTGTATCTAGTCCCACGTCTGCACCGCCGTTTGCGTCCACTTTTGTGAGGTATAGATTACCGGTTCAAATTGGTGCGCCAAGAAGAGTTCCTGCAACAAGCGCAGCTGCAACTGCTGACACTGGTGCTTCTACTGCTACTACGATTCCTCGGAATTTTTTAGAAGTGCCAATTTTTTCACCGCCACAGTCACCGCATCAGTCACCATCACCATTATCACATTCTATTTCGCCCATTCGTCAAAGGCAACAACGGGAACAACGACAGCAAGAGCAACAACAAGAGCAACAGCAACAACGGGAATTAAATTCCTTGTCTCCAATTTTACCTGTTGAACCAACGCCTCTACCTCCAGCACCGTCATTAACATCGACTGCATCCAGATTGATGTTGAACTTATTAGACACTCCTCGATTAAATGATTCACTCATTTATTACACACAAATTATCGACAGAGAGTTGTCGCGGTCTCGCCAAGGTCACACGCTTAGCTATGACGTTATTCAGCAACAAACTAAAATTATTCCATATTGCACAATAAATAATCCGCTGAATGACATTTGCCCTATATCCCAAGTTCCGTTTGATTTAATTGATTCGGTAATGCAGATTAATAGTTGCAAACATAATTTCAACCCGTACAGTTTGATTCGGTGGTTTGATACCCACTCGACATGTCCCATGTGTCGACGACAAATCAATGTCGATGTTGAAAATGAGGAAAACGAGGATAATGACGAACAAACCATACACATGTATAATGAAGAAGAAGAAGAACCTTATCGTTCCGAATCAAATCGTTCCGAATCAAATCGGTACAATGAAAATAATTATAACTTTGATTCCGAATTCTAACTTGTGTTGATTGATTATTTATATTTTTTATTTACGCATATTGATTAAATAAAAAAATTTAAAAATTAAATAATATATCTATATACTATAGTTTACAGATACATTATATATTTTAACATATTAAAACGAATGAGTTATGACAATGCTAGTTATAATGAACATGAAAATGAATATAAACGCTATGAAGGTGTAAACAATGAAAATAATATTGAAATGAATAATATTGATAATATTAATAATATTGATAACAGTTGGCGTTTTAAACCACTGTATATAGATACCAAACATTTCTGCGCACCAAAAACAAATGAAATATTGACAAGTGACAAGTTATTTGCTCAACAACACAGACCGCATATTTATCCATCTTCTGTTCCGGTTATTGTAAAAGATACTAGCCGACCATACACATATTATACTATGAAATCGTACGCACACGCACAAGATAATAACTATTATGTAAATTTCGATGACCATGTTTCCACCACGGCGACACCGGATCATAGTGATAACAACCATACTTCAAAATCACAATCCTCAACCGATGATTCGGTATGCGCGAAAACATACTTGTGTACTATACTCGGATGTTTTGCTTGTTGTTTATTTCAAATGAAACCGGTGTAACGGTATTTATTTCTATTAAAAGAATAAAAAATATAGGTTTATTACAAATAATACTTAAAAAATAAATAATATATTATTTTATTATATTATTTTATATAGTATAACAAATGAAAGATATAATAAATTATATAACTTATAAATTTAACTTTATAAAAATTTATTTTTATATCAATGCGGTTCCAATTATGTTATTATTTGATTTTACAATAAAAACTGAAATCGAATTTTTACATAAATATAATTATTTTTTTTACAAGACGTGCGATTATTCCATTTATAGAATGACGCCAACAACCATTTCACATAAAAAAAATATTATTTATTTTACAAATCATAGGACGTTTGCCGATTTTAACGTTGATTCCATCGTTGTATATAATACTGGAACTTTTATGTCACGATATTTGATAGCTTTAGTTATTCCTGGAGGAAATGTGTTACAATTCATTTCAAAACATCTTGAATATTTTAATAGACGGCAAGGAAAAACGGATATAGGCGCATTTGAAAATATATTGAAACGAATTCAAGACACGGATCGCAATATTATCGTTTATCCGGAAGGAACACGTCGTCATGGATGCGACTATGCTTGTGATTTGAAAAAAGGCAGTATTTATTATTCATACAAAAGTAATTCGCCGATACAGTTCGCAATTACGCATGGCAAAGATGATATTGCTAATGAAAATAAACTGATTGGGATTCCGAATTTAAATGCCTTTGTTTATTACAGTAAAGTGTATCATCAAGATTATGAAACATATAAATCCATGGAAGAGTGGCATCAGTATATAAACTCCGAGTGGAAAACATTTTTTAATACCATTTATACAAAGGAGCATAAAGTAGAAGACGCGTTTGAAAAAATCGATCCAAGTATTGTTTTTGACGATAATGGTAAACGTCGACCAATCAATAAAAAAAATTTATATATGGCGCGTGTTGCCGTAGTATCTATTTCTATTTTTTGTGTTTCCAAGTTGGTAAACTTTATTAACACTTCTCTTTCTACAACTACCTCTACCTCTATGCTCTTTTGAAAAAGTCCTTGATGCTTTTATTCTTATTCGCAACATTTGTCGCCTCGGGATATACCTGTGTAGTTTACTTGGATGTTTTGCTTGTTGTTTATTTCAATTTAAGCCGATATAATAAAATAAAATAATAAAAATAATAAAATACTTAAACGATTATATTTATATATCATAAAATGAAACATATTATAACTTTTATAAATAGCAGTAAAAATTTAATTTGTAAATCGATTTACTTTACCAATATATTATGTTATATAACATTTCAAATACCAGTTTTATTTATTGGTGTTTTATTATATCCTTTTTTTAAAAATAGCGTTACTCATTTATTGCACAATCTAACTTTATTTATACTTGATAAAATGTTTTTACAAACTAGAATGTTAAATAAATATCCCTACAATAATAATAAAAAACATATTTTACTTTGTAATCACACGTCGTCAAGCGATAGTTATATAAGATACATTGTTCCTTGTAATTTTATTTGTGTCATAAAAAAATCTTTATTTTATGTTCCATTTTTAGGACAAGTATTTTGGTTGTTAAATTTTATTTTAGTAAAAAGAGATGATGTAAATTCAAGAAATAATACCAAAAATAAAATTAAACAGAAATTAAACGAGAATAATATCATTCAACTTTTTCCGCAAGGAACTCGAGAACAAAATAAATTTTTTAAAAATAATGAAATTATCTTGAAAAAAGGAAATATAGAAATTGCGTTAGAAACAAATGCCCCTATTGTATTATGTTATCATAATATAGGAGATAGAATTGATGATAAAAATAAAGTAATTCATTTTCATAGAAAAGTGTATTATATTTTTTCCAATCCAATTTTATTACCTAATGAATATAATGAATTACCGATGGAAGAAAAGGTGAATATATTATATAAAATTATTTATGATGAATTCAGTAGATTAGAAAAAATAGTTTTAGATAAAACACAAATATAGCATGAGTTGTCGTAGTGTGTTTCCAAGTTGGTAAACTTTATTAGCACTTCTCTCTCTACATCTACCTCTACATCTACCTCTACATCTACCTCTACATCTACTTCTACATCTACTTCTACATCTACTTCTACATCTACCTCTACATCTACTTCTACATCTACTTCTACATCTACATCTACTTCTACATCTACTTCTACACTTTTTTGAAAAAGTCCTTGATACTTTTATTTTTGTTTGTAGCATTTGTCGCCTGAATTAGAAACTCGTCAAACAATAATTCCTTCACTTCTTTTTCTCGGAGTTTTGTTATTTTTGTTTGCAGCGCTTCCGGATTGTCGCTTCCGAGCCGACTCGCTTCCAGCTCGATTCTGTCTTTAAGCGCTTCTTTCCGGCGTTTAAATCCGGGTATATTTTCCAATACGAGAGCAAAGAGTTGCTGAACCGGTTTCATGATTTGGTTTGTAATATAAAACGCATAGTCGGGTTTGATTCCATTTTGTTTCATATACACGGGGTGTTCTATTCGGTCTCCTTGCAGCGCCTTTTTATCCGGATTGTGTATGTAGACATATGGCACTCGATCTCCGACGCTCGGTTTGTTTCCAGGATCGCGCTGACCCATCCGATCTGCCAGAACTTTTTGTGCGATTTGCTGCGGATTTTTATAATTCGAGTTGAGCGATTTGGTAATAATTAGTTTTTCGAGCGGAATTTTCTCGTCAATTAAATCCTGCAGATAATTTTTCAAGAATGAAATGGCACGCTCCGTATTTTGCTCTTTCATTAAAATATCGATGATTCCGCCGTAAACGTCCTTTACAATGGGTGCATTATCGCGGCGTTTTAAAACAATGCCCATACTTTTTCTGGATCCCTTGTTGGCGTTCGTTTCATAGTAAATACCCACATACCCCTTTTTCCTTAGCAAGCAGAATGGCATGATGGATTTTTCATAGACGAGCGAGTGCGGCGCTTTCAAAAACGAGGACGCGAGTTCGCCCACTTGTTGCGCAAGTTCAATCGTGATTTCCAGCGCTTTTTTACCGCGTATCTGTGTTCCATCCTTTTCGGTCAAATTGAATGTGAAGAATACAGAGTCTGTGTCGCCGTACACATATTCCGCGCGCGTTTTAATGAGTCCGTGACACTCCGTTTCGCACTCCGTGTCTCCGTATGTTTCCTCGACTACGCGCTTGGCATAAAGCAGCAACTTTCTCCCGGTGGCCGTTGTTGACGCGGCAACATCAATCTCGTAAAACGAACTCGTTTTTTGCGCCGCATTGTCCGTAGAGCGAATTTGCCGTCACTTTATAACCCAGCTGACGCTTGTCCAAAACATTCTTCATGAAGTCGTCGGTTTGTTTTGCCGCCAGCTTGCGCGTAGCGCTTCTTGCAGCCAACAATTCTTCTAAAATAGAGGGCATGATTGCCTTTTCACCCGTGTCGCCATCTTCTTTTAACAACGGTTGCGCAAACCGGCACACTTTTTTTCCGCTTACCGTCTTGATGGCTTTGCCCCGTTCGTTCTTTTTCCACACGTATGTGTCATATTCCACATCCACATAGTCGTATCCCGGCAAATTGTCATAGATGTACTCACCATTCTCATTCCGTTCACCCGTCGACCTTACCATGACTCCATTCAAATCGTATTCTTTCGTCCACACCTTGCTGTCGTGTGACAAATTCTCGCTAATCATCGAGGAGGGATAAAGCGACGAGTAATCAACGCACGCCACCGGGTTGTCCAGATACAAGTTGCATTTCGGGGGCAACACGATTGCGCCATCATAACTTTCATTGCCGAGTTTTCGTTCCAGAACCGGAATGAGCGTATTTTTTTCTCTGCACTTTTTCGCAATGAAGCTCGTTAACTTAATGCCTTGGCCGCGGAACACGAGAAAGCTCATGGGGACGCTGCAAATGTTTGCCATTTCCACAAAACCGGTGAGAACGTCGATTTTGCGCATCAGGTGGTGAACGAGGTTACAATCTTGAATACAATATTTGGCGATGATTGCGCGCTGCGACGGACCTTCGTGCGTCATTCGGAAAATGTCTTGTGGTGAAACGTCGTCTTTTGCAAGACCCCATCGCACTTTTTTCTCCATATTTGGCATTTCTTTTCCTGCGATTTCGAATGTTTTCTTTTCAACGTCGAGACGAATAATTTTGAATTTTTCGCCACCCTTGTACAACTCTGTGGAATTACTGGTTTCTTCGAAATTAATATAGCTTCCAACATCTAGACCCATGACATTTCCGGTTTGAACAATGGTTACGTCGTCTCCCGTTTCGTTCACACTGTGCTGAATGCCTTTTACGCCGTCGCCGATAAAGTAACCGGACACGTAGTCCAGCTTGTACGATGACATGCTGTAATCTCGTCGCAAATAATTATACATGTCAACTTGTAACCTTCCGGCCATTTTAATGAAGTTCAAGTTGTGCTCTCCGCTTGCAATCACAATGGTGCTTTCTTCAATAGTCAGCTTCTTTGTTTTTTGGTCGTATTGGCCGCACATTTGGTCCTTGTTTCTTGAAAGTTTTAAGAATTCTTCGGCGCAATCATTTTCTAACGCGCGATGAAACATGAAATTATAGTCAAAACCGAAAATGTTGTATCCGATAATAATATCGGGATCTTCGCGCTGAATCACCTTGGTCCATTCCAGCAACATGTCGTATTCAGATTCGCACACCTGTATTTCAGAATTCGCGACAGCGTCGCACGTGTCGATGGTTAGACAGTGATTCAAATACGGGCGCTCGTTGCCCGCTTTTAAAAACGTTGAACCGATGAATGTGACCTTGTCGCCTTCCACATCTGGAAACACGCTTGAAAGTGCGGTATTCAAGTGCGTTATTTTCATTTCTCGAGTCATGCTTGTGGATTGCAACAGTTTTAGTACCGTGATTTCATTATCGACCAATTTTGGCTGTTCTTCTTTATGATGAGAATGATGATTTGATTTCGCGGCAACTTCCTCGACAATATTCATTGTAATTGCATCGTCGCCGCCATCACAGTTGTCATTATCATCGCCGTCATCCTCGCCGTCATCATCGCCGTCATCAGCCCCCTTTCCAAAACATTCGGCATTCTTCTTTCCGATTTTTTCAAACATGGCTTCAATCGTGTTTGCATTTGCATATTTGCTGGCAATCTCGTCATTCAAATTTTTTATTTTTTCTGCAATGAATTTTTCAAGCATCGGTTTGATTTGCTTTTCGAATATTTTTCTTTTTGTAAACACTTTTTGAATATTCCCGTCAATGTATTCGTTATCAAACTGCGTGCCAAATAATGCTGCACGAATCATTTTTTCAATGAGTTGATTGGTAATTGCGCCGTCGTCTTTTTGAATGCTCAAACACACGTCAACCATATTTGTTGCAAGTTTCTTGTATGTTTTAACTGCAAGCGGAAAATCGCCGTGACTGCTGCTTGCTTCAATATCAAAACTGCAAATCTTATACGGGACCGGAACCTCTTTTGTCGGCTGAGGTTTAATGTCTTGCATTCCAATAATGAATTCATACATGCACGATGTCGTTTTTCGCGACTCGTCGACCTCGGTTGCGCTGCATTTCGAGAACTCGACCCACCCGGAAGGACTGATTTCGTTCATGTGAAAGAATCGTAGCAGCGGTGGAATGTTGGATTCATATATTTTTAGCGACGTGCCGTTATAATTGTAACCATCCGGATTCAAATCAAATGAGTTTTCCGACGAAACGTACCAGAGATTTTTCACCTTGTTCATGATTGCCAAATTCTTAAAATATAAAACTACAAAGTTGTGCTGTTTCCCGCCATCAAACCCGTAGAGCTTTTTTTTTTTTACGATGGCGCATTTGTCTTTTACGATTGCATCTTCACCGAGGCGCAACTGTCTATTAATTGAACCAATGAAATTCTTTTTACTATACTCGTTCCAGGTATCTGGGACCAAGATGTAGAAGAACGGGTTCATGTCTTCAACAAAGAGGGCGCACGTTTGCCCCGTTTCATTGATTCCAAACATTTGAATCACCATTTTTTTGTTTTGATGACCTTGATAATAGTGAGGCACTTGTTCGTCTCCTCCTGCTTGTGCTTGTGCTTCAACATTTTGATCATATATACTGAAGTCGATAAGACGAAATGATAGAGATGAAGACGACGACGCGTTTCCGATGCTTTTTTTCTTTATTATAATCTTCCTCTTCCCCTTACCGTTGTTGTCATTTCCTGGCCGCAATGATTCTTGTTGCATTTATATTACAAATCTATAAATGCTTTTATATACGAA
>Ga0247722_10001762_pt1 | contig 11694 bp, 10 predicted proteins | sample MSEWelMarce3H_FC_FD_189094 | JGI IMG/M metagenome (GOLD analysis project Ga0247722, IMG submission 189094) | Subsurface sediment microbial communities from gas well in West Virginia, United States - MSEEL Well Study Marcellus 3H_FC | ecosystem: Environmental > Terrestrial > Deep subsurface >... | reverse complement strand
CCTTACGACCAAATCGGAACAATGAATCCTATTCCCTATCAAGACACCACACTGATTAAGGCAACTAAAAAGCAGTTAGAATCTTTGTTTGAAAACCTTAAATCTTTCATGTCATTTGAATCACAGCATCTCCAAGAGAAATCTGACCCAACCGTTCAGCTTCCCCTTAGCTCTCTTCAGAGTGACTTTCAACACGTCAAAAATGAAATGGATGTGATTAATCGCAACCCTGGTCTTCAGCCGAATATTACAATGACACAGCTAAATGAAATAAGCGCCAATATGGAGTACTTAAAGAGAATTATTCGGATTTCGGAGAATGCATCGGGTCCATCTAGTAATGCTGTAACGGAAGGATTCGTGCCTGGACCTAGAAGACGTAATGTTCCTCTACAGTCAGCTATAAATCCTGCTCAAGCCATGAAAGGCCCTGTAGGTGGTACAGGGAGAAACTATCCCGCAACACTTGAAGACTTGGTGAGTTTTGTAGGACGTATTCAAGGCGAAATCCTTCGTTTCTCCGCGAGTGCAACGAGCGATCCTGTAGTCCAGGCACGCATCTCAGGACTTACTAAAATGAAGAACGACGTACAAGATATTATCAATAAATTGAACTCAGGTGCAATACTCCCCATAGAAGTGCAAATCTTAAAGAAAGATATTGATACTGCACTTCCTATTCTCTCTAAACCAAGTGAACCATTACCACGATTACTCAAAGAGCTTAATATTCCAAAGGGTCTCGCTAATGCTCTACCATCTAATATTCAGAAGGATCCTGATACGATGCGGGAAATTAGTAGGGTTATTGATAAATATGCAGATACGATATTGAATGGTGTGAGTGCATCTTTCAATGTTAAGTATGTTTCAGAGCGAGAGGAGAATATAGAGAGGTATAAACAGGGACGAAAGCAAGGGCAAAATATCAAGACGGGTTCAAATAATCCGCTAGGTTCGTCCATTGATAAAACAGGCTTCCCTTCTTTCTCCGATTTAGACAATGTATCCAATGCAAAATTCATACCAGTATCCAATGAACACCCTGTGACAGACCGTCTTGCACCTATACCAATGGATGCAGGCAGAGGCCCATCGCACTTTGATTGGAAACAGAGAGCAAAAGAGATTGAACAGCAGATTAAACTGCGCAAATTGAATGTAAAGGATTTTGGTATTATGCCACCGAATACGAATGTATCTAATGGGTTTTCATGGAAGGGTTATGCAAGGATGATATGTACTCGGCTTCAAGCGACGATGGATCCTGCACTTCCTGAAACGTGTGGTTGTCCCCCGATGAATTGGGCTGGTTGGAGATCATAATTGCCAGCGGATAATAGAAAGAGCATGAGTGTAAAATATATAGTAGAATCGGAGTGTGTTGTCCGCGCAGTTGATAAACCCTTTAATGAACGTCAGAAAGTTGCAGTATGTAATTCCGCCGAATCTGCATATCAATTCATTGAAAAGTATCTTGAAGATACGAAAACACTTCATGTATATTTTGCACGCAGTCAAATATGTTCCAAAGATGAATATGAAGACAATATTGAAAATGATAAATGCATTGCAGTTAATATTGTATTAGGACAATTTGAGGATATAATATATGTCAGGAAGGGTGTATAGTCCTAGAAATAGATAAAACCTTGTATACGAACAGAATGAGATCAACAATAGGTATAATTGAATTTATGTCCACCTTATATACGAAAATAATGTCATCGCCTATGTGTCATATGATTGGATTATTTGTAATAGGTATGGTTGCAGGACTAATCATTTCACGATATATGAATAATACATATGAAAAATTTGATGAAGGGTTTGAAGAAGGGTTTCATGGACAAGATATGTGTGATAGCTGTCAAATGGAAATGCCGTGTGGATGTCCTACACCTAAACAGCGTCCTGCTTCGCACCCGGCTAATGATAAACAAAAACGTGGTGAATGCAAGCAGCCCAATATGAGTAACTACGTACTTAAGTCTTCTATTCCTCCTTGCCCCGCTGTTCCTGACATGAGCAACTATATTCTAAAGAGTGAATGTCCACCCGTCCCAGATTTGAGTAACTATGTACTTAAGTCATCTATTCCAAAACAGACACCTGTTATCCTTGATTGCTCTAAATGCAACAAACCAAAAGGAGATTGCCCACCGTGTCCTCGCCCTCGTTGCCCTGAAGTAAAATGCCCTGAACCTACTAAATGTCCCACATGTGCCCCATGTCCACGAACGTCGTGTCCCCCGGCTAAGATTAAGTGTATGTCAGAGCCTGAACATCCACGCAATGATAGCGTAGTACGACCCTATATGGCCCCTCTCAGTTACCACGGATTTGGGACGAATTAATCAGGATAAATCCTAAATATAATGTATCTTTTAGGATAAATCCTAAATATAATGTATCTTTTAGGATAAATCCTAAATATAATGTATCTTTTAGGATAAATCCTAAATATAATGTATCCTACCATCACCCAATGACATGATACATTATATATAATATCAGGTAGAAATGGATACGCGATTTTGGGGTCCATCAGGCTGGAGATTGCTGCATCTTGTTACCTTTGATTATACATACAATGCTGAGACTGCGTATTCTTATGCAAAATTCTTAGAAACCATTCCCTATATTCTGCCCTGTAAATTCTGTCGTGCATCATTGACGGATTATTATCGCCAACACCCCTTCATGCTCTCAAATTCCATGCTTGATCCATTATTAGATCTAAAAAAATGGATGTATACCATTCACAACTGCGTAAATAATAAACTACGAAGTCAAGGGCTTTATGCTACTAAAAACCCAACCTACAAAGAAGTCACTAATACATATACAAATTTACTGCAGTGTCCATGGGAAGAACAAATGACCCTTCTGTGGGATTTTCTATTTTCCGTTGCCTACAATCATCCACAAGATACAAAGGATATTACAAAACCCATGCCTGACTGCCCAAAAGATGTCTATAAGTGCAAGGATAACTGTGAAAAGAACAAGTGGAATATATTACCGTTGAAACAGCGATTATATTGGTATAAACGTTTCTGGCTGCATCTTCCGGCTGTATTACCTCATAGAATCCGAGAGAAATGGCGTATTCATGTAACATCCGACACACAGCCACTCTACAATAGAAAAACACTGATGGCCTGGTTATGGAAGATCCGCTGTGCACTAGACAGCAGATTTCACGATCCATATACACAGATTTGCAAAAAGATTGGGGCATATTCTAGTGATTGTTCAAAAGGTAAAACCTGTAGAAAGCAAAGAAAGAGAAGAACGCAGTTCAGTAAAAGAAAAACATATAGAAAAAACAAATAGGATTAACAACAGAGAAAGAGCAAGTAAGAATGTATGCTATGCTTGCAGTATGTGGAACATTTATGATATTCTTAATTGCTGTCACACTTACATTTTTTGAGTCATGGGATACAATGGTAATTGTTGCTGTTCTTATGATTATTGCGAGCTATATTGGAGTTATATTCGTTGATAAGTTCTCTATTTTAGAATCTGGTCTAAAAACGGAGGGATTTGAAGGTACTGTCGCAATAGCAGGTAGTTCAGCAAATGAATCCAAATATGAATGGCTAGAGAATGATGAATTGTTTGACGATTTCTACGCCTCTGTTTTTACAAAGCTCACCCAAAATGAAACATTGCTGCAAGCCCAAACTGCAATCTGTATGGAGGAATTTGAAAGATATAAACCCAAGAACCAAATGATGATTCTAGATGCGGGGTGTGGTATTGGTATCGCTACATGTGCCCTAGCAAAACAGGGCGCACAGCATGTGGTCGGTATAGACAAAAGCACAGCAATGGTTCGTTACGCAAAAGGTACAACACTGCCGAACACGACGCTGACTTCAATACAGCAACAGGATGTGGAGTTTCGTCAAGCAGACCTGCAAGGACCAGGCGCAGCTGGCGCGGCTGAATTTACATCCGCATGTCTGTTATATTTTACAATATACTACTTTCGGGACATGGATCAACTCTTTCGGAATCTCGCGCTCTGGGTACAACCTGGTGGAACACTTGCAGTTGAAGTTGTGAATAAGTACAAATTTGAACCTGTACTAAATGCAAGTAATCCATGGGTCGGCGTGTCTCCTCAGAATTATGTGAAGGATAGGATTACGAAATCACATGCCGTGTTTGACAAGTTTGAGTATGAAGCCGATTTTGAATTGGAGGATCCACGCGCAGAGTTCCGTGAAACATTTCGTTTCAAGGATGGATCCGTTCGGAGACAAAAGCATCGCTTATACATGCCGAGTATGCCTGAGATTATTAAGAAAGCTCAGGCAAATGGATGGTTGTATACAAAGTATGTGGATTTGATGCCGATGTCATTTCAGTATGGATACTTGCTCTTTTTTACACGAGTGGCGGAGGGAGGCGGGATTGTTTAACGTGGTCCTTTATATACTTTATTCTTTTTCATTTGTTTTAGGTTTTTTCAGTTATTCAGTGTAATGTTGTACGATTCTTCTTTCTTAATCCATACTTTCCTAAATTAGGTAGGGCTGCTTTTCTAGTAGAGTTAGGAGTAGTTGTGAATTTTTTTGAGTTAGCTTTAACATATGTCATTATAGGTGCGGATTGCAGCGTATATCCTGTATTATTTACTACATTCTTTACAACTGTTTCAGGGACGAGCATTTTGTTTGAGTTATATTTAACACTATTACCTTTAACATATGTCATAGGAGTTATATTTTTCAAGTATTGCTGGTTATTATTTACTCTAGTCTTTACAACTGTTTCAGGGACGAGCATTTTATTTAATTTACGATTAACACTATTACCTTTAACATATGTCATTATAGGTGCGGATTGTAGTGTATATCCTGTATTATTTACTACATTCTTTACAACTGTTTCAGGGACGAGCATTTTATTTAATTTACGATTAACACTATTACCTTTAACATATGTCATTATAGGTGCGGATTGCGGTGTATATCCTGTATTATTTACAATAATAGGATATCTGTTTACTGGTCTATTTGATACTGTAAATGTGTTATGTAATTGTGATGTAGGTACTACGGTTTTATATGTATGTGTTGTATTAGTTAGTATAGGTTTCCTGTGTGTATATGGATTTTTTACTATATGTGAAATCGCTGCACGTGAAATTCTTTCCCCACCTTTCATTTCTATACTATTATACTTACGTCGGTGTGTGAGCTTTTTTTGTTTTCGCTTGTTGCGGATGGTACGACGGCGACCGCCCTTATTTAATTTCTGTACATTTAATTTACAGATTTCAGCTTTAATATTTTCCATAGGAACATCTGCATTTCCAACAATTACGTGATGTTCCTTATCACCTAAAGTAACAATTGTCTCACTATACTTTTTATCAGAATTGGGTGTAATTCCCTGTACAAGATTGGGTGATGAGATTGACGACGACGCGGCGGTTAATGGTGTATTTCCTACAGTTGATACTGGTGTGTTTATTGGTAATGCCGTATTATTCAGGGGTGGGGTTACTACAGCCGTATTATTCAGGGGTGGGGTTACTACAGCCTTATTAGTCGACATATCTCTATATTTATTACACAAAAAAGATATCATCCAATTGTATCATCCAACCGTAAGATAGAAACCCATGACATCTCATCCTATTTATGATGTATTCCAAAAAGGTCTCATCCGTGGCTCAGCGCATTTGCCCTTTGACCCTAAAAAAGCATACGCATTTGTTGAGCATCCAACCGAGGGATGGCGAGTCTATTTACGCACCTGTGCATTTCTCCATTTAATCGCGGAACCATTCAATAATGGAGAACCATTCAATAACCGGAAATTCCTTGTCGTAAAACGTAGGGGTGCTCGGTGGTCAACAGCAGCATGGGAGCCACCAAAAGGCCAAATGGAGGGACGAGACATCCGGATGCCCAATAAATCAATTTATACATTGTTACAGTTATGTGCACTTCGCGAAATATACGAAGAAGCCCATATTACCAATATTAATCATCTCATTCACACAGGTCTTGTCTTTCAGTCACAGGAACCCGATTATCCCGCCAATCATTTCTTTCAATACCATATCTTTCAGGGATTTATTAATGCTGAGCAGGTCACTCAGTCATTTGAAATGTTTCAGTGGATGCGAGATCATCCGAAGGCAGTAGACCGCTGGTCTCGTGACCGAAAAGAAAAAGATACCGTTGCATGGTTTGACCCAAAGACGACGCGACTTACACCACGATGGTGCCCGACAATTGTTGCAACGTATTTACGCCAGTAAACTGTACGAAGCTGTAATAAGATGGGGTTTTGGACGATAGGTGATAAAGAGATACGCGGAAGTTATCAAGTCAGGCTTTACTTTTCAACCGAATCAATACAGAAGCTGCAAGAAATAACCGACTGGATTTCATGTAACTTTGGTAAACCACCTTTGAAACCTATTCTTTGTATTAAACCTGGCGACTTTTTACACGAAAAAGATACAGCCGTTGTTATTTACAGTAATACAAATACCATAATCGGAACGGTGAGACATAAATACTTATCCAACGACATTTATCTTATAGACTGCTTCTGTGTACATCATGAAATGCGCGGTAAAAATGTCGCAGACCTACTTCTCCATACAATCAAAGAATACGCCAATCATCAGGGATTTCGTAGGGCCATATTTTTAAAAGAAGGTGCACCACTCTTTATTCCTCATTTGCCGATGTATTCTAGTACATATTTGTATCGCAGGACTGAGTTCAAAAACAATAGGCATATCCTATCCATTCCATCATCCTTAGCACATAGGCTAGTTGATATATATAGGAGAATGTATCCGAATATGTTCATACTTTTAAATACTACTGCAAATCAGCATTGGAGGTTATATCGCACTGAAGGTCACTGTATTCTTGCATGTTTTCAGGATACCAATCAGCGTATGAATTATAAAAGAATGGGGTTTGTAACAGTATGGCTAGAATCTGGTTCATCTTGTATTCACGCAACAAATCTAATAGATTCAGTTCATTCTATATTTGATTATGTTTGGATAGATTCTAAGAATGTTATGGATGAAACAGGGTGGAAGAGTGATGGGTCATTTCATTGGTACAGTTATCAGTGGATAAATGAAATGGAGTGGGGGGCAATTATGATATAGGCGATTATGATAGGCGATTATGATAGGCGATTATGATAGGCGATTATGATATGCGATTATGATATGATTACTGGCCTTGTTTGAATCCGACTGTTTTTGCTTTTGCTATAGCAGATGGCGCCATTGATGCTGCATTTGTGGCTTTTATTATAGGTTTTAGCGCAGCATTAGTCGTAGGTTTTAGCGCAGCATTAGTCGTAGGTTTTAGCGCAGCATTAGTCGCAGTTATAGTAGAAGAAAGTGTACTACTGCGCTTTAAACCAGCTGCAAGATTCCTGTCAGATGCAGTAGCTGCATTTGCTGCAACTTTACGTTCTACTGCAGGATTACCTGGAAATCGTGGTACAGCCGCAGGTACAGTCGCAGGTACAGCTGCAGGTACAGCTGCAGGTCTAAAAACATTAGGATCTGCAACAGGAGCACGAGAAGGATATACTTCTAATGGCAAGGGTTCGGATGGGTTTACTGCTCTTCTTATCGGAGCAGTAGTAGTCGGAGCAGTAGTAGTCGGAGCATGTGAACCATCCCGCAATCTCAAAATAAGTTGCATTGTAAATGTATAAATGAATTCACAGAAACTATAATATCTTACCAGCACATTCCTTGCACGATCATTAATTCTATCCAATTCTGTCATTCCTACATCAAATAGTCTCGGATGAATTCGTATACTATTCTGCCCAGAAACAGAATCTACACGAATCTCAAACAATTCATTCATAATTTTACCACATTCCACAGAATGGTCAAATTGATACTGATACAAAACTGCAACATACCGACTGATAATACCAGGTATAGTTGACTGCGTTGCGAATGATAACTCTTCAGGTAACCCTCTACACAACTGTTCATCTCGCCGATTTATAATCCCCTTTAAACCGTCAGTAACCAACTTTTCATTGGTTTTAGTTGTAGAAACGCCTTCAAAGAACGTGGACATTCTGCGCATGAATGCGACGTACTGTTCATAGGAGGAGCGGTTTCCAGATACACGGGTTGTTCCAATATCTAGACTTGGGGTGGCTGAGCCAATTGTATCATAGAAAAGCTGTGACATGGATGATAGGCCGATATTTGTATCAAGTGTTCTACCTTTTTCAGGTGTGCCCATTTTTGTTTTTCTATCGGCAGATGCCGTGAAGCTTGCCTTGCATATGTGTGAAACCCCGCCCGATGGAACCATTTTAAGGAGTTGCATGGCGCGAGCAACACAGTGTGCCAATGGACGCTGTTCTACCAAATTACTAATAATACTTCGTATCTGCATCTTATCATGAATTCTAACTTGTGAAAGAAGTTGTAGTGCTGCTGCGCTACCTTTTCCTACTGCTCCTACTAATGCAGTTCCTGTCGTTCCTGCAGTTCCTGTCGTTCCTGTCGTTCCTGTCGTTCCTGTCGTTCCTGTCGCCCATCTTTCTACCCTCTCTTGTTCATTTGTTTCAATCTTTGTTCGTATGAACGGAATAAGAATTCTGAAGACTTCAGTAAGATATTCTGCTACAGGTTTCTTATAATCCTGCGATATACCCGATGATTTAAATTCTCCCGTTGTAGTGTCTTTCCTGAATGTAATTTGTGTATCTGTTGGAAGTAGACCCGATGGAATATTAAACTGTCTCTCACGTTCCTCTCCTCGTATTTGATAGGATACATTTCTATAAAGTAATGTAATAGTTGATAGTTCACCAGTTATTCTTCGTGCAGCTACATTAAATTTAATATTCCTAATTCGGCTGAATCCTCTGATTTCAATGGAAAAATATCCGAACTGTATTAAATTATCGGTGCTTGCATTTTCGCGTTTAAAAAAAATGAGTCCTAAATCCTGATAATTGGATATATATCCTTGTTCGGTTTTTTCGGATAAAAACGGTCGAATAAAATCAAAATTTCCTAATGTGTCTGTAACTGCGCCTCCTACTGCATGAAAATGTGAACCAAACTGTCCTGCTGGTGCAATTGTACTTGGAAGAATACCACTGTCTCGCATGTAATTAATATCATCGTGTAGTGTCAGAGCAAGTGCCCCATAGATTTGAAAGATCCTAGTGTAAAAATATGCGATTGTAAAACATAACTGATTCTGCTCTGCGCGAATTGGCGGTTCAGAGAGTGATCTTATACTTTTAAAAAAAATCCGATCACGTTCATCGCGAACAGGAGTGATTTGTAGATGATGAAAGAAGCGATAGAGATGATCTGCCTTGAATGCAATGTAATTTTTACAATGATTTGGATCAGACATTGCTGTTAAATCGTGTATGGTTAAACGATTAAGCATGTATTCTAAAATATCATTCATGAGTTTCCGTGTATTTGTTGTAGATGGATTGCTATATACAGCTTCATGTGTATATTCCCGTATACTTGGCGCAGATTCTGATGCACCCATTTCTATCTATTTGGGTTTTATTTATGATTACAATACCGTTTCTAGTGTATCTGAATATGTTTCCAGCCGGCGTAAACATTTCTGTAAGGTAGCCACTGAAATCTGACTTGCTTCCGCGATTTTTGCAACTGAAATCGTGAGGGATTCACAGCGTTTAATAACGAACGCTACACAGCCCGCTGCTAAACTCGGCGGCATATTCTCCTGTGAAAGCCCCGTTTCATCTGCTTTCTCCGCTACCCGTTTGCACAGCGTAAATAAATGGTCCATCTGACTGCGAGGAATCGGTAAACGGCTCAGCGGTAACTGAATGTATTCAATTGCCTTTGTACTTGATTGACTCGGTTTATTTGCAGACCCTTGTTTTAAGAGTCCCTTTTGGCGCGCCAGCGCCATTACCTCTTGCATTTGCTTTAATGCCTTTGTGAATATCGCGGAACTGAGACCGAAAATCTCCGAAATGTCTTTAGGCTTTCGGGGAGAGCCAGATTGTTTAAGGGAGGTGTATAAGCATGCAGACAGAAGAGCATCGCGGCTCAGACCTTGACGACCGCCAATTTCCTGCAACGTTGTATATAGATTTTTGGATTCCTCAATGATAGATTGATTAATACCCGAATTAAGACCAATGAGTGAAAGACGTTCACAGGTTTGAATGAAGGAGCGCTCTTTGTAGGGGACAGTGTTCCAAGAATGATATTTACGTACACGGTACATTGTTTTTGCCGTGCCGTAGCCATTGAGGATAACAGTTCCAAGGGAGGCTTCGGGTAGTCGCGGGTCTTGAGGTGCACCGACACGAGTAGGGTCGCCACCACGATCCTCTTGAGAAAAGTAGCGGTATTCGGCAGTATTATCAAATGGACGTGAAACGATAAAACCACATTCTCTACAGCTAATAAGGTCCGTTGAATACAGACAGTCAACATTGAAGCAGTTAGGACACGTGTCTGCGTCAACGATTGCCTTTTCCTCCACTTCTTCTTCAATCCACCTGTCAAATGTATCCTTTTCCGTATTTATTTCTTTTATAGGAGCCATTTGACAAGACTTAAAGAATGATTCCATGATTTGTTTGCCCTAATCTTTTGGGGAAAAAGGGATTCAATTTTATCCACGGACTGGATTTTTACTGCATAGTGTTCATTGTAGGTTTTGCGGACTTTTACTGCATAGTGTTCATTGTAGGTTTTGCGGACTTTTACCAAAAGTCCCCTAGAACACACTCTTCACCCCCTTCGCCATACCATAAAACGCCCCATAATAATCATCTACGTCCTGAAATAGTTCATTTAAGACGGACTTTCTGTCTAAGATGAAGTATATCCGCTCCTTTCCAATAATATATGGATAGGGCACTTCGCTATTTCCAACTGGTGAACAGAATTGTACAACTGCGTCGCCCTTCAAACGGAACGAGAACCGCTTGTGACCCACAAATATGTATTTATCATCCGCGGTTTGAATGAGAACTGCATTGCCTGGATAGAGACCCTTCTTGGCATATCCTTTTTCATTTCTAGTGTTGTCCCCTATCCATATTTCTTTGTAGGGCGTATCTTGCACCTTTTTGTCCATTACCCAATACGGTTTTTCATATTCATTCACTAGCTTCTGTTTGTAGATTTCTACGTTAGACGGAAACACACATACTACAAATGGTTTCCCTCCATTGTCCAGTGTTTCATACATTGTCATTTTAGACATCTTACCCTTTTTAGTAACACCTTTAAATAAATCCCATATATAAACGCCGTTCTTATTGGAAGTAGATTTATACTTCTTCCCATCATTCCCTTTTTTAATAGTGCCTTTGCATGCACCTGCATGGTATGGCGGAGATCCATGTGATTTATATTTTTTTGAGGATAATTTTGGTACAAGACATTCTATTGTACTTAATTTATTTATGTAACATAGTATATAATAATGCATTCTATGTATGAATCATTTGACGGAGGACCGTCCGCTGTACCTTCACAGGGTTCTGAGAAAAGAACGTCGCTTCTTCCCACTAAAGAACCGAGTGGTATTGGCTTCTTGGGCAGCCCTTACAATCCCGCGAACGCCATGAAAACTCCAGCAGAACTGGGTATAAAAGTGGGAAACTCCATGGATGACGTAGTGCAAGCTG
>Ga0247722_10001761_pt1 | contig 11695 bp, 9 predicted proteins | sample MSEWelMarce3H_FC_FD_189094 | JGI IMG/M metagenome (GOLD analysis project Ga0247722, IMG submission 189094) | Subsurface sediment microbial communities from gas well in West Virginia, United States - MSEEL Well Study Marcellus 3H_FC | ecosystem: Environmental > Terrestrial > Deep subsurface >... | reverse complement strand
GTGCTACCACCGGAGTTGGGTGAGAAGTTTTTAGGCTCACTTGAAAAAAAGAGTGAATTAATGCAAATTGCAACTGATAACTGGATCTTTACTCCCTCTGATCTCTACCGAGATGCCAAAGCTTGTATTATGCAATTAAAAGAAAGTGGCGCAAAGATTGGGATTGTGGCAAACCAACCTGCCACAAGTGTTAACTCATTAAAATCTGATCACCTATTTGAGTTAATTGATTTTCTAGGCATCTCAGCCATAGTTGGCATTGAAAAGCCTGATATTAAAATCTTTGAGTTAGCAATAAAAGAGTTAGCAGTCGACCCAACTAAAGCAATCCATATTGGTAATCGAATTGATACCGATGTAATACCAGCGAAAAAATTGGGAATGAAAACGGTTTGGGTAAGAAGAGGCGAGGCAAATCCTGATCCATCAGCGGATGATTTAAAACAAGCAGATATCACCGTTAATGATCTAAGCAATTTACCGGCCCTAATTGCTGCCTTATGAGTAGGCAAGTATTTATTGGCATTGATATCGCCACCGAAAATGTTAGGGCGGTTGCCATCGATACTGAAGGTAATTTATATGGATCAAGTAGTGAGAAGTTAGCGCCAGTCACAGGAGGTGCTGATAAGCGATTAACCCAGGATCCAGCAAGCTGGATAGCTGCAGTAAGTAAGGTATTAAAAGAGTTAGCAACAAAATGTAAGGCGGAAGGGTTAACACCTAAAGCACTTTGTATCTCAGCAACTAGTGGAACATTTGTAATCACAGATTCAAAAGGCGTTCCAATCGCAGATGCTGCGATGTATAACGATGGTAGAGCCTCATCAATAATTGGTCGAGCTGAGAAGATAATCAGTGAAGCAAACCAGGCCGGGCCATATCTATTAGCAAATACCCCAGAGTTTGTAATTGCCCATCTATCTGGGCTTGCCTTATCTGAAATCGCAACTGATAGTAGCCATAGCTTAAAGATTGGCTTAGATCTTGCTTCTATCACTTGGAATCAATCGGTTTTAGATCAAGTGCAAAGTTTGAATCTAACTTTGCCAAGATTGGTTTTACCTGGCACAAAACTTGCTAACTTAAGTAGTGCAGTAGGTGCTCAATTGGGATTAGATCAAATCCCAATCTATGCCGGTATGACCGATGGTTGCACCGCCCAGATCTCAGCAGGAGGTGCAACCGGCTCGGTTACCTCCCTTGGCACAACTATGGTGATTAAAGCGGTAAGTACGAGGAATATAAAAGGTGCAAGTTTTTACTCTCACCTATTACCAAAAAATAGATTTTTAGCCGGGGGTGCGTCAAATATTGGCGGCATCTCATACAAACAATTTGCATCCGATATTGATAATTGGAATCAAAAAGCTGCTGATTTTGGCGTAGCAAATGTGGTTACCTATCCCCTGCCAAATGTTGGTGAGCGCTTTCCATTTTTAGCTCCAGATATGAAAAATTTAATCTCAGGTAATGTAAAAAGTGATACTGAAGTTTTTCGAGCAACATTAGAGGCAATTGCTTTTACCGAAAGATACTCATATGAATTACTTGCAAAAGCAGGAGCAGATATCTCACCACAAATCTTTACCGCAGGTGGTGGTGGCAAATCAAAATTATTAAGTCAGATTAGAGCAACAGTTTTAGGTAAACCAGTTATTACTTTAAGCAAAAGTGGCAGTGATATCGGAGCTGCAATGCTGGCATTAGCATCAGATCAAGTAGGTAGTGATGGTGATTTAGCAGATGGTTTATCAAAGATAAAGATCTCACACGGTGAGACATTTAACCCATCTGATAATGAAAAGGATGATCTAGAGCGCAACTGGCAACAATTTCTCACCCTGACAGCAACATATAGATCGTAGTAACCTTCCCACCATGCGCAAGGTATTAGTTTTAAATCCAGCAGATAACATTGCAATCTGCCTGGAAGATATGCCAGCTGGCACGGTAGTTGATCAAGATAATTTAAAGTTAACAATCACTCAAAAGATCCCACGTGGCCATAAAGTTGCATCCCGTGCGGTAACAAAGGGTGATGGCATTATTAAATATGGTGAGCGAATGGGACATGCAACTAAAGATATTTCAGTTGGCGAACATGTTCACACCCACAATGTTTTAGGCGACCGCCTTTCAACGGAAAGTGCCTAATGAGTATTACCGGTTTCTCCCATAAGGGCCGCGGGGTTGGCGTAAGAGATCACCAATTGATTTTGCCATCTGTGGTTTGTTCAACTCATGTCAGCAGAAAGATTGCTAATGAGGTAGGAGCTATTACCTTTGCTCACCAAAATGGTTGTGGAATTATTGGTATTGATGTGCCTGGGGTAGATAACTTCTTTATCGATCTTGCTAATCATCCAAATGTGCAATCTGTATTGGTGGTTTCGTTAGGTTGTGAAACTATTCAAGGACCTGAGTTACTACCTAAGATCAACCGAGAGTTATCAAGATTATTGGTTATCCAAGAATCAGGTGGAGCCTCTGGCACATATGAATCAGGGGTTACACAGGCTAAACAGCTGCGGGATAACTTTAAGAGTGAAAAAGCACCACTTGATAGATTAGTTGTTGGCTTAGATTTAAGCAGGGATATCCCAGGCCTTTCTGCACTTAAAACCGCCTTAACCGCAGCCGGCTTTGAGGTAGTAAGTGAGAGTGAAAAAGCGGTGAGTGAACATAATCTTTCAAAGTTAATGAGTGCTAAAGCTCAAGTTGTGCTCTCCTTCCCAGATGAGAATCAACCACCGAGTGGTTTTCCATTAATCCCAGTTATAAATATTGCATCCACCTCCCCACTTCATATGGCATTGGCCAGTGAGTTTGATTTAGTAGAGGACGCCAAGGTTGAAGAGATAGTTGCATTGATAACTGCGGTAGCAAATGGGCAAAAAACAAAGAGTGAGTTATCTGGCATTGGCGAAATTGTTGCACCCCGTTCGGTAAGGAGTGTGTAATGGAGCTTACCGGTTATAAAAGAGCAGATGGCAGATGGGGTTTTAGAAACCATGTATTAATTCTGCCGCTACACCAAATGTTATCTTCAGCAGCTCGTGATGTGGAAAATGAAAGTAAGGGCGCGGTTGCAGTTAGCCATGATTGGTCACAGGTAATTGAAAAAGATCACCAAAGAATTATTCACTCACTAGCTGGTAATGCGACAAATCCAAATATCTACGCAACTATCTTCTTACGTCTTGGTACACCTGCCGAAGATGAAGTTATTAATCTTGCTAAAACTTATGGCAAAACTAAGTTAATTGAGGTCTCCTTAAGTGAGGCTAAATCAATTGAAAAGTTAAAAGAGATCGCAATCGATCGTGCTAATACATTACTAACTGAGGCAAAAAATGAGCAAAGAGTTGCTGCCCCTTATTCTGCAATGGTTTTAGGTCTTGAGTGTGGTGGGTCAGATGCCTACTCTGGAATTACCGCAAACCCAGCATTAGGAGTTGCAAGTGACAAATTAGTTGGCCAAGGTGGCACATCAATTCTTGGCGAGACTATGGAGATATTAGGCGCAGAACATTTACTGGCAAAGCGGGCGGTAACACCTGCAGTAGGACAACAAATTATTGATGTAGTGGCAAGGTATGAAGCAAGTATTAATTATGAAGGAATTGATATCAGAGGCGCCCAACCATCGCGCGGAAATATTGAAGGCGGCCTTTCTACATTGGAAGAGAAATCTTTAGGAGCTGCTAAAAAAGCAGGTAATGCTCAATTTACTGGCGTGCTGGAGTATGCAATTGCGCCAAGTAAACCAGGTCTTTACTTTATGGATACACCCGGTCATGACATCGAACAGTTAACTGGTTTTGGCGCAGCAAATGTAAATATCACAGTCTTTACCACCGGTCGTGGCACACCAACAGGCAGTGCGGTTATGCCAACAATTAAAGTGGCCACAAATACTGAGATGGCAACTGCAATCCCAGACATCATCGATTTAAACTCCGGCACCATTGCCGATGGCACCCAAACTTTGGAAGAAAATGGTGAGTTAATTTATAAATTAATTATGGATGTTGCCAATGGCCAATTAACCAAGGCAGAACTAGGTGGACATCATGAGTTTAATCTTTCTAGGCTCTACGGCTCATCTCTATAAATGCGCGCATTATTCATCGAACATGATCATGTCTCTCTTGGTGGACCAATCTGGCGCGCCTTTGAAAAACATGGGTATGAGATTGAAAGATTTTTAGTTATCTCAGAGCGTGATTACGCCAATCCAAACATTAATGTCACCTTTCCAAACTTTTCCGAGTTTGATGTGATTGTGCCAATGGGAGCTCCTTATGGTGCATATGAAGATGATCGCATTGGCAATTGGTTAACACCTGAGTTGGCTAAATTAAAAGCTGCTCACAATGATGGCATTCCAATCTTTGGTATCTGTTTTGGTGGCCAATTAATGGCTAGAACCTTAGGTGGCTCAGTTGCAAGAAGTCCAAAGGCAGAGCTTGGTTGGTTTGAAATTGAATCTGATGATAAAACTTTAATTCCAACTGGTCCTTGGTTTGAGTACCACTGGGATCGCTGGATACTGCCAAAGGGAGCAACTGAGATTGCTCGTAGTGAAGTTGCTAGCCAAGCATTTGTAATGGGCAGAACACTTGGCGTGCAGTTTCATCCTGAGATTGACCCAGAAGTTTTAGAAGCATGGCTGGCAATGGATGGCGGGTGCGCTGAGGTTGAGGCTGAGGGCGTTGATGTTGAAAAGCTGCGCGCTCAAACAAAACGTGAGCAACCCTTCTCAGATAAGCGTGCCTTTGATCTAGTTGATACCTTCTTACGCAGGGTTGCAACTAGTGCAGTGGAAAAGGTTGATTAAAACAAAGCGTTAAACTGTAGCCATGTTAATCAGGCAGTTAGATATAACTGGTAAAAAACTCACTAAGCGTGAGTATAAAGAGTTAATTCCAAGAGCTAATCTCTCAGTTGAGAGTGCAATGATAAAGATTGCACCAATTTTGCAGCGGGTAAAAGCTGGCGATGAAGCGGATCTAATTAAATTAGCAACTGAGTTTGATGGTGTGACCCCTAAATCTATTCGAGTTAGCAGTGATGAATTACAAAAGGCTTTAGCCGCCTTAGATCCGCAGATTAGAAAATCACTTGAGTTAGCAATTGATCAGGTGAGAAAGTATCACCGCACCCAGCTGCCAACCGATAGCTCCTTCTCAGTTATTGCTGGTGGAGATATTGATCGCACTTGGCGGGCGGTAGATCGAGTTGGTCTATATGTGCCAGGTGGAATTGCATCTTATCCAAGCTCGGTAATTATGAATGTAGTGCCAGCACAGATCGCAGGTGTTACAAGTATTGCCCTGGCCTCACCACCACAAAAAGAAAATGGTGGCCTGCCAAACTCAATCATCCTTGCCACCTGTCAATTACTTGGCGTTGATGAGGTTTATGCAGTTGGCGGCGCGCAGGCGATTGCGATGTTTGCCTATGGTGTTAAAAATCTTTGTGAGAGCGCTGATTTAGTTACCGGACCTGGCAATATTTATGTAGCAGCCGCAAAACGCTCACTTCGTGGCTTAATTGGAATTGATTCAGAGGCAGGCCCAACTGAGATTGCGATCTTGGCCGATGATTCCGCCCTTGCCATTGATGTGGCCGCAGATTTAATTAGCCAAGCAGAGCATGATGAGATGGCCGCTGCCGTATTAGTAACTAATTCTAAAGATTTAATTGCCAAAGTAGCCGAGCAGCTGCAGATTCAGGTGGATAAAACTAAACACAAAGATCGAGTAAAGGCTGCTTTATCGGGTAATCAATCTGCAATTGTTTTAGTAGATTCAATTGAGCAAGGTTTGGATGTAATTAATGCCTACGCACCAGAACACCTAGAGTTAATCCTTAAAAACTCTAAGGCAGTCTCTGCACAGATTAGAAATGCGGGCGCAATATTTTTAGATCGCTTCTCCCCTGTTTCCCTTGGCGATTACGCTGCCGGTTCCAACCATGTGCTGCCAACTGGTGGCTGTGCCTGCCACTCAAGTGGGCTATCGGTAAACACATTTATGCGTAACATTTCTGTAATCCACTACGACCAAAATGCATTTAATCAGGTGGCTTCCGAGGTGATCACGCTTGCAAACGCTGAGGATCTGCCTGCTCACGGTAGTGCGATCGAGGTTAGATTAGAAAAGTAGGCCAAGTTATTACTTGGAAGTAACTTAATTTGCGCTTAAAATTTGCTATGGCTAACAACATAAATACCCAATCAACTCCACTTGCAAAATCTCAAGAGAAGCGATTTATTAAATCACTTGCTCGAATTGATATCACATTATTTATTGTCGCAGCGATTATCTCCCTCGACACTATTGCAACAATCGCTAAGGGTGGCTCACAATCATTATTTTGGGCAATCTTTGTCGCCTTAACATTTTTAATTCCAATTGCGATGTTAATGGCCGAGACCGGATCAGCCTTTCCAGAAGAGGGCGGTCTTTATCAATGGGTTAAGTTTGCTTATGGCAGATTAACCGCTGGTATTGCCTCAGTTTTGTATTGGATTACTAACCCAATTTGGCTAGGTGGCTCACTTTGTTTTATCGCCTTTGATGCCTTTAGTGGTTATATCTTTGAAATAAAGGGTGGATCTATTGGTGAGTGGATCTTCAAATTAGCATTTATCTGGACTGCGATCTATCTAGCGGTAATTAACTTAAAGCTAGGAAAGAAATTTATTGGTGCTGGTGCGATCGCTAAGGTAACTGTGATCTCATCCCTAGTAATTACCACCGCAATCTATGGAATTAAAAATGGTTTTCAACCATTTGATTTTGATGGTTTAACTCCAACCCTGGGCGGCTTTATTGCAATTGCGCCAGTAATACTCTTCTCATACGTCGGCTTTGAAGCACCAAATGCAGCTTCGGCTGAAATGTTTGATGCTAAGAAGGACACCGCACCTGCAATCAGACGCGGAAGTTTTATTGCCACACTTGCTTATATCTTGCCGGTATTAGCAATTATTTTAATTGTGCCAAATGATAATCTGGAGGGATTAACTGGATTCTTAGGCGCAGTTAAAGAGGTTTACTCAGTTTATGGTGGAGCCGCTGATTTCTTAGTTAGCTTAACCGCTGCACTATTTATCTTTGGCTTACTCTCACTAGGAAGTGCTTGGATGATGGCGACTGACCGTATTCAAGCAATAGCAGCTGCTGATGGCACCTTCTTCAATGGTTGGTTTGGTGAGTTCAGCGCTAAGTATGGAACTCCAGTTCGAGTTAACCTGTTATCAGGAACAATGTCGACTGTCTTCCTAACCGCAGCAATGACACTTGTTGATGGTGATGCCGCATCAATCTTCACTGTGGTTTTGATCTGCGCAATCTCAACGCTGCTAGTTTCATACACCATCATCATTCCTTCGGTAATGAAGTTAAACCGCACTCGTCGTGATGTAGTTCGTCCATATGAGGTACCAGGTGGAGTAAGAGGATTCCAAGCAATTGGCACCGTCCTCTTCCTATATATCTGCATTGGTTCGATCGGAGTTGTCTTCCCGGGAACACTTGAGTCTGTCTTTGGTCTTGAGTATGACTTCCAAGAGATCTGGGGCATGGCACGTGCTGATGTTCAACTATTTACTGCCGGCACAATGTTGGTAGTTATCTTGATCGCAGTGGCTGGCTATGTTGGTGGCAAAAAACTTAGAGAGAGTCTAAATAACTCTAAGTAAGTAGTACTAAAAGTAATTAGCGGGCTTTGATAATCCAAAGCCCGCTAATTTTTTTAACTAATTGTTAATTAATTATCAAGCGGGGTTACGTACGCTCCTGAAATACCACCATCTACTAAGAAGTTAGCAGCAGTAATAAAGCTTGAGTCATCAGAGGCTAAGAAGGCAACCGCGCCTGCAATCTCAGATGCATCAGCAAAACGTCCCATTGGAATGTGAACAAGGCGGCGTGCTGCGCGCTCTTTATCCTTTGCAAATAACTCTTGTAGTAGAGGTGTGTTAACTGGTCCTGGAGATAATGCGTTAACTCGGATTCCTTCTCTTGCAAACTGAACACCTAACTCACGGCTCATCGCTAATACGCCACCTTTTGATGCGGTGTATGCAATCTGTGATGTTGCAGCACCCATGGTGGCAACAAAGGATGCAGTATTAATAATTGATCCCTTTTTAGCTTTTTGCATATAAGGAAGAACAGCCTTGCAACATAAAAATACAGATGTTGTGTTTACTCTAAGTACGCGCTCCCAAGCATCAAGTGGGGTAATTAAAATTGAATCATCATCAGGAGGTGAGATTCCTGCGTTATTAAAAGCAATATCAATTCGGTTATAGGTATCAAAGGCAACCTTATAAAGATTAGCGACCTGTGCCTCATTGGTGACATCACACTTAACAAATAATCCACCAACCTCGGTTGCAACCTTGTTACCGCTCTCCTCATTGGTATCAGCAACTACAACCTTGGCACCCTCTGAAGCTAAGCGAACAGCGGTGGCATAACCAATTCCACTACCAGCGCCAGTAATAACTGCAACGCGGCCCTCTAGTCTTTTGCTCATAATCTTTTACTCTCCTTTGATGCCGATGGGGGAACTTTAACCGCTACCTATCATTTATCCTAACTATGCCCTGTCTTAACTCAACCTCTTCCATGCTGTTAGCAGATACTCCGCTGCCCCCTGATAAAACTCACTCTTTTCAATGCCAATTGTCTGCTTGATATTTTGATCAAAGCTCTGAGTCTTGGGTACATTTCTTAATAACTCAATAAATTTATCAGCCCCATACTTACCAACAAAGTACTCCCACACAAATTGGCCGGCTCCATAACTTAATTCGCCACGTGCCTGTGTATCGCGCTTTTCAATCTCTTTTACAAGAAACAGTGCATCGTCGATATTTCTCATTGGATAGGTACCTTTGTAGGCTCTAATATTATTTTTGAGTAACACATCCATCTCATCTGAATACCAACCAAGTTGATCAAATCCCAATGCCATTCCAAAGGTGTTGGCAGATCCCTCAATAAAGTGTCCGTGCCATTTAGCTCGTGGGTCTCCTTCGCCATACTCACCACCAAAACCATTTGCCAGCACCGCTTGCATTACATGGGTCATCTCATGTGGTGCAACCTCTGGCCAGTAAGTGTTTAACTTTGCCAAACTCGAAGTGTGACCTATGTAGTAGCCGTAACCTTTTTCAGGGAGATATGCAGCTGTTCCACCACCAGTTCCACTACGAGAGTAAAATCGCTCAAGAGTTACATAATCAGCGAATAGATCAAACAACATTTGCCAATCCTGATTTGGCACAATACTTGGAAATTGGGAATCTACGTAAGCCCTATCTTTCTCTGTTACCAAAATCAATTTAATCAGCAATTTCTTATCCAGGAGTGGACTTAGGCGCTTTGCAAATTCAACTGATTGCAACTTGATCACATCGGCAATTTCTTTTGGATATGAGGGCCTAATCAGGTATTCAAATTCAATATTTGAATGGGATGGATCAATTTTTAAATCTCTTATAGATTTATAGGCGGCGACTCTAATTGGATCAAAACTCTTTTCACTCCTGCTATCGCTTTTAATCCAGTCTTTATAAAGGCTTTGGCGCTCCTGTTTGCCTGCCACATAGCGGTAAACCAATCTGCCAGCAGGTCCATATGCAAATGCAGTTATATCTGCGCGGTTAACCCAGATCAGTTTTTTTCCATTTTTTAGGCAAATTAATTTAGCACTGCCACTTGTGGCATTTTCATTCACCCGTTTACAGCTACCACCTACTTTATTCGCAGCAGATGAAACTTGTGAAAAATTTACCGATAATAATAGTGAGCAGATAAATACTGAAATTATGCGCTTCATTTTAAGTTAACTCATTTACTCCGTTGAAATAAAAACGTTTTTAACCTCAGTAAATGAATCTAGCGCATCAGGCCCAAGCTCTCTGCCTAACCCTGATTGCTTATAACCACCAAATGGGGTCCAGTAACGAACTGATGAGTTTGAGTTAACAGATAAGTTACCGCTCTCAACCGCACGGGCTACTCTGATTGCTTTGCCAGAGTTATTTGTCCAAATAGATCCAGATAAACCAAACTCAGTGTCATTTGCCTTGGCAATGGCGTCCGCTTCATCATCAAAGGTCATAACCGAAACCACAGGACCGAAGATCTCTTCATTCCAAGATTTACTCTTCGTATCCTTTGGTAATAAAACAGTAGGCGCCATCCAAAATCCGGCACCAGTAGGCGCAGAACCGGTAAATGCAACTGGCTCAGTTAAATATGCTTGCACAGAATCTAATTGCTTCTTACTAATTAGTGGTCCCATCTCAGCTGTGGCAAGGGAGGGCTCTTCTACTTTAAATTTTTTAACCGCAGTTTCAAAGGCGGACATAAATTTATCAAAGGCGCTTTTCTCAACCAGGATTCGAGAGCGCGCACAGCAATCCTGTCCTGCGTTATCAAAGACTGCGCCCGGGGCAGCAGCTGCTGCTCTTTCAATATCACTATCTGCAAAAATAATATTGGCACTCTTGCCGCCAAGCTCTAGTGTTACGCGCTTAACTTGATCAGCACACCCAGCCATAATCTGCTTACCAACCTCAGTTGATCCAGTAAAGACAATCTTTCGCACAAGTGGATGAGTAACAAAGCGATTTCCAACAATCGATCCCTTACCAACTACTACATTAAATACACCCTCTGGAATTCCTGCCTTTAGTGCTAACTCACCTAATTTGATTGCAGTAAGTGGTGTGTATTCGGCTGGCTTTAAAACAACTGTGTTGCCAGCAGCTAATGCTGGTGCAAATCCCCAACTAGCAATTGGCATTGGAAAGTTCCAGGGAACAATTACGCCAACTACACCTAGTGGTTCTTTAAAAGTAATATCAATGCCATTTGCAACTGGAATCTGCTTACCAAATAATCTTTCAGGAGCTGCTGAGTAGTAATTTAAAACATTGGCAACATTATCTGCCTCCCATAAGGCATTTCCGATGGTGTGACCTGAGTTTGTAACCTCAAGCTTTGCTAGCTCTTCTCTATTATCAGCAACAATCTGGGCGAATGCACGGAGTAACTTTGCACGATCCCCCGGTGCAACTTTTTTCCAAGACTGGAATGCTTTATGTGCTTTTTCAATTACTTTATCGGTCGCTGCTAAATCTGCAAGCTCTACTGATTTAACAGATTGTTCATTGGCAGGGTTAATTACCTCGTATGTTGATGACACTATTTACTTAAAACCTTTCAAAGTTTCTAAACAATTCCCAATCAGTAACCGCTTTACCATAAGCATCTAACTCAACCTGGGCCATGTTGGCGTAATGTGCTTGAACCTCGGCGCCAAATACCTCTTTCACCCAAGCAGAGTTTGCCCAAAGTTGTTGTGCTTCAAGCATTGTGGCAGGAACCCGTGGAGAGTCAGAGTCATAAGCATTACCAGCAAAGGCATCCTCTAGCTTTAAGTTGTTTTTAATTCCATCAAGGCCGGCCGCAATAATGCCAGCAACTGCAAGGTATGGATTTACATCTCCGCCAGGCACCCGGTTTTCAAGACGAAGTGATTGACCATGTCCTACTAAACGAAGTGCGCAGGTTCGGTTATCTCTTCCCCATCTAATTGCAGTTGGTGCAAAGCTTCCTGGCACATATCTCTTATATGAGTTGATATTTGGCGCAAATAATAA
>Ga0247722_10001759_pt1 | contig 11704 bp, 5 predicted proteins | sample MSEWelMarce3H_FC_FD_189094 | JGI IMG/M metagenome (GOLD analysis project Ga0247722, IMG submission 189094) | Subsurface sediment microbial communities from gas well in West Virginia, United States - MSEEL Well Study Marcellus 3H_FC | ecosystem: Environmental > Terrestrial > Deep subsurface >... | reverse complement strand
GAATTAACCACGGATTATACGACACAGTATCGGTTATATACGGATGATATACTTACACGATCACGGTTTCTGCAAACCAATAGTCAATATACAGGGAAACTCGTCCGAGATATTTCGTATTCGGGGACAGACGCAAGTGCTGCATTTTATTATGTAAACTCATTCGGGTATGCACATCGTTATAAGGATGTATCATCTGTAATGTTATACGATAGTAAAACGTGTCCGGATATTTCAAGGAATGTGGCGTTATCCAGTGACGACAAGGCCAACCCATTTAAAATCACACCCGCGTCGTTTGTGGATATTAGTGGGACTACCGGTTTTAGTCGATTTGCCGATTACGCCAGTTATGATATGGTGGGTTATACGCCATGTTTAACAACCAAAAATGTGAAAAGCAGCGGCACCGACCCTGAATACGCGTGGGTCGATGTAGAAGGCAAGAAACACGTCTATGAAAAGGGGGTCTGGCCTGATAAGCGGCATTCATCATGTTTGACGGCAATTGTTGGAGAACCGGTAGAATTATCACCGGACCAGTATAAGGCGCTGCCTACTGCAAGTGATGCGCCAATGAAGGCGGATAGCGAATGTTTTCGCGCAAGTGTGTCTCCTAGTATCAACACCAAACTGGTCGATCTGAAGAAAAAAATAGACGACGTCGTAAATGAAATAAAGAACGAGAATCAGAACATACTTAATAATGCGGCCAATACGACTATTATTCAACGAGACAAGACATTTGCAGAAAAATGGGGCAATTTAGACGAAGATATTTTAGCCCAAATTAAAACATGGTTCGGTGATTATTATTATCCGGCAGTATACGTATTCTGGTGTTTTGTTATATTGGTTGCAGTATTGATGATATTCAAGTTCGCGTTTTTGTTTGTATCGCCTGGCGGTGGCGGTGGCGGTGGCGACGGTGGCGGCGGCGTATTCGGACTCGGAAGCAGCGCCGGCGCCCCCACCGGCAGTAGTAGTGACGAAGGCAACGGAGTATCATTATTAGGAGTAGTTATTATGTCGCTTATTGTTATATTTGCCGTCTATTACTATTTTTCGTATACATACAATCTTAATGTCGATATTACGCGCAATGATTCAGATACCGTATATACGGCAACGTAATAAAGAACTGTACGTGATAATTATATCTGTACGTCATAATTATAATCTGTACATATTGTAATATTATAATTATTATAAAAATGAGTTATTCGGATTCTTCCCAACTGCTCATTAAACAAGCCGAATTAAAGACTCTTCAGCAAAAATATGATAGTTATACAAATACGGTTAATGGACCATATCAAGACATTTCTAGTAATAATATCACCATTACCCCAAACAAAAACGCAATATCGACCACAAATCCTCCGCCGGGTATTTCCCCTGGTGAAGATTTTGGCGAATATTGGAAGTTTGTATCTTCAGGTGCATCTAATGCTGCTGAATGTTGGATGTCGGCCACAAGAGACGAACGAATCTTTCAAAAAGTTGTATATACCGGTACTACCAGCACTACCACCACAGCGACCAATAAAGGCGACGCTTCATGGAATCAACAGTGCTATGGTCTTATTTGGAACGCACCCACAGACGCCTCTTATAACACCGATGCACCAGGATATTCGACGATGGTTTCCACACCTGGACCATCTGCAGGATTTACCGACTCAGACCTTATCGCCAGAACATATACCAAATCAGGTATAACATCGGCCGATAAGTTAAATGAAGCCACCCAAATTGCTGATTTGAAAACCCAAATAGATGGGTTAGTTGAAGAAATCGCCATTATTGCTGGTTCGTCGATTAACAGCGAACTTTCTGCACTATCGCAAACATCGGCTGACCAAAAAACCGTCATTCAAAAAATCAACCAGTATATGAATTCAAGTTCTACCGAAATTGCCGACAATTATAAAACGATCGATCAACGCAAAAACTTGAATAATCTCTACGAGGATATCAATAAACAAATAACACTAACATCCCGCAAATATAAATTCATATTTTATTTCATTATTGGTATTGTTATTATAATATCATATATGTCGTATGTATCCAAACTTCCAATTCCGGAACAGTTGACCGAAATTTCGAAATATATCGCGTGGGGATGGTGGACCAATTGGGGCGTCATTGCATTTGTAGTCGTTTTATTGATTCTCTCTTCGTTTGGATGGGACATGAAAGGCAATATCATGATGATTTGGCGATATATATCAGACCCCGATTTTTGGACCGGGCAAATGTGGTGGGTCGGTGTATCGTTCTTGTTTTTGATTGTTATCTTTTTACATGCGTCCTTTAAATCGTTTTTCGGTGATACACTCGCAAGTTTGGAGAAAATGGGCGGAGAAGGTGATTCAGAAGAATAATAATGAAACAATAATATTTTTATGATTATATAGTAGTAATCATAAAATGTTTTATCAAAATTCAAATGATTTAGTAAAACAAGCCGGTGCGGAATCGGGACACGTCCAAAACTCATACGCGACACAGCAACAGTTAATAAATAAGGGGTCATATATTGACAATGCGAATAATGGCGTGATATCTCCGGAAAATACCGGGTCCGGGACTGAGTCCGGGTCCGGGTCCGGGTCATTGAATATTGGCGCCAAATTTCAAAATGTTATGAATAACCTTATGAGTTCTGTTACATCGACGATTGAAGGTTTTGGCGGTGTTGGCGGTGGTCCCAGTGTTGCCGGTGTTCCCGGTGGAGGAGGAGATCAAACACAAGTTATAAACGGTATTGTTAGACAAAATGCTGAATATGTTGCACAAGAAGAAAACCACCAAAAACGAGTAAGCAGTGTTAAAGATCTTGTTACCACAAATGACAATACCCGAAAAAAGTGGCTACAGGTTACTGATACGGAAGGTATTACGAAATACGGATATATGACAAATGACCGTATATTTCAAATATGGCTAGCGCCGACTGCCACTACCAATAATCCGCAGAATTGGTTTGAAACGTCGCCTATAAAACAAAACGGTGGAGTATTGGGTTGTCCTGTGACCGGTGGGAACCTTACCAAATACGAAATTGGCGTGAAGTGGAGTGAAATCGTTCCATTTGATATGGTATACTCAAAAAATGACACCAGTCGTAAGACACCACTGTTTATGTTGACGAATGATGGTGTTCGTGATGTGAGACGATCACCTGGTTCAAGTGGATTGTTTTCATGCGATAATGAACGCAAAAATGTATTCGTCAAGGAACGTCCAGCAGCCGATTTTGATATGTCTATTAAGACGAATCGCCAAGGATGTTATATCGTAAATGATAATGTCAAAGAATCAACATTCAAAGACCGTGGTTTTATTTTTCAGGGGGACATGATGAATGTATCTATATCACAGTGTAAGCGTCGCGCAGAGGATTTAGGCAGTTCCTATTTCTTGGTTTCTCCGCCAGATAGCGGTCAACCGGCTGATCGGGGCGGATGTTGGATATATACGGGTTCAGGTGAACCCAATCTAAATGGATTATTATCATATGACGAGAGTGGTCAAAAATGTTATAATCACGGTCAGGCGGACGGTAATGAGGATGGGTTTATGAAATCGTATGGGACCACCATCTTACCGCGATTCTACGGTAAATCGACTACGATTGATGTTTCGACTGACCCGCCTAATCCGACGTGTGATCATAAAACGCAGAATGGATGCATTTTTAAGGATTACATTCATTATGGAAACGCTGTGTGCTATCCTTCTAATAGAAACGGCGCATGGGCGTATGGCGGTTTGTATAATTACAACAATAATGATTTGAAGGGTTGGTTGGGGGCGCTTTATAACAGAAACGCCGATGGTTTGGAACGTCCTGCCGTAAAGGAATATATCGAGCGGTGTAAAAACACGAAGGGATATGAATTTTTGGACGATAACCCGGTAAAGCGGACGAAGAAACAGTTATCCGTAGCGCTTTATTCATTGAAGACTGGCGGACCGACTGGAGTGGATACGATCGATCGGAATGGGCGCGGCATGGTGGGGCGTATTGCGTATATCGACCATAATGGCGAGAAACATGATTACCCCGAATCCGCGTTATCATATATGAAATCGGGAGATAGTGACGCATCCGGTTCTATGAAATATATTGATGTCGGACCGTATGATACACGCTCTGCAGAGAGTTCGTATAGTCTCAGGGAAATAACGGTCGGGTCGTTTACTGATGCGGCAAATCTGTTATATAAAGCATCCCGTGATGGATGGACTCCGGCCGCGTTTCACCAAAAATGCGATAATAAGGGTCCGACATATACCCGCGCGATTATAAATGACGGGAAAGTTCTTGGCGGGTTTACCTCGTTGAGTTGGTCGTCTACCGTACAGAATTATGCGGCTGATCCGACCGCGTTTTTGTATGACGGGACAAATAAATATACGTCGAATAATGGTGAGTACGGTGCGAATCCACCGTATTCAACATATATGAATAGTTCGTATATGCCAACATTTGGCGGAGGACATGACTTTTATATTAGCGGGCAAATGTTATACAACAATGCGTATACATTTTTAACAGATGATAAAAAGGCGCCATTTGGGCGTGCAGGGCGAACTAACCAAAGTTACACTCTTTCCGACCTCGAAGTATACGCAGTAGACGCAACGTCATTTCCGAATACAATGAAATATGCAAAACGGGCTCGAACGATGCCAGTCGGTGAAAGTACGACCGCATCAATGGAAAAATGTAAAGTGATGTGCGATGGTGATGATAAATGCGGCGGGTTTGTTTATACTAATATCGGAGGTGGTGGCGGAGACGGAAAATGTGAATTAAAAGATAAAACAAAAATGTATCCTCTCGGATTGCGTGTACTCGATCATTCTAAAAGATTGATGTTGAAAGTCCCATCTATAAACGGTACGATTACAGACACAGTATGTGCAACATCCGGGAACGGTGAATATAATATGATTGACAGCGCACAGTATCAGTATTACCCTGACGGTGGTGCGATGACGTCTGGAACGAAATGCGATATTTTATCTATTGTCCCGAAAAAAGGGAATTTAGGTGCGGCAGATACAACAACTCTGGTAAATGCGGTGAATGATCAATCAAATATAACAACTCAAAAGATTAATGATTATAGCGCCCAGATGGCGGTAGACGGATTTATGACAATGCGTGAAGGTCTCGAAACGGACATTAGCGGCACTGATTACGGTACAGCCATGAGCGATGTTAAAAGTACATTAACAAAAATAGGCAATGCACAATATCAACGCGAACGGTTGGACGCTATTAAGGACGAAAGTAACAAATTATTGATTTCGCAGTCGTATAAATTTATTCTTTGGAGTATTTTAGCAATTCTGGCGGTGATGGCGCTACTTAAATTAAAAGAAATGTTCGGTCAAGACGACGCCGAGGATGACGGAGAGGATGGCGGTGGTATTTTAGGATTTATAGCATCCTTATTCGGTATCGGAGCAGTCAAATTAGACGATATTGCGGATAAAACCGGTGATATGAAAGCTGCCCTAAGTGACGCTGGCGCCACATTACAACAATCTGGAGAGAACCTGGTTGCCGGCATCACCGAAGGTGCTGATAATTTGGTGAATTCGGTGAATGACGCCGCAAGTAATGCGGCCGATAGTGCACGAAATATGGCGGACCAAGTAAGTGAAACTGCTGCGAACGCGGTAAATAGTATAGGCGAAACTGCGTCGGGCGCCATGGGTGGTCAAGAAAATGCCGCGAAAACAGGCGGACGTCGTAAAAAATAACTGACTAAAGTAATTACCTGGGTAATAAAATATAATTATTATTTATGGATTGTAAATAATAATCATAGTAATATATAATAATGGTGTATCAACTGAATAAAGATACTAAAATATTGTTGGCGTTATTGGCTATAGTGGTATTATGTTCAGCCAAATTGTTTAAGGATTACCTTTACCGGAATCGGTATGTTGAAGGGTTGGCATTGGTCTCACAGCAAAGCAGTGTTCAACTTCGTCGTCCTCAATCCGGTTCTATAACTGCGAATATTACATTTACTGTAACACTTCAAAGGGAATTAGACACAACACAATCATTAAGTATCAAATGGGATCCGCCCCCGGCTGATGTCTCATTATCAACCGTCGCCGCAAATTACACAGCAACTGCATCTGGGTATACGATTCCGTCTCCTACTTCTATTATATCGTCAACGGCAACGTTTGGTACTAGAACCAAAAACATCCCTAGTGGAACCAATATAGTAATTGATGTGTCTGGTGTATCTATTTCTTCGACTTCAGCATCATCGAATCCTGCAAATTTAACTTTTAAAATTAATGCTGGTACTGAAACAGAACTGAAAAAAGATGTATCTATTTTACCCTATGTCGACCTAGGTGCGTCAACATACACCGCATCAACTGGTTCTACGGTTGCTGAAATACAAGCTGCGATTACCGGCATTAATAATCGTCTTGAGGTGTTAAGACCATTAACAACCGATGCAGCAACTACCGAAAGATCCAACCTAATAAAAGTCCGAACTGCGATGATTTCCCTCTTGGCGTCGACTTACGGAACAATCAAAGAAGCCGGACAAGTTTTCGAGTCTGGTGCGTTATATGAGGCCCAGAAAACCGCGATTGAGTTCATCAGGAATGAGAAGGCCCGTGCAATATCCAACGCTGCTGCTCTATCCGGTGATAATTTAAACAAACGCCGTATGGCGCAAATTAATACATATTATACGCGGAATTATGAAGCCAATACTGACGTTATGAAAAATGTGATTTATGTTTCTGTCGCGTTGATTATACTGGCTGTATTGCGAAAGAAAGAATTAATACCTGGTTCTATTTCGACTTTAGGCGTTATTTTCATACTTACAATGGGTGGGATTGTTATTGGAGGACAAGTATTTGATATAATGCGTCGTAACGATTCCGATTTTGATAAATATGATTGGAACTTTAATGAAGACCAAATGAATAAACAGAAATTAATACAGTCGGAAAGTAGTTTATCTGAATTGGGTATCGGTGGTGCTCCATGCTACGGCGCAAGTTGCTGTAATGTAGGTACTGTTTGGGATGCGGGGTCGTCAACATGTCTTCCTGGAGCACGTATTACTGGAAGTGCTAGTTGGGCTAGTTCAACTCTTACCGTGACATTAACAACTGGTGTGAATTTGGTATCCGGTGATAGAATAACAATCCAATTACCGCCTGGGTTGTTTTCGAAGGCCACCTCTGGAACTGATGCGCTAGCTGCTGGACCTACTGGATCTGGGTTGACCCATTCAACACCTAAAACCGACGACACATATATTCTTACAGTCGATGCTAACAGCAACATACCTGCTGGATCAATCACCATCACTATTACTAGATTAGCACTTAATGATGCAGCCAAATACGCATCCACCAAGATTGTTACCGCATTTACGTCAAAGGAGTCAAACCCGTCGACATTGGGGATTATTTCAGGAGTGATGTAATGTAGTCTGGCGGGGGGGAGGGTATTTTTTATAATCTAATAAGTATAGTAGTGATTAGATTACATAGGATTATATGGGTATCAATTTCAATGACGCCGACGGTATTGAACCCGAACTTCTACAACAAGCCCAAGAAGGAGAGGCGTTAATGAAAAGTTCGACCGATAAAGGAAACTCGATTATTTCGCCAGAAACGGTTAAAAAGGACAGCGGAGGCGGTCAAAAATCATTCAATCAAGTTAAAAAAAATGCTGAAGCTGGTATGAATGTAGTGAGTAAGATTGGTGAACAGGGCGGGTTTACGGGTCCAGAAAAAGATAAATTTGATTTAAGTGAGGCGTATAGGGAATGGACAAATGCACGTAATGAAAATATTAATTGTCCTGATAAAATCGTAAAAACAAGTGTTCGGTATACAACTTTAGTAAATGGAAAAGCCGGACAAAACCAAATAATAAAGGCGCATCAGGACCATTTAAATGCAAAAGAAACGTGCAATAAGTCGGTCGGACTCGTTGTTGAAAAGGCCAATAACTATGTCAAGGTATTCAATCGTGTAAAAGAAAATCAATTGAAGGAACAAAATATATATCAGGTAGAACCGATGACGACGAATGTTGAACAGTTTCAAACACGTAGCGGTAGTATCATTGAGGGGTTTAATTATTATAATGTCGATAATTCTTATGCGGATAATCCCGCTGGCAACGCTAGTTATAATCAACGTCTTCCACGATACAATCAAAGTGATAAAACAACATCAGTGACAGATAAATCAACACTACCATGGAACCTATATTATAACGTTTGTGATTCCAACGCAGTCTCATGCAAAAACGCGCATAGAAGGAAAGACGAGTACATCTCAACTATTAATTATTTATTTGACCAAGCAGGAAAGAAACTTCAAGTATATTATAATGTCGCAGTGACTTTAAATAGTCAGGTTCCCGGTGTCAGTACTTCATTATCCAATTTAGTTGTGGGTACGAATACAGTACAAACTTCTCTTGAAAATCAGAAGAAAGATATTGATTTATACAAACAACAGGCGTTATACAATTATGACCAGTATAACAGTCTTTCATTTATCGAAGATATGTTTGTATTCGTTTATTATGCAGTGTTTGTAATATTTGTTTATATGTCAATACGTGATTTCTATTCATCTTATGGGGGTTATGACAAACGGAATATTATTATTCTTATATTATTAGGCGTATATCCAAAATATATATTGAAAATCGTATTATGGATATTGAATGTATTGACCGAAATAACACGGATGCTCGGTTTAAAAAATGTGAGTTTTTGGTATTAAGGATTTCGGGTACTCGGTCGGTCGTGCGTCCCGCTGCGTTAATCATCCGCAGCACTGCCGCCACCACTGCTGTCTTCCGCATTGTCTTCATCATCATCATAAACGATCCGGCACTTCTTCCACCCTTTACCCGATGGTTTACCATATTTCTTCGTCATATAGTCATAGAGTTCATTGCCTTTCGGGATATTCTTACCATGTTGGACAACATACCATTTCTTGAACTCTTCATACAATTCGGTCTTCTTGATACACGTATCTTCATCGGCCACGGGGCGGACCTTGTCCCGAAAGAACTCCGACAAGTAATCTTGTGTATTACGATACTTATTGCTGCTCGCGGTAACTGCCGCACATGTCCGCACTTTTCCATCTGTTTCAAATGCCTTCTTGACGAGCATCGCCATAAAGACATTTACCCATGTCTTGATTTTTACATCCAGATTCTTGTCGATCAGGAACTGATACGGTTCATCCGGGTCGTCGGATTTCGGTTCCTCGCAGAATTTCGATTTATAAGGACACAAGCGAATACGACGCCATGTTCCGTCGTCATTGCTCTTGATGTCAAAGAGCACATTCGTGCATACGACCAATTTGAATTGCGGGACGAATGTAATCGTGTTCTTGAAAAGCGCCCGACCGCTCATCTCATCACCACCCGTTATTTCTTTCAGGATACCTTCATTGATGCGGTCACCTTTCGTCGGTTCCTGCATGACTGCATATCGCACACCTTTCAAGACGGCAAGTTCTGGGGAAGCGCCGCCAATCATTGCACGTTTCTGTGTCACTGCGGTAATGGGAAGGACGGCCTTATATTCACCCATGACTGCCGACATCAATTCGATGAGTTTGGATTTGCCGTTACTTCCTCCACCTATATAAATATTGAACGTTTGTTCACGGTTTGTTCCGATGAGAACGGACGCCAGATGTTCCCACATATAATTCCGCAGTTCGACTTCAGGGAAGAGTTGCGCCATAAATTCATTGATTTCGTCGATTTGCTGCTGGTGTTTGGTTGTATCCAATTGAATATAGTCGATTTTCGTGGTCTTCGACAGATTGTCGTCAGGTTGACCACGTCGGAATATTTTGTGTGTGAAATCAATGACACCGTTCTTGAAACACAGGAGTTCGGGTCGTGTATCTATCTTCTCGATAAATTCGTTGTCGTAGAATTGTTCACGCACCTCCCGCATAATATTGTTCTTGAAACTCGTTGTTTTCAATTTGGTACAAATATCCACGATACGACGCGACCGCTTCCGTGTGGATGTATATTGGTCGGAAGTGGGATCTAATCCGGACGTCACATCCATAATATCCCGGTGTTTCTTCGTATAAATATCGTGCATGTCTTTGGAGATGAGTGCACGAAGCGAATTGCCCTGGTCACATTCGACCCATCGATTCTTGTCGAATTCATACCACTGATTATCTTTCACACTCACACAAACGAATCGGTCCTTGAAAATCGTATATAGCACCGTCGCCAAATCCACATCCGTGGACGCATCATTGGTCGTCTCATTACAGATGGTCTGGTGGATGAAGTTGTCGATAGTTTCGTTGCGGATGCGTGTATAATCCTCGAAACAGTCGTTCTTCGCCCAATACATAATCGATCGACGGGTCAGACCATCGGGACTGTACGGGAAATTACACCACGTATCATAACTCTTCATAATATCGGTGAATCTGAACTTGCTGGACTTTGCGCTGAATAGCATCCACGAAAGGAATAATTTATCGCTTGTATTATGAAGTGCTAGACCGACGCGCAACCATTTATCATACGGGTCATAATACTGTTCAGGCAGAGCCATCGTATAATGGTGTGTTTCGCGGATTTCATACTCTGTAGGTTCGAGCATACTCAACATTGTTTCCACTGCAATATTCAGTTCGGTAAGATTCGTGATTTTATCCATCATAATCATCCCGTTCGCACCAACAATACCATTTACAGCGCTGCCAGGTGTACCATTGCCTCCACCACCCGACAATACAAGACGAAGTCGTCTACCTCCTTCCCCGTTGGCGCCTCCCGCACCTCCCGCGCCTCCTGCAGCACTTCGTTGTGGGCGTTGCTGATTCACTAGTGCGTCATATTCCGCCTTCAGTGCCGGATTTGAAGTTATTAGAGGAAATCGTGCATACACTTGTGAAGCGTTGCTTCCGGGCAGTGTGGATTGTACAGATAATTTCGCGAAATCGTCCTTCACATTGAATTTGCTCGTTTTCTCTTCCTGACACATCCATGCACATTCATCATCTTCTGGGTCACGCATCATCACGAAGTGATACTTTAACATATAAGCCTTGTGCCCCGGTTTGCGTGAACCGTAAAGTTGCCAGTTTGTATGACCGCGCGAGATACCTTCATCCAGGACATCATTCCATGAATTCGTGATCGGTAAATCCGTCCATATTTCCTGCAATTCTTTCAACATTCTCGACCGAAGCATTCGTTGAATGGGTCGATCAATCATAGCGCCAATCATCATATGAATACCGTCCTTTGTTACATCGTCTAGTTGATTGACGTCCGCCTTTTCGAAGATATAAACAGGGATTTTCACATCGGTCGGGAACTGAATCAGGGTTTCAAGCATTTCAATATAAGATTGAATCATATCTAGTACGTGTTCCTTCGAATGCTGGCGCTTGGTAATACTGGTATCATACCGGAAATCAAAATCCACCATAAGTGGTCCACATTCCGGATTCTGCTTTTCCGTCAAATATTCCTCCGTATAATGATATACGAAGTATTGTATTTGCCGGGATTGTTTTACTCCTTTCTACCAAAATCTCTCGAATACACGTTTTATTTTTATGAAAATGCCGGAGCATAAACTCATCAAAACTA
>Ga0247722_10001758_pt1 | contig 11707 bp, 10 predicted proteins | sample MSEWelMarce3H_FC_FD_189094 | JGI IMG/M metagenome (GOLD analysis project Ga0247722, IMG submission 189094) | Subsurface sediment microbial communities from gas well in West Virginia, United States - MSEEL Well Study Marcellus 3H_FC | ecosystem: Environmental > Terrestrial > Deep subsurface >... | reverse complement strand
CGTGGTCAGTCGAACTACTCGATCAGTATAAAGATCACTGGGACTGGAGCTGGTTGTCTCGCAGTGACCGTTTGCAGTGGTCGGCAGATTTGATTGAGCATTTTAAAGCACATTGGAGCTGGCAAAATCTTACTCGCAACAAAAATCTACCATGGTCGATTGAGCTGATTGAACAATTTAAAGACAGCTGGGAGCATCATCAACTTTCCTACCACGACCACTTGCCATGGTCGATTGACCTACTTGAACAACTCAAAAAACAATGGGATTGGAAAGAACTATCTGTCAAAGACAAATCATGGTCAATTGAGCTGATTGAACAATTCAAATTGTATTGGAATTGGTATGAACTCTCTGGCAGCGAATTTTTACCGTGGTCGATAGAGCTATTGGAATCATTTGAAAGTCACTGGTACTGGAGCTGTCTTTCTGCCAATCAGCGCTTACCATGGTCAGCTGAACTAATTGAAAAATATCAGGATCGTTGGCGCTGGAAAAACATGTCTGCAAATGCACATTTACCGTGGTCGACAGAGCTGGTTGAACAGTATAAAAACCACTGGGACTGGACAGAGCTGTCTAAAAACACAGGGCTACCTTGGTCACCTGAATTATTTGAGCGGTTTAAAGATTTATGGGACTACGAGCAGCTTTCTGAGAACGAGTGTATTTCGTGGTCAGTTGAGCTGATTGGGCAGCATAAAAACCACTGGGATTGGAGAAAGCTTTCTTTAAATCATACATTGCCGTGGTCTAGCGAGTTGATTGAACGATTTAAAAGTGATTGGGATTGGGGCGCGCTCTGTTGGAACGAATACCTACCATGGTCAATAGAACTGATTGATAAATATAAAAGCAACTGGGACTGGAAATATCTAGCTTGCAACCGTTCCCTACCGTGGTCGATAGAGTTGATTGAGCAGTTTAAAGACTGCTGGGACTGGTACAACCTATCTCAAAATGGAGGCTTGCCATGGTCAGTTGATCTAATCGAGCAGTACAAAGGTCAGTGGAACTGGTACGCGCTTTCTACAAATAAAAACTTACCGTGGTCAGTCGCGCTGATTGAACAGTATAAGGAGCAGTTACACTGGTATGGGCTGTCTAGAAACATTGGTCTACCGTGGTCAATTGAGTTCATTGATCGGTACAAAGAGCGTTGGCACTGGGGATGGGATGGGTTATGTCAGAACGTGGGTTTGCCGTGGTCAGCAGAGTTTATGGAGTATTATAAGGACTTCTGCTATTGGTATGGGCTATCTCAAAATAGAGCTTTACCGTGGTCGATAGAGCTGATCAAGCAGTTTGAAGATCACTGGGAATGGAGCCTCATGAGTTACAGCAGAGCTCTACCGTGGTCAGCCGAGCTGATTAAATTGTATAGCAACAACTGGGATTGGAAGGCATTATCAGGCAATCAGTCTTTGCCTTGGTCGGCAGAACTGATTGAGCAGTTTAAGGGCTATTGGAACTGGAAAGCGTTATCTAGCAATGATTCCATACCTGAGCCGCTCAAGAATCTGATCCAAACATATAAAAACCAATAATATCAAACCTCAACCTGCCCTGAGATACTCTCAGGGCTAACACATCTCCAAACGCACTGCATATCCACCTGAATCAGCCAATCACTCAACCGATATTTTTTGATCTGCATTTGATCGTCTGTAATCGCGTCACTCAATGACGCATAGCTGGTGAGTATCTATTGTTTTGTTTGCATTTTTTCGGCTACAGTCGGCGGGTCAACCATTTAGATGTTTAGTAAAAACCAATAGGGACGGATTTTATATGGTAAGCCCAGCACCAGCATCGACTCATACCGGTGGATTCGCACATCTACTCACCAATACAGCAGCCAAACAGGTCAAAGCGCCGAAAATCGCACAAGCGATGACTTGTCTGGATCAAACGGCGATAGAAACGCTGCTGACCAAATGGGACTGGAGCAAACTCTCAGCCAGTCATGAGGTACTATGGTTGGTAGAGCTGATTGAACAATATAAAGATCATTGGAAGTGGAGTTGGCTCTCTTGTAACGAGAGATTACCTTGGTCGGTCGAGCTAATTGAGCAATATAAAGATCGTTGGAATTGGAGCGCGCTATCTAGTAATAGAGCTTTACCATGGTCAGGGGAGCTGATTGAGCAATATAAAGATCGCTGGTCGTGGCATGGCTTGTCACTAAATGAAGATATAACTTGGTCGGTAGAGCTAATTGAGCAATATAAAGGTCAGTGGTACTGGTGGTGGCTGGCTCGCAACAATGCTTTACCATGGTCAGACGAGCTTATTGAACAATTTAAAGATCTCTGGAAATGGGAGGAGCTATCTGGCAACCGTAGCCTACCTTGGTCACCAGAGCTCATCGAACAGTTTAAAGGCTATTGGAACTGGAAGGCGTTATCTAGCAATGACTCCATACCTGAGCCACTCAAGAATCTGATCCAAGCATATAAAAATCAATAATATCAAACCTCAGCCCGCCCTGACACCCTCTCAGGGCGAACACCCCTCCAAACGCACTACGCATCGACCTGAATCAGCCAATCACTCTCCCGATGAAAATCGGGTTCACCACCATGCTGCAACGCCCAATACGAACACTGCCCCACCTGATCCTTTAAGACACACGTCAGCCCAACCCGCAACGCTTGGCCAGCCACAAAGCAGCCAGACCCGTCCACTACAGCGACCAACTGCCGCGCATCAACATCAAGACTCAGCAACTTTAACCGATCATCACGACGTGGCGGCATCTGCGCAGGACGGCGATACTCATCGAAACTGTACGCATTCCACAGCCGCGCGGGGCTCAGATTCAGCTCCAGATACTCAGACGACCCAACCGCCTGCACAAACAACTCAAAACAAGTCGACTCCCACAAATAATCCTGTCGCGATAGCGTAGCCTGCGCGTCTGGCCAGACGATCTGTTGCTCGGAATCGTTTAACTGGTACATCAACTGCCAAACTGTAGCGCCCAACTGCTGCATCTCAACCTGCACCGACAACCCCGACTGCGGCTGATCAGCGCAGAGCTGACCGCGATAGAGCAACCTCGACATCACACCACTCCCAAAGCCTCAGACCAACACGTTAAAACTCTTGGCAACATGGCCGACCCAATATACACAACATCTGCATAAACCTAACAACCACGCCACTATCGACAATAAGCACCTACAAAAAAACGCCATTCACCGCAGCAAACCCATCTAAAATCACTGACAAATCAACCGCACTATTGAGCTGTTATGTTGTCACATACCAAAACACTACTCACCCTCAGTCTGGCCTGCTGTCTGAGCCTCAATCTAAGCTTCAATGCTCATGCCGAAAGCACGCCCAGCGTCAACACAGCCATTGAGCCAACCACCCAAAACCCAACTAGCCAAAACGCCGTTGAGTTTAAACAATCCCTGCCTACCACCATGGAAGAAATTGCCACCGTTGATGTCCTCGGTGAGATCTGCCCCAAAATATTGGGAGATCGTATGAACCGGCAGTTTAGCCGTGGCTATCAAAATCTGATCAGCACCCTCCTGCCTAATATTCCTAGCCCGCAACTGGCCATTCAAAGCCTACGCAGCGATGCCGAATACAGCAAGCTACTCGAGACCTCACGGGCTGAAACGGCGCGCTATGCCGTGGCCGAAAATCGTGCGGTGTGCCTAGACGTCCTGCACTATCCTGCACCCAAGCCATAACCACAAAACACGGGTCAGCCTTACCTCACTACCAGCAGCTCACCTGCTGGTCTTTGCTCAAAAAACCAATACTCACAGGACAAAGCATACCCAAAAGTCACTGTATGCGCGCACATGTTCTGCTAGGATGTAACGCCTCTGTGCTTTTGCTTTTTTAATACGGATTCGCCCACCATGACCACCCGCACTCGCCTTCTCACCAGCATCATGATTGCTGGACTCAGCACACACGTTGCAGCGGTCACCATTATTCCTTCGCCGCCGCAACTCACCAATAAGTCTTACATGTTAATGGATTACGAGTCAGGTCAGGTCTTGGCTGCATCGAATGCAGACCAGCGCATTCCTCCCGCTTCATTAACCAAGATGATGACCAGCTTAATCGTCGAACAAAAATTGATGGCAGGCGAACTGAAAGAAGACGATCAAGTTCGTGTCAGTGAACGTGCATGGTGTCGCGGTAGCAATAAAGAATCCTGTATGTATATCCCATTGAATGGCACAGCCAGCATGCTCGACATGTTGCGCGGTATTATCATTCAATCCGGCAACGACGCCTCGATTGCGGTAGCTGAGCATATCGCCGGCAATGAAGGTGCATTTGCGGATCTGATGAATGCTGAGGCGAAGCGATTGGGGATGAATAACACCAATTTTGTCAACGCCACTGGCTTGCCGATGGAAAATCATTACAGCTCAGCACATGACATGGCAATCTTGGCGCGCACGATCATCCGTGATAGCGCCAAGTACTATCCGATTTACTCACAAAAAGAGTTTACCTTTAATAATATCAAACAGGGTAACCGCAACGCCCTACTGTACACGGATCCCTCAGTAGACGGCCTCAAAACTGGCTATACCGAAGAAGCGGGCTATTGTTTGACCACCTCGAGTAAACGTGGCGCGATGCGTTTGATTTCGGTGATCATGGGTGCGCCAAGTGTGCAAGAGCGTGCTGTACAAAGCCGCGAGCTTCTCAACTGGGGCTTTAGTAATTTTGAAACGGTGACTCTACGACCTGCCGCACAGCCACTCGCAACCACCCCGATTTGGTTTGGACAAACAGATACCGTATCCATTGGGCTGGCAGAAGGCATGAGTGTGACGCTGCCACGTGGCCAAGCCACCAAAGTCCAAACACAATTTAGTGTACAACCTAATCTTGAGGCGCCGATTCAACAAGGCCAAGTGATTGGCAAGCTGATTGCGTCACTAGATGGCAAACCGATTGCTGAGCGCCCGTTGGTTGCACTACAAGCGGTAGAACAGGCCAGTTTCTTCTCCAGATTATTGGATCGGATTAAGATGTTTTTTGCCAAGCTGATGAATCAGTCCGCTTAAATTACCCCATCGCGTCTTTGGCCAGTGTCCCACGCCGGACTGTTTAGTTCTGCGGACGCTGGCCTTCTCCAGCCACATGCTTATCGAGATTGCGTGCTGCCTGTTGCAGCGCCCCTAAAATCCGCTCGCGGTCGTAAGATTTGACCTCATCCATATCAAGCTGTAAGTTAAAACCGTTCATTTCAAATTCGACCCAGCGCCGATTGAGCGTATGTGCGCTTTCAAACTGATCCAGCACTTGCCACGTTTGCATCGGCTTGGCGATGCCTTTTAAGTTCAGCATACCCCGCTCACGACAACTGATCTTGTCACGAATCAACAGATAGGTATCGTTTGAAATCAGGATCTCGTCCGGATTGGCGGCAGTTTGTAGCCGTGCAGCAAGGTTGGCATCGCGACCAATAATCGTATAGCTCATCCGACTATTGCTGCCGAAGTTACCGACGTGGCAGTAGCCAGTGGTAATTCCCATCCGCACATGCAGGCCGTCAAAGCCGAGTGCCTTCCATTTTTGCCGCAGCAACTTGTTTTCCCGTCGCATCGCGATTGCCATTTCGACACAGGCCAGCGCATCGTTACGTGCGCCTTTGCTGCTTGGATCACCAAAGAAAATCAGCAACGCATCACCAATAAACTTATCAATCGTGCCACCGTATTTTTTGGCCAGATCAGACATGTGTTCAAAGTACGTATTTAAAATGGTGGCCAGATCATCTGGCAGCAGCGTTTCGGACAGCTCGGTAAATCCCTGAATATCTGAAAAGAAGATGGTGAGTTTTTTACGTTTATTTTCGATTCGTGCATCACGATCGCCACGTAAGATCGATTGCCAAACTTGACTCGGTGCATAACGCGCGATTTTATTGGCCACATTCATAAAATGTGTGGTCTTAGCCTGTGCCTCCACCAGCTGACGCTCGGCCAACTGCACACGATGCCGTGCCGCTAAAAGCTCAAACATCACACTGGTCATCAGCGCCACGATCGACACCAGCGCCACAAGAACAGGGGTTTGTTGAATTTCGGCGCCGCTATAGCCCAAAAAGTAGGAGCTCATCAGGGTACTGACAATCGCCAACACCACCACGACCAACCACCCAAACACACTCGATACTGCCATCAGGGACAGCAGCAATGTACCGGCAAACACCAAGAGCGGCACGATCGAAAACTGCGTCATGCTGATGCAAGTCCCAACCAGCACAGCATCTAACAAGATCGCCGGAAACGCCGAACGCTCCTGTCCAAAATGCCGGTGATACATCCATTGGAGGCGTGTTTGCAGGAACGGCCAGATTGCCAGCAGTGCCACTAAATACAGCACACGACCATCCACAACCTGTGCATGCAAGCAAACCAGCAGGATCACGATGAATAATAAGCTGGTGGAAACACGCTCGTGGCGACCAAATAGCCGCACCGTATCACGAAAGGAGTTAGAGACGCTGGCCATTACAATCCATATATGGTTTAACGCGTATTGCACCCAACAACATATGCTAGGTATTGAGGATCACGCAACCAAGATTGCGTGATTTGACCAATAAATAAGCTGAACTAGCTCATTTTCCAGTCGAAAGGCATATCACCCTGCCCGCGCAGTGCCAACATCAGCGTCTGACGCATGCGAGCCAACACCTCATTGCTATACGGGATCGCGGGTGTCCCCCAAACAGGCTTTGGCCAAACCAAGTCATTGCGATAACGTGCGATATGGTGAAAATGCAGCTGTGGCACCATATTACCGAGTGCAGCAACGTTCATTTTGTCAGCACGAAATACCCGCGCCATTTGGCTGGACAACCAACTCGACTCACGTAAAAACTGCTCTTGATCCGCCACTGACAACTCATACAACTCAGTCGCGCCAGAAATCCGCGGCACTAAAATCAACCATGGAAATTGCATATCGTTCATCAGACGACAGGTCGACAACGGAAAGTCGCCCACTAAAAAGGTATCTTGGGCAAGCTGGGGATGTAGGCTGAACATGGTCGTCCTATGGTTCACAAAATCGTACAGGTTGCTGATCTTAGCACAGGATCGCCGCTGCAACAGCAGCCACAGACCACGACCCTGACAAAAGCCACCGACAAAGACCGCTGAAGCGATTAAAACAGCCGATTCATGCCGTTTAATGCCGCCACACGATAGGCTTCTGCCATAGTTGGATAGTTAAACGTGGTCTGGGTAAAATAGTGCAACGAATTATGCTCACCACTTAACATCACTGCTTGTCCAATATGCACGATCTCCGAGGCATTGGTACCAAAACAGTGAATCCCGAGTACCTCTAGTGTCTCACGGTGAAACAAGATTTTTAGCATACCGACAGTATCACCGATAATCTGCGCACGTGCCAAATGCTTAAAGAATGCCTGACCAACCTCGTAAGGGACTTTCTCGTGAGTCAGCTCTTTTTCGGTTTTACCAATCGACGAGATCTCTGGAATGGTATAAATCCCTGTTGGGACACTAACCACCGTTTGCGCGTCTGTTTCACCCAACATAAACGCAGCGGCAGCACGTCCTTGATCGTATGCAGCTGAAGCCAGCGACGGCCAACCGATCACATCTCCGGCTGCATAAATATGCTCTACCGAGGTCTGATAACGCTCATTTACCATCAATTGACCACGCCCGTTCGGGGTCAGACCGACCGCCTCCAACCCCATACCGTCCGTGTTGCCTGAGCGTCCATTACTCCACAAGATCGCATCGGCTTTGATTTTTTTACCAGATTTCAGGTGCAAGATCACCGCGTCATCGAAGGTTTCTAGATGATCGATTTCTTCATTATTACGAATCAGAACACCCAGTTCACGCAGGTAATACGATAGCGCATCTGCAATCTCATCGTCCAAATAACTCAGCAACTGTGGCTGATTATTAATAAGCTCGACTTTATAACCCAAACCCACAAAAATCGATGCATACTCGCAGCCAATGACACCCGCGCCATAGATAATAATTTTTTGAATCGGATAATCTAACGTTAAAATCGAATCACTATCAAATACCCGTTCATGGTTAAAATCTAGCTCTTTGGGATGAAATGGTCGGCTCCCCGTCGCGATGACCAACTGTTTAAAACCAATTTTTTCGTAGCCACCATCGTTCAGTTGTACGGTCAGGTGATGCGCGTCGTCCAGCACCGCCATACCATGATGCACATCAATATGATTGCGCTCATAAAATCGAGTGTGCGTTTCGACCTGCTGCTCAATCACTTTGCGTGCATTTTGTAGAATCGTGGTCAGTGGTACGTGCTTCCATTCGCCAATCTTTTGAAACAGCGGATCGCGCTGATAACGAATCAGGTTGTATACAGTCTGGCGCAGTGCCTTGCTTGGAATCGTCCCGACATGTGCGCAATTCCCCCCCACCTGAGCACGCTGATCGACCACACCGACATGATAGCCAGACTTGGTCAGCTTCATCGCGGCGGCCTCTCCAGCCGGCCCTGCGCCTAACACCACAGCGTCATAGTCAAAACGTGGTTCGATTGGCTTGCTCTTGCGTGGCATCACTTAACTTCCTATCACACCTAGACGGATCTTGATTGTACGCTGATTTTGATGACAAGCGATTGCCCGTGATTACCCTTGCAAGCATTCGCTGTTTATGATTAAACTAGTTTGAAGGCAAAGTCTTGACCTCTTTACGTTTACATGACAGCAACTGGTGGTGAGTTCAATGATTCTAGTAACAGGTGGAGCCGGATTTATCGGCAGTAATTTTGTATTGGACTGGATCAGTCATACGACGGAAGCAATCATTAACTTAGACAAACTGACTTATGCAGGCAACCTAGATACACTAAAATCTATAGCCGATCACGAGCGCTACCATTTTGTCCACGGTGACATCGGTGATCGTGAGCTTTTGGGTAAATTGCTTACCCAGCATAAACCGAGAGCAATTATTAACTTTGCTGCAGAATCACACGTCGACCGCTCAATTTCTGGTCCGAGCGCCTTCATAGAGACCAACATTTTAGGTACATTCAATTTACTTGAAAGTGCTCGCACATACTGGCTGACGTTGCCTGAGCAAGAAAAACAAGATTTTAGATTTCTACACGTTTCGACTGACGAAGTCTATGGCTCACTAGATGAAAGTGAACCAGCATTTACCGAAACCCACCGTTATCAGCCCAACAGTCCTTACTCGGCTAGCAAGGCAGCGAGTGATCATCTAGTTCGCGCGTGGTACCACACATACGGCTTTCCTGTACTGACAACCAACTGTAGCAATAACTACGGTCCATATCATTTTCCCGAAAAACTCATCCCACTGGTGATACTAAACGCGATTGATGGCAAGCCGCTCCCAATTTATGGTAATGGCACACAAATACGTGATTGGTTATATGTCAAAGATCACTGTAGCGCTATTCGGTGCGTGTTAGAACAAGGAACACCAGGAGATGTTTACAACGTCGGGGGATGGAATGAAAAGAAAAATATAGATGTTGTGAATGCAATATGCATTATTTTAGATGAACTACTACCGCGTAAAGACGGTGAATCTTATGCCTCACAGATCGTCTTTGTTAAAGATCGTCCAGGACACGACCAGCGTTACGCGATCAACGCAAACAAGCTAGAGACAGAACTCGGTTGGCGGCCTTCCGAAAATTTTGAGACAGGCATAAGGAAAACTGTCCAATGGTATCTTGAAAATGCAGATTGGGTCAGCAATGTCAAAACTGGTGCATATCGACAGTGGATTGATCAGCAATATGCTACCCCTGAGCATGCTATTTTACCGGAAGGGGACAAATAAATGAGCTGTGTCCTGATTACCGGCGTTACCGGTCAGGTTGGTAACGCACTGAAAATGCGCTCTAGCACTGTAGAAAAGATGTTCGATCAAGTTGTGTTTGTGGGTCGCAGTGAGTTGAACCTCGCCAGCCAATCTGATATGGAAAAATTCCTAGATGTTCTGAAACCTACCGTTATCATCAATCCAGCAGCGTACACCGCTGTTGATCAGGCAGAATCTGATTGCGACGCCGCTATGCTTGTTAATACTCAAGCACCTACAGTACTTGCACAATGGGCAAAGAGAAATAATGCTCTTTTAATACACTACTCGACCGACTATGTATTCGACGGCAAAAAAATTGATCCTTACAACGAAAGTGATCCAACAAGCCCGCAGAGCATGTATGGAAGTACCAAGCTTGGTGGAGAAAAAGCGATTTTGGAGTCCAGATGCGACCATATTATTTTTAGAACCAGTTGGGTCTATGGCGCCTTTGGTAAAAACTTCTTAAAAACCATATTGCGCCTGTCTATGGAAAAAAGCGAGCTTAGAATCGTTGCAGACCAGTTTGGCACACCCACATCAGCCGACCTTATCGCGGATGTAACACTACAAGTGCTGCAAAAGTACCTTTCGTCTGGCCATGAAAGCAAGCTGGCCTATCACGGCTTGTACCACTTAACCGCCCGTGAATCGACAAACTGGTGTGAGTTTGCCCGATTGGTGGTCACGGAGGCCACAAAATATACTAAACTCAACGTTACGCCCAGCTCTGTTTACCCGATCAGTAGCTGCGAGTACCCAACTCCAGCGAGCCGTCCGGTCAACTCACGCTTAGATACTACAAAACTGACGAGTGTGTTTGAAATTCAACTACCCTCATGGAAGGAGGGCGTTGCGTCCTCAGTATCCGAATTCCTTGCCCAACCGCTAAACTAGTAGGACTGATTTTTATGCACCAAAATCTAGCGCACAGAAAAGGGATTATCCTTGCTGGAGGATCAGGCACACGCCTCTACCCAGCAACCATCACCGTCTCTAAGCAACTGCTACCAATTTATGATAAACCGATGGTTTATTATCCACTCAGCACCCTGATGCTGGCGGGTATTAAAGACATTCTGATCATCTCGACACCACAGGATATATCGCGCTACCAGCAACTGCTTGGCGATGGAAAACAATGGGGAATAAACCTTGAGTACGTCGTTCAGCCCAGTCCCGACGGCTTGGCACAAGCATTTATATTGGCTGAAGATTTTCTAGGGGAAAGCCCTGCAGCTTTGATTTTGGGAGACAACATCTTCTACGGTCATGATTTTGCACAATTACTTCAAACTGCAAGCAGCCAGCAAGTCGGTGCCACCGTGTTTGCGTATCACGTCAACGATCCTGAAAGATATGGCGTTGTTATGTTTGATCAAGATGGTAAAGCGGTTAATATTGAAGAAAAGCCTGTTGCCCCTCGCTCTAACTACGCGGTTACAGGGCTGTATTTTTACGACAACAACGTGATTGAGATTGCTAAGCAAGTTAAACCCTCGGCACGTGGTGAGTTAGAAATAACTGACGTTAACCAAGCCTATCTAAATCAGGGCTTATTAAACGTTCAGATTATGGGACGTGGATTTGCTTGGCTTGACACCGGCACGCATGAATCGATGCTTGAGGCAAGTCAATACATTGCAACTATAGAAAGTAGACAAGGCTTGAAAGTCGCTTGCCTTGAAGAGATTGCCTACAGATTTGGGTATATATCGAAAGAAGACTTGATCAAGCTTGCGCAGCCTCTGAAAAAGAATGCTTACGGTCGCTATCTACTTCAACTTGCAAAGGAAGATGAAGCATGAAAGTAATCGATACTCATATCCCCGATATTAAAA
>Ga0247722_10001757_pt1 | contig 11707 bp, 12 predicted proteins | sample MSEWelMarce3H_FC_FD_189094 | JGI IMG/M metagenome (GOLD analysis project Ga0247722, IMG submission 189094) | Subsurface sediment microbial communities from gas well in West Virginia, United States - MSEEL Well Study Marcellus 3H_FC | ecosystem: Environmental > Terrestrial > Deep subsurface >... | reverse complement strand
TAAATTTTTATGCTTTCTTCTTTGGTTTCATTTACTTCTTAATTAAAGGAATGTGGAAAGGAGCTATTACATTACTAATTTTAAACGTTGTGTTTGTATCTATTTCGATGTTTTTACCTGGTTTTATTAGCAGTATCTTCACTTTAATAGTATCCTTAATTAGTGCTTTTGCTGCTAATTATACGTATTATAGAAAAGTATTATTAGGAGAAGATGATTTTAATATTTTTAAAGGTATTAGATTATAATTAAGAGACTTTTTTTAGTTTTTTTAATTTTTAAAAAGAAAACGTAACCAAATACTAAGCTAATAATCATGAAAGCCCCTTTTATTGAAATTATTGAATCTACCACACCAGATCCTAATCTATTAATGTGGAAATATGCTGACGAAGACCAAGAAATTAAAAACGGGGCAAAACTCACCGTTCGGGAAACACAACATGCAATGTTTCTTAACGAAGGTCAGTTGGCAGATGTTTTCGGTCCAGGAATGCACACACTATCTACTGAAAATATTCCTCTTTTAAGTCGATTAAAAGGTTGGAAATACGGTTTTGAAAGTCCGTTCAAAGCGGATATTTATTTCTTTAACACCCACCAATTTATCAATAACAAATGGGGAACGCCTGCACCAATTTTGATGAAAGACGCAGAATTTGGTCAAGTGCGAATCCGTGCTTTTGGAAGTTTTGATTTCAAAATTGCTGATGTAGCTTCTTTTTTTCGACAATATTGTGGTACCTATTTTCAATTAACTTTATTTGAGCTTCAAGCACAATTACGTGACTTTGTTGCTCCAAAATTCGGGGAAGTTCTTGCCAATCAAAACTTAGCGGTGACCGATGTTGCTGGTAATATTACCGATTTAAGCAATCGCATAATGCCCGAACTCAAAACGTATTTTTCACAGTTGGGAATTGAATTAACGCAATTCATAATCACGAGTGTAACCTTGCCTGAAGAAGTCACAGCGCATTACGACAAAATGACCAACATGAACATGGTGAAAGACATGAATAAATTTACCCAATTCAACACGGCAACTGCCATTGGAGATGGCAAAAGTGGTCTTAACGATGCCGTGCAGCAAGGGGCTATGCTCAACTTGATGATGCAACAAATGCAACAAAACCAGCAAGTTGTACTCCCAACGGATGATATTCCCGCTAAATTGAAACAACTCAAAGATTTGTTTGACGCAGGCATCATTGAAGAGGAAGATTTCAAAGCAAAGAAAGCCGATTTATTAAGCAAATTATAACGAATATGGAAACCAATAAACCACTTTCTTTTGTTGAAAAGATGAAACTGAAAGCACAAAATCAAAAATCTTATGGCATTGATTCGGAAGTATTTAAAGAAGCAAAATTAGATGCCATTGCTTGTCCAAATTGTGGTGCCGGTCGTGCCAAACAAGATGGTTTGACAAATTGTGCCTACTGCGGACATGAATTTTTAGCTGTTACATTAACGAATGGCTTTTTTATAACGGATCAAGATAATTCTAATTCTTAAAAAGCACAATTTATGTTTGGAATATTTAATAAAAACAACACTAATGCACCGATTTCTAATGCATCGGAATGGATGCCACAAATACAAGAAAATCAACAACGTTTTTTTGTGTTTTTAGACAAACTAGAATTCAAAATTCAGGAATTAACTGCTGCTGCAGTGCCGGAATTGTCTCAAATGAGAAACAGCACGGAAGAAAGTTTCAAGATGGACTTCCATCGTATGAAATCGGGAATTGATGGACAATTAGAAAACATCCGTAAAAGAGCTTATGAGGTGCATGATGAAAAAGTTTTAGACCTTTTTAACGAAATAAAAGCTGCTTATGCTCCTCAAGGAAGTGACCAAAGCCTTCTAAATCAGTTTCGTACGGATTGTAGAAGCCGTTACAACCTCTTTGAAGAACGTTTTCAGAATTGCAAAGCAGCTATTGATGCCACAGACTTTGAAGATTATGAAATTGCTTACCAAAAAATAGTAACTGAATATGCCACCATCAAAGATAAATTTCAATGTAAACAATGCGGAAGCCCTATTGCAATTGAAAAATTATTCTTTATCAATGTACATTTGAATTGTGATGCGTGTCAAACCCAAAATACCTTTGAACCAAGCACTCAAGCCCGAATGTTACAACATTTTGCTCAAGATTTAGCCCATCAAAGAGCTGCTGATTGGTATAGTAGATTCCAAAAGGAATACGATAAAGAACGTTTCTATTATCATGAAATGCATCCCTTGAAATTAAGCTTAAATTTTGAAAAAGAGGCCTCTATAAAAGCAGCAACTGAAGCCAAAATAGCGGATTTAGAGGCCAAAAGACAGGAAGCCATTCGCAATGCACCTCAGTTTAAAAAGGACTATTTGCATAAAAAATTTGCCGAATGGAAAAATATAACGCCTGATTTAGCCAATCATCTTGAAATTCGGCTGCAAAATGAACTAAATGCTATTGAAGATTAACCAAACCCTAAAATGAATAATAACCCTTTTAAAAATTAAAATTATGTTTAAAAAATTATTTGGCTCTGTCATGGGCAATGAAGCAGAAAATCAAGCACAAAACACACAAAACCAACACGTTGATGCAAACGACAACGAAAATGATGAGGAAGTGTATTTAGAAACGGAATATGACCCCGAAACACTCCACGGAACCCACTATGATGTGGACGATTTTGAAGAAGAAGTAGCCCGTTTGTCTGAAGCTTGGATTGAACAAGAAGACATCACGAGCCAAAGCGAAATTAACAACGTGTATCACAACTACCGAAGAGACGTTTATATGGCTTGGAATGGCTGCGACACCGACCAATTTATACGTTTTGACAACAGAAACTCCCTTACGCATCATGGTGTTGCTCAAATGGGTAACAACATGCAAGAAGATGAAAACAACCCCTTGTTAGCTCCCGTTCATGGACTAAATTTGCGTGATTATGCTGCTATTTGTGCCAAATTAGGCTCGGGTGTTGCAGAGAATGATATTTACAATGCCTTCGGAATCGATGCTACCATCTGGGGCGAAATCAATACCGTGTGGCCTGCTAGAATGGCGGAAGATACTACCTTTAGTATTGCCGTTTTGTTCGGACAATATTTTGCGGAAGCCGACCAACATCCGAAACTTCAGGGTGTAAAATCGAATTTATCGGAAGAAGGGGAAGCCAATCTGGAGCGACTCAAAAACGATGTACATTTTTATTACGAATTGACAGGTGCAAGGCAAGCTGCGTATGAATATGGGCTAGATGGTGCGCAATGGATTCTCGAAAATTTCGGCATTGGGCTGGGCGATTTTCAAGGAGTTGCCATGAAATATATGGAAATCCAAAACCAAAACTTTGATTCTAACTATGTGCGGGATTGCATGGCGTATCAAGACCAAAAACAAGCCGAATACGCCGAAAAATTCGCAGCTGAACAAGGCGGAAATATAGCCGATGATGTAGAATTTTAATCAAAAAAATTAATAAAAATCAAAAAAAATAAATGAAACACGATTTAAACTTAGTATTTCATAGTGAAATTATAAATGAATATACGCAAGAACAAATAGACCAAAAAATTCTCGAATGTCAAAATAAGAGCACTGAAATGTGGTTCAGAACATTAGGCAATTTATGGCAGTTTTCTGGAGTTGAAGAATACAAAATCAAAACTCAACATCTCTTAAGAGAATTGTTCTCAAAATGCTATGAAGACATCGCTTTTTTTAATCTAGATGAATCGATGTATCATTTTATTTTTGAGAAATCGATTGAAACGCTAAAAAGATATAGTGAAATCAATGCGGACTTTTTTGCAGTAATAGGTTTTTTGTATCGCGAGGGACGATATGGCTTGAATGATTTAAACAAAACAATTGAATACACGATCCGTAGTAGTGAAAAAGGAAGTGAAGATGGTGTTATGGCATATGCATTCCATTTATTCTATGGTATCGGTGTTGAGAAAGATACCGAAAAAGCATTCGATTTATTAGATACCTATATGTCTAATCACGTTTCGAACGGATGTAAAGCCATAAAAGGCAGTTTATTAGTACAGGAAAATTCAGAACTGGCTTATCATTTATTTGAAGAAGTTGTAATGAATCCAGAATCAAAAATGGCGGGTTATGCTTATTTTATGTTGGGCGAATTGAATATTGAAAAAGATATAAATCAGACCATAAATTGTTATGAAAAGTCGATAGAAAAAAATCAAACGGCACTTGCTTATTTGAGTTTGGGACGGCTTTATCTTTATGGAATGGAAATAATAACCCCACAAATTGACAAAGGTATCGAACTTTTGACTAGAGCTTTTGAAATGGGGAATTCACAGGCGGGATTGATTTTGGGTTATTATTTTGTTTACAATGCCGAAAATAAAGATTTAGATCAAGGGGCTGATTTAATCCAAAAAGCAGCTACTTTTCCTAACGAAAGTGCAAAATATGAATATGCCTGTCTTTGTTTATATAACGACAAATTTTCATCCACACAAAAAATGGAAGCAATTACACTTTTAGAAGCAATTAGTGATGAATATCCTCATGCATTAATAGAATTGGCTTATAATTACGCATCGGGAAATGTTCTTACCAAAGATATTCATAAAAGTATTGAATTGATAGATCAAGCCCTTGATATGAAATATTACCGTGCAGCAGCTTTTGCTTCCGATTGTTTTGAACGAGGACAATTTAGTATTGATGGATCGCCAGATTATGAGCAATCGCTTCATTACTTACTCAAAGGAGCAGAATTTAACAATCAATATTGTATTGAACAATTGGGACGCTATTACCGTTTAGGATTAGGTACAGAACCCAACATAGAATTAGCTATAACTTATATGCAGAAAGGTATTGAATTATTCCAATCTTCTTTTGCTATTATTGAAATGGCTATTTGCTATGATGCAGGAATTGGTGTAGCTGAAGATCCGGCCAAAGCATTTGAATTGTTTCAAAAAGCAGCCGAACAAAATGATTCCTATGCCTTTTTTCAATTAGGAAATTATTTTCAAAATGGCATTTTCACTAATGGAGAACCAAATTATGAAATGGCTTTTGAAAACTATCAAAAATCTTTTGAATTGGGGTATCATTATGCGGGTTATAGCGTTGGGCTTTATCTCTTAAATGGTTATGGTGTTGAACGAAATGAAGTCAAAGCATTAGAAATATTGCATGAGCAAATTGAGGCAAATAACATAAAAGCTGCTGCTGATATTGCCTTGTATTACGAAAATATGGAAGATATTGATTGGGAGCAAGTACATCATTATATGAATATTGCAGCAAATGAAAAATATGGTTTTGCACTTTGCAAATTGGGTGACTACTACTATAATGGATGTGGAGTAGAAGAAGACATCGATCTTGCCAAGAAGTACTATATTGAAGCCATTGAAAATAATTACCCTTTTGCCAACTTAATCGTAGGGAATATAGAATTATGGGCGGAAGCTACTGATTCGGACTCGGATAATGCTTTTGCATACTATCAAGCAGCTGAAGAGTTTCAGTTCATCAATCAAGGGTTGGGTATATGCTATAAATACGGAATTGGTACTGAACAAAATGAGGAACTATCCATTGAGAAATTACAAATCGCAGCTCAAAATAATTATTGCATTGCTCAGTATGAATTAGGATTGAGTTATCTTAACGGCGAGGGAATAAAAAGCAATGCTGAAAAAGCGCTTGAATGGTTTGAACGTGCAATGGAATACAATCATATTAATTCCTATTATGAAGCAGGTGTACTGTTGCTGGAAGGCGAAAATGTAACTCAAAATTTAGTAAAAGCAAAAGAATCGCTCGAATATGCCGCAGAAAGAGGCAATTCTGAGGCACTGTTTGTTTTAGCCAATATGTATCTAATCGGAAATGGGGTAGAAGAAAATAGCGATTATGCTATCGAATTATTCACCAAAGCGGCTGATTCAGGACACGAGGAAGCCTCCAAAATTATTGGAAGATAATAAGTCTAAATTTATGGAAAATAATAATTTCAAGGTAGATTTGAAGGGAATTATAGATCTTTTGTCTGAACATATTTATAGTACTCCTATCATTTTCATTAGAGAATTGCTCCAAAATGCCACAGATGCTATTAGTGCTATTCAACTAACTGATAGCACATATCAGGGCGAAATCACTGTAACCATTTATGATGGTTCGACTCCTTATCTATCATTTGCTGACAATGGAATCGGACTTACCGAAGATCAAATACATACATTTTTGGCAGTAATTGGCGAAAGTTCAAAACGAGATTCCACTTATGCAAATAGCTTTATTGGGAAATTCGGTATTGGTTTATTGTCGTGTTTTATGGTTTCTAGCAAAATCGAATTGAAGACGCGTTCGCAGTTGAGCCAAAAGGCTTACTTATGGACTGCTAATGCAAGCGGAACCTATCAGGTGGAAGAAATTAATGAGGAAATACCATTTGGTACCACGGTGATTTTGCATCCAAAAAAACGAATCAAACTATTATTTTTTGCACGATACGATCGAAAAAGCATTGCGGAAATACGGTGAAATAATACCTTACACTATTCATGTGGTTCAGTCTGGAAAAAAAACAATGCTGAATGAACCCAACCCTTGTTGGCTAAACCCATCGGCTCCAAAAAATGAATGGCTAGACTATGGTAAAAAAACGTTCAACAAAAACTTTATTTCTGCTTTTTTTATTGATATTCCAGAAATTGGATTAAAGGGAGTCTGCTATATTCAAGATATCAAAACGCAAATTGCTCACAAATCACAAAGCAAACTATTTGTGAAAAATATGTTGGTGTCGGAGAAAAATGAAAACCTATTGCCCGATTGGGCTTTCTTTATCCAATCGGTGCTAAATATCAATGACTTGTCGCTTACTGCTTCGCGAGATGCTTTTGTCATGGATTCATTTTATTTAACTGCAAAAGAAATCATCGCACTAGAAATTAAGCAAAAATTACAGTGGATCGCTCAAAATGATCCGATGACTTTTACTAAAATAATTCAATCACATACGCAGTCCATTAAGATGTTAGCTGTTGAGGACGAAATTATGCTCGACTTGTTTAAAGATTATCTAGTATTTGAAACAAACAAAGGGCATAAAGAACTGAAATGGATAAAAGAACAACACGAAACCATCTATTATACGACTTCAAATGATGATTTCAAACAGATAAAGCGCATCGCTTCAGCACAAAATATCATTGTAATTAATGCGTGTTATTCATTTGAATCAGATATCTTGTTGAAAATTGTGCAGAAATATTCGAATTATTCAATTCTAATAATTAACCCGTTTGATTTAATTAAAAAAATTGAATTGACTCCAAATGAAATTCAATCGGATGATTTTTTGAAATTTATAGCAAAGGCAAATGAATGCCTTGAACCGTATTTTTGCGAAGCCATAATCAGCCGATTCAATCCTACAGACCTTCCAGTTTTATTTGTAGCAGATGAAAAAAGTGCCAACCAACATAAATACCATAACCAAACTAAAAATTCGAATAATCCGTTTCAAAACGTAATTCAAAATTTAAATACAGCACATCAAAAACCAATGATTTGCTTCAATCTAAACAACGAATTAGTCCGATTACTAATTTTCTCAGATAAAAAGGAATCTATAGAACCTATCGTAAAATTATTATACGTCCAATCCCTTTTTTTAGGGCAATATCCAGTTCAACGAAATGAAATGGAAGTCATGAATTATGCAGTAACACAACTTTTAAAAATAAATTAATATGTACGGAATTGAAATTCAAAAACTTGTAGCAAAAGCTAAAATCCTTAAAAATTATGATGACAAAATTGAACTCATAAAGCAAGCCGTCTCGATTGCTGATAGCAAAAACAATATCGAATGGGGCGTTGAACTGCGTCGGATGATAATGGAATTTGAATACTACACCCCTCATTTTTACGAAACATACTTGATTATCAACTGGTTTGTAGGTATGCAATCCAATGAACCTGACTTGATCGAGAATGAAGATTTCTTGTGGAACTATAAGCATGCCATTAGTGAAATATTATACAATCCTTCTATAACAAAAGAAGCCAAAGAACTAATAGAAAAAGATTATGTGCAACGCATGACCGATTCTGGTTTCTCAATAAGACCATTTTATGACATCTATTTTCGGTATTATACCTTTTTGCAAAACAAAGATAAAGCAATAGAATTTAGAAATCTAAGAAATGCTGAAATACATGATTATATGAGCAATTGTGAAGCATGTGAATTGGATAATGACGTAGATTTTGCACTTCTTTTAAACCAAATTGACGAAGCAAAAGATCTAGCAACGCCACTACTTACAAACAAAAAAACGTGTGCTAGGGTACCACTTATCACAAATATCAATTTTACGAAATTTTATACAGAAAAAGGCGAACTCGATGCCGCAAAAAAATACTATCAGGTGGCAATTGATGAATTGGAAGTAAAGAACGACGCTCTGGTTTACCTCAAATATGGTCTTTCTTTGCTCAATTATCTAATAGAATCAAACCAAGAACAAATAGCTTTAAAAAATATTGAAGCGGCTTTCCCTCTGTTGAAAAATGCCTCAGATGAACTACACTTTTTAGCCAATAGAAATATTGCAAACTGTTTTTCTAAAATGAAACAGGAGACTATTACCATTCATTTTCCCGATTGGTTCGAAAAATTCCAACCCAATAATGTGTATAATTTGAATGAATTAATACAATATTTCAATGAAAAAGTGAATTCCTTCATCTATCAAATTGATGAGCGAAATGAAAATGATGAATTCAAAAATGTTTACTTAAAATAGCAATACACAAATGTAAAATCATTGAAAGGGAATATTGATTATCCCCCTTTACTTATAGGTTTTTTATGTTATAATTCTTGAGGTGTGGATTCTAATTAGAAAAAAGCCGAATACGCCGAAAAATTCGCAGCTGAACAAGGCGGAAATATAGCCGATGATGTAACATTTTAAATCTTTTTTGGGCGTTACCCACAAGGGGTCGGGCTATCCACTATATCTTTTTTTCAGGGTTGTGGTTTTCAGTTGATTTTCTTGCTAACTTATGGTTTTTGACAAGAATTTAAAAACAACCCTAAAAAAAAGGATGCCGTTCCTATCCCTAACGCAACCCCAAGGTAAATAAAACAAATACGATTTTAAAACAATTTAGCGAAATATATCATGAATCCCATATTTTATCAGGAAGATGCCAAACAATGGTTACAAACTGCCGCTTCTATTCATAAATCAATTCAAAAACAATTGGCATTAGACCAAGAAAACCACCATTTATTCGTAGAAACCCAGCCCGAAAAAGAAATTATTACCTTCAAAGAGGCAGGCGAACGCTATTCAATTTCACAATATTATGAATTGGACGATAAAGTGTTGCTCCTCAAAGGGGATTTGCACATTAAGGGGGATTTAAATCGTGAATGGATTACCAATTGCCTCAAAGGAATGACCTGGACTGGAAACTTATATGGCATTATGATAGACGGAAACCTCGTGGTGCAAGGCGATATTATGGATAATCCGCCTATTCAAGTGTATGTGCTGAAAAATCTAACTTGTAATTTTATTTATTCAGAAGATGGGGCTATCACTATTAATGGAGATGCTATCATTAAATATGGAGCCTACGGACATTATAACGATGGGCTACTGATTTGTTTTGGAAGTTTCAAAACACCTTATATTATTGACTCTGGGCATTGTATTCCTGATGAAGCCAAGTGTGAACATCTCTTTTTTACTGCTACTGATAAGGAAGATCAAGAACTTGTTTGCATTCCTTATTCTGAAGAGGTGCCTGAGGATTCTTATGTACTGTTAAACCCTGCGGTTTGGGACGAAGACAATCAATTTTCTGTCACTAATTTCTATAATTTGGTCAAAATTGGCGAAAATCCTTTTGAAATCAATGTACAATAACAAACATACACGATAAGAAACAGGCTAATAGATATAACTTTTGAATATAAGGAAACCAAAAATGCATTGCTTGAAAAAATAAAGGGAATAAACAAAAGGCTAAAGCAACAAATGAAAACAGAAGCCGAAGCTTTATGTTATACCATCTTAGAAAAATATGAAAACAAAACCTTTTGGATGAATTATATGGAGCATAAAGACCGACTTACTACCTTAAGAACCTCTTATCATTATCTTGCAAAAACACAAATTGAAAATGCTAATCAACTAAAAGCGTTAGTGCCTGTTTTGGGATTCGTACAGAAAATAAATGAAGCCATAACCGCAGTTGAAAAGGGTACCGTTTTGTATTCGTATTATGAAACTTTTATTGCAGTTTATACAAAAGCCATCGTTTTTGAATCAAAATATATAAAAATGCTAGAAAAATTAGAACAACAACTAAAAAAGAAGCCTAAAGATTTTAAAAAAATGGAATTCTCTGAGGCATTCAAAAGGAAATATGTACTGTTATAAACCCATTATTGAATTTTATGTAAAAAAAATAATATAAATGATTAACGAAATTGCGTTTTTTTGCTTAAATAGGGCATATTGATATTTCATTATTGCATATTTACTATTCAATACAGCATCTTGATTATTAAATATTGCATATTTACTATTCAAAATGGCATCTTGACATTATAAAACGGCATTTTGATGATACAAAACAGCATCTTGATTATATAAAATGGCATATTTACGATATAAAACGGTATTTTGATTATTATAAATGGCATTTGATTTATTTTTTATGGTATTTGGAATAAGCTATAAGGTTTTAGATGAATTTTTGATGCAAAAGGGAAGCAACAAAGTGATGAATGATGTATTAAAACCACTTTGTCGCTTATTAAAAACCTATTATTTACTTAGGTTTACAACACAATTAGGAATAAATGTATTAACAAATAAAAAAAATATATGAAAAAATTTTGATTGTATGAAATAAATGTATAAGTTTGTCGTATTATTAATGTTTTAAAACAAACAATTTATGACACGTACCAAAGGAAGAGTCGTATTGACTACAAATCCAAAAGAGAATTTAGAGTTAGCTCAGAAAATTTATCAAAAACATTTGGAATTAGGAGCTGAAAGTCCACTGAATTTTTTAGATGACATTGACTGGACGGTTTCAGGACCCAAAATTGAGTCAACATTAGCGGATCACAACAAGGCGGAGTTCTTGAAAGCAGAATCTGAAAAGACCTATGCGGAACGAGACAAAAACATGCCTGAAATTACTTTAGCTTTGAAGCAAAGTATTGCTATGTTGAAAGCAGGTTTTGGTAAAAATCCTAAAAAATTAGCCGATTGGGGTGTGAAAGTTGATGACAGCCCGAAAACTAAAAAACTCAAAATGGAGTAATGGATTCGTAATTTGTACTTATATAATGGTAAATTGTGCCACCTTATGATATAATTTGCCATTATTAAGTATTTTTAATTGGTATTAAAACATAAAATAACACTTTATTAGTAGTGACTGTACGTGTAGCGACTCTAGTCCTTATTTTCACAAACTTATTATTTTTTTCTTCTTAGTGCTATAGTAATCTATAAATTCAATAAAATTGAAATGCTATTCTTCTTTCTGAATGAAGAATTATTTTCATCTTTATTTTAATAAAATAGAACACTATTAGTAGCTATATGTTTCTATTTGATAATTGCTTTAGCCGTTAAATAGGGCTGTACT
>Ga0247722_10001756_pt1 | contig 11707 bp, 10 predicted proteins | sample MSEWelMarce3H_FC_FD_189094 | JGI IMG/M metagenome (GOLD analysis project Ga0247722, IMG submission 189094) | Subsurface sediment microbial communities from gas well in West Virginia, United States - MSEEL Well Study Marcellus 3H_FC | ecosystem: Environmental > Terrestrial > Deep subsurface >... | reverse complement strand
ATAAGGTATGTACAAAGGTATCTAAGGCATTCAGCATTAAAATGCAGAATATTGAGAAAGACAAGCCGCGTAAGTTCTACATGGCTAACGGCAAACTTTACAGATTTAACTATGATTTAAAACGCCCGCCGTTTAACGCGGGCCGTTATATTGAGGTGGCTACTTTTAGCGCGGACATTATAGGCAATCTGCATTTGATATTGGCATCTATGGCAACACCTTACAAATGGTTAAAGCCAACGAAGGCGGAGGCATGGCAACATGAACTTATTGCCGATGACATGAAGCATCTTGACTTTGCGGCTGCGTACCATGCAGCGGTTTTTTTTTACGCAGTTTTCACGGAATCAATGAAGGCTTTGCATCCTTATTTAGTGCAGGAGATGACAGCGAAGATGATACCGGAGGCGGAGGCAAACCGGATCCTACAGGGTTTACATCAAACTTTGGCTGGATTTACAACGCCAAAATGGTTTCAGAGTTTGAAGCTATCAGTGTAAACGAGGCAATGGATTTACCGGTGTTGCAGTTTCTTAACGATTTGAATTATATTAAAACAAAAAGGGCATTCGATGAGTATCAATATAGGCAAAGCACAAGCTGACGCACTTAGTCAATTAGGCTCGTTCGGCGAAGATAGGCCAGGGCCAGTGCCGTTGACGGTATTGCAAAAGATATTAGTGCAATACGGCAGCGACTTTGCTATTGAGTTAGCCGAAAGCATGAAGCAAAAAGAGGTGTTTGGTTCTGGAAAGTTAGCCGATAGTATAATTCCAGAGGTTAACGAGGAAGGCAATACGCTAACGATTAGAATGCTGAATTATTACGACTTCCCGAATAAGGGTGTAAAGGGTGTAAAAAGCAGCGCAAACGCTCCGACAAGTCCATACCAATATAAAACCTTTGGTATGAATAGAGATGGCCGCAAATCAATAAGCGACTATGTTTTAAGCGGTAGGGCAAAGATAAGAAACGTGCGTAAAGACAAAGCAGTTGGCATAGGTTTGGAACGTAAAGGAGTGAGCGCGTTGGATAGCAAAATAAATACTTTGATTTACCTCATTAAAGCATACGGTATAAAAACCACAAACTACTTTGATGACGCATTCAACAAAGTATTTAAGGATTTTGCGGTAACGGCGGCCGATGCAGTAGGCAGGGATATTGTAATAACAATTCAAAGATTAAACACAAGTAAGTAATGGCAATAACATCATTATTCGCGCCATCGGGCGAACCATCGGTACAGGATTCACTTTGGCACGTTGTAAGCAGCAACAACGTGGCAGGACAGGACTTCAAGTTTGTGTTCGACATATTCGTAGGCGGTGTGCAACAAGTGCGCGTTAAACAATTTCCCGATCCTACAACGCTTAACGGCTACTTTGACGCGGGGCCGATTGTGCGCAATGGCTTTACTTATAATTGGTTTGTACCCGAAAACGCTACAGACGATGTGTACCTATGCCAGCCTTCAGCATCGGGCGAAATAAGCCAACTGTATCAAATAAGGTTTGGCGAGGATGTGAGTGGTATTACTACGAGCAACCTTGCATCTGGTCAAGTACGCGCTTATAACTGGTCGCCACCAGCATTTAAACGTAAAACCTTTGACAGCACAACAAAACTAAACAAGTTTTATACTAACAGACCAACGGGAGCGCGTATAAATACGGGGGCGAAGTTGTTGATTCCATTTAAAACAAATGCAACGCTCACGCTTAAAGTAGATACCTACAATCAAAGCAATGCACTCATAGCAACAACGACCGATGGCAGTACATATGCAAACGGTGGGTATGTTCAACTTGACATCGGAACGGCTGCAATTAATGCAAGGTTAGGCAATATAATTACCGATGCTGTTAAGTATTACGATGTGTATTTTAACACGTTTGATAAATTCAGAGTTGTCTTATCGTGCAACCAGAAATACACGCCTACAAACCTTTACTTCCTTAATAAGTGGGGTATGTATGACACAGCAACCTTTGACCTATTGAGCCGCCTTACATCGGATGTAGAACGCAAATCATTTACACAGCGCGACTTCAGACAAGGGCCATCATCGGTAACTTACTTTGATGCTAACAATGTCTACAATGAAACCAAAACAAACTACGAGAACCGCGAAGTGCTGTCATTGCGTTTGACAATGGACGCACCAACCGATAATGAGTTTGTATGGCTTAGTGAGTTAATCACATCGCCTCAAATTTACATGGAACAAGATGGATATTATTATCCGGTAACGCTTAAAAATAACACATACGAATACAGCAAGTACATCAACAATAGGCTGCGACCGTTTGAAGTTGACATAGACATAAACCAAACACGCCAAAGGCAATTAAGATGATAGAAATGGGGTTGATAGTAGATGACACCGGCACGCTGTTAATCGTTGTAAGTGAGGGCGGTTATTTAAAATGTTTTGAATTAGTAGGAATGAATGAACAAGGTAATTGGTTAGTAATATGACAAGAATATTTATAGAAAATAACGAATTGGATTTGACGCAGGCATTAAGCCAGCAGATAACGTATGCCGTTGATGACCTCCAAAACTTAGACAGCAAGGCCACTACATTTAGCAAAACGATTGTTATACCTGGCACAACGCGAAACAATGCTTTGTTAGGCAATATCTTTGAGTTCAACAATAGCAACTTTACATCCGATACCGCGCCAAACATAGCCTATAATTTTAACGCCTCAAAGTCAGCCGCTTGTCGTATTGAAGTTAACGGATTGCAGATTGTCAAAGGAATATTTCGACTTACTGAAATACTTTACGATGGCGATAATGTAGAATATGAAACGGCGGTGTTCGGGGAGTTAGGCGGCTTTATTGCAAAGTTAGGCAATAGTCGACTTGAGGATTTAAACTTTAGTGCATACGATCACACATACAGCATTGCCAATATTGTGGCCTCATGGGATAATGCACAGGCTGGCAGCGGTTACGTTTATCCGCATATTGATTATGGAACCTACAGCACTGGTAAAAAAAATTGGCAGTTCGGAACGTTTAGGCCAGCGTTATTTGTTAAAGATTATCTTGAAAAGATTGTAACAAATTCTGGTTATACATTAGAGTTTCCATTAAAGGAAACAACACGCTTTAAGTCGTTAATAGTTCCACACAACCAAAAGCAGTTATTAAGGTCAACTACTAATTTTGTGAATGCAACGGGCGGCCCTACAAACGTGCTGTTTGGCGATGGTATAGATCCCGCCGTTGATAAGTCGCCGATTCCCGTTTCGGGAACGGTAACAGCTAACTTTACAGACTTTGGAAGCAGTGGGGAATTTCAATACATCGGCGCGACTTCTACAAGTGTTCGCATCCGTATGACAATATCTGGAACAACAACTTCAGACACAGCACAAACATTCTTTGTAGGTATTAAAAGCGGTAGCATCACTGACACCTATGGCAGCGCACAATATTTGTCATTTCAAACAATATTAAACAGCGGTAGCGGTTCGGCTGAATCATTTAGCTTTGAGTTTGATTTTACAACTACATTAAACACAAACGATATTATAAGGCTTTACGCTTGTACTGATGCACCGGTAAGCAGTTCACAAGTATTTAACTTAAACAGCACAATTAGCTTATTCAACATTTCAGCAACCGCCGCCACACTTGTAGCCGCTACGCTCGGAGATAGTTTAACCATAAACGATATTATACCCAAAAATATATTTCAGCGCGATTTCTTTATTAGCCTTTTAAAGTTGTTTAACCTTTATGTAACTGAAGATAAGTTCATCGAGAAAAGATTAATCGTTAAACCTTATACCGATTTTTACACCGGCGAAATTGAGGATTGGAGCGCAAAGATGGATAGGCAAAAGCAGATTAGCATTAAGCCTATGAGCGAAATAAACGCGCGTTATTACAACTTCAAATTTAAAGACGATAGCGACTTTTTTCTTGAGCAATACCGTAAACGCTACAATGAAGGGTACGGCGACCGAATCTTTGATAATGGTTTGGAGTTTGCAAAAGATACCGAACAAGTCGACATAATATTTGCCAGCACCGTTTTAGTTGGTTACGGTGGCGAAGATAAAATCTACAGCACAATATTTAAACGCAATAATAACGTAGAGGAAAACGTGGACAGCGTTATAAGAATATTGCAATGTAAAAAAATTACGGGTGTGGCAAGTTGGAACATTTTGGCAGCAGACGGCACCACGGTATTGGATAGCGAGGTAAACTATTGTTACGCTGGCCACTTTGACGATCCTGATGTTCCAACAAACGACATCAACTTTGGCGTACCTATTGAACTATTCTTTGTATTGGTAAGCGGTGCAATAAATGTAAACCAGTTCAATCTGTATTACAGTAGCTACATGGCTGAAATTACAGATAAGGACAGCCGACTATTAACGGCGTTTTTTAAACTAACTGAACAAGACATTTTTAACCTTGACTTTGCAACATTCAAATATATTGATGGCGGGTTATACCGTTTGTCAAAAGTTATGGATTACGATGCAGGGGCGAATGAGTTAACCAAATGTGAACTTTTAAGAGTAATAAACACAACATATTAAAATGGCAGAAACATCAACAATAGCAGTAGAGGTCAAAGTAGATAGTAAGAACGCGGAGAAATCGGTAGGCTCAATTAAAAGCCGATTAAAAGAGGCGCGCACCGAGTTAACCAACGCCATCGAAAACTTTGGGGAGTTCAGCCAAGAGGCTGCAAACGCGGCTAAGAACGTAGAAGGGTTAAAGGGTACGATTGACGATGCAAGTCGATTAGTAGCCGCCTTTGACGGCGATAAAAAGTTTGCCGCATTTGGCGGTGCAGTTAGCGCGGTAGCAAGTGGGTTTAGTGCAGCGCAGGGTGCAATCGGTTTGTTCGGTACTGAAAGCAAAGAAGTAGAACAAGCCTTGTTAAAAGTTAATAGTGCAATGGCATTAAGCCAAGGCCTTAACGGTGTTTTGGAGGGTGTGAAGTCATTTAGGGATTTGGGCAATGTAATTAAAGCAACTACCGTATTTCAAAAGGCATCGGCAGCAGCCACAGCCATAGCAGCCACAGCACAAAAGCTATTTACAAAGTCAGTAGATGAAAGTAGTAAAGGCTTCAAAAGTTTACGCGGTGCGATTATTGCCACCGGTATTGGTGCGCTCGTTGTGTTGATTGGCTTAGTTATAGAAAACTTTGATGAGGTTAAAAAGGTAATTGAAAAGCTATTTGGCCCATTAAAAAAGTTGACTGACTTTATTGGTAACCTTGTAACCGGCTTCACTGACTTTATTGGTTTGACAAGCGATGCAAGTAGAGAAACAGAAAGATTAAAAAAAGCAACTGAAAAAAACAATGTAGCTTTTAATAATCAGATTGAAATAATGCAAGCGCAGGGCGCGACTGCAAAAGAAATTAGGGCGATTAAAAACCAAATGTATGAGGATGAGTTAAACAACATTCGTTTGATTTTGGCGGCAAATGGCAAACTAAGTGAGGAGGAGGCTACAAGATTTAGAGAATTGAAACAACAACAAGCTGTTTTAAGGGCCGAACAAGGGAAGGAGGATAAAGATGCAGCGGCGGCGGCACAAGCTAAAAAAACAGAAGCAGCTAATAAGGCAGCGGAAGCAGGCCGACAAGCGGCAGCCGAACGTAAAAGAGCAAAAGAAATAAAGGATGCAGCCGATGCAAAAGCACTCGAAGATGAACGCAAAAGAATAGAGGAGTTTAACGCAAAAAGAATTGCAGATACAAGGGCCTTCGTAAAAGCCGAACGACAAGAAGTAAAAGACGGACTTGAAAAAACAACACAAGCATCAACTGAAGCATTAGTTGCAAGGGTTTCTAAAAACTTAGAAGTAAGAGGCAAAGATATTGATGATGCAAAACAAAAAGCGGCAGATGAAAAAGCATTACAAGACGGACTTGCGGCTAACCAATTAGAAAAGGATCAACAAAGGGTTGCATCTATACAAGCAGTATCAAACGCGCTCGGAACGGCCTCGGATATTATCGGCAAAGAAACCGCAGCCGGCAAAGCCTTAGCGGTTGCACAAGCGTTAATTAATACATATTTGGGTGCATCGGAAGTAATTAAAGCAAAGTCAACACTACCCGAACCATTTGGAACTATTGCCAAAATTGCAAACGTAGCGGCTATAATTGCAACCGGTATAAAAACCGTTAAAGCGATTACATCCGTAAAAGTACCAGGTCGTGGCAGCGGCGGTGGCGGTGCAAGTATTCCATCTTCGCCAATTACCGCTCCCGTTGCACCACAAGCCGAAACAACAAGATTGGAACAAGGGCAAATAAACCAGATAGGCAACGCAGCTGGTAGGGCGTTTGTAGTTGAATCGGATATTACAGGCAACCAAGAAAAGATTAAGAGGCTAAACAGACAAGCGCGAATAAATTAAAAACCCGCCAACGTAGAAACGTAGCGGGGTCGATTGCTTACTAAAAATTAAACTTAAACCAAAAAGCTAAAATAACCCATTTAAACCAAACCACAAAAAAATATACATTACTTTATGGATATTCCAGTTTATGAGTTAAGGATAAGGGATGACAATAGCGAAGTCGATTACATTGCGCTGGTAGATTTACCCGCAATCGAAAAAGACTTTATTGCCTTTAATCAGCATCAGGCCTACAAGATTGAGAGCGAAGATAGGCGTATAATCAGCGGCCCTTTGATGTTGGCAGATAAATTGATTTTTAGAACTAACGATGAAATGGGCAACCATTACGTTAAGTTTTCTAAAGACACCATCCAAAAGATTGCTATTAAATACGCAAAGCGCGGCTATCAAAAGAACGTGAACGTAATGCACGATGAGCAGTTGAAGATTGAAGGCGTTGTTTTATTTGAATCGTTTATTACCGATGCAGAACGTGGCATATTACCAATGAAAGGTTATGAGGACGCTGCCGATGGTAGCTGGTTTGGTTCTATGTATGTTGAGAATGACGAAGCATGGCAGGCTGTAAAGGAAAACAAACTTAAAGGCTTCAGCGTTGAGGGTTTTTTCGATTACGATAAGCCAAAAGAAAGCGCGGAACAAAAGCTAAAAAAAATAGTTGAACTACTATTTACACCAATCACCGAATAAATATACAATACATTATGAACGCAAAAGAAATATTACAAAAGTTGAAATTGGCGTTAATGGATGAGCCAGCACCATCGGGCGAAACTAAGACCGAAATGATTAGTGCAACCTTAATGGATGGCACTGAAGTAGCCGTTGATAAATTAGAAGTAGGCGGCATGGTAATGATTGGTTTAGAGCCAGCACCAGCCGGCGAGCATATCCTTGCTGACGGTACAAAGATTGTACTTGTTGACAATGGCATTATTGAAAGCATCACACCGGCCGAAGCACCACTTGAAGCACCAGATGCAAGCATTGAAATCGAATCACGTTTTGCAAAGATTGAGCAAACTACAAACGAAAGGTTTAGTTCTTACGAATCAAAGTTTGCAGCGTACGAAGGCAAATTTGCAGAATACGAGGCAAAGCTAAACAAGGCAAACACAGTAATCGAGGGGTTGTTAGGTTTGACACAGCTATTAGTTGAGCAACCAACAGCCGGAGCGGATGCAGCGGCTAGCAATGGTGCGGCTAAGTTTGCAAAACAAGATCCAAAAGAATTATTTGAAAACGTAACAAAAGTATTTTTTACCAAAAAAGCAAAATAAAATGGCATTCTCATTAAGTACATTAACCGCATACACAAGGGAGCAAATAGAACCCCTTTTGATGTCAGCAGTTTTCGGAGCAAAGACACAACAGTTGATCCTACAGGATGGCATTGTTTTGCGCGAAGTTAAAAGTTCAGCAAAAATTCCTTTGTTCGATACCGATGCAGTTTTCCAAACTCAATCTTGTGCGTTTGACGCATCTGGTACAACCGCAATCACACAGCGTGAGGTTGTTGTAGGAAAGATTAAGGTTAACGAAAACCTTTGTATCAATGACCTTGAGGCGTTCTTTACGCAGCAGGCTTTGAGAGCAGGAAGTACCTACGAAGATTTTACTAACGCACAATTTCAAGCGGCTTACTTAGAGCGTAAAAATGCAAAAATTGCAGCGCAAAATGAAACTGCATTATGGCAGGGCGATACCGGAAGCGTTAACGCGAACCTTAACAAGTTCAACGGTTTGATTAAGCAAATCGCAGCGGGTTCACCAGTTAGTGCTAACACAGGCGCATTGTCTGGTACTCCAGCAATAACTTCTGCAAACGTGATTAGCATTATCCAAAACGTAAAGAACAAGATTCCAGCGGCTTTGAAAGGTATGACTGATGTTGTTGTAATGGTTGGTTACGATGTTTACGACTTGTACGTTGATGCAGGTGTAGCGGCAAATTTGTTCCACTACAACTACAATGACAACAGCAACTACGGTGGTTTAACAATCCCTGGTACTGGAATTAAGTTGGAAGCGGTACACGGTTTGGATGGTACTGGCGACATTTTCGCTACACGTGTAAGCAACCTTGTAATGGCTGTTGACATCGAGAACGAAGAAAACAATTACAAAATGTGGTACAGCGATGACCAACAAATTGTAAAGTATGTTGCAAAGTGGAAGTTGGGTGTTAACGTAGCATTCACAAACGAAGTGGTACAGTTCTTAGGTACAATTTCCTAAGTAAATTTATAAACTAAAAAGGCGGTTTTATGGCCGCCTTTTTTAAAATTAATTATTATGCCTTGTGTATTAAATGCAGGTTACACTATTGATTGCCGCGATTCAGTTGGCGGTGTTGAGATAATTTACGTAATCGAAAACAGCGCGTTGTATGACGCATCGGGCAATAGCCGCGTAGTAGATGCTTCGGGTACTGTTACTGGTATGACAAAAGCAACCGGCAAAAGATTTTACAAAATTGAGGTTCCACGTGCAACTGCCAACACTGGCAATAGCGGCACGGGTTCACAAGAGAATGGAACTTTCTTTTTTACCCATCAGGTAGTTTTACCTTTGAACAAAAGAGATGCAAACACTCGCAACCTTGTAACCACTTTGGCGAAAAACAGATTAACTTTTGTTACCAAAGAAATGGACGGTACTTTTAGAATGTTTGGTAAAGAGTTTGGCTTGTTACTTGACACATCGGAGGGTGGTTCTGGAACAGCGGCAGGTGATCGTAATGGTTATCTGTTAACCTTTACAAGCGTTGAACGTGAGGACTTCCTTGTAGTGTCTGGAGCAGTTGCAGCGGCACTTGAAACACCAGGAACTTAAAAGCATTTACAAAGAAATAAAAATGAACCCCGACCGATGAAAAGTCGGGGTTTTTAAATTATGCTAACTTTACAAAAAGGACAAACGCAGCAGATTATCTACACCGGCACCGAGTTAGCATTGCTGACTAACCCTTATTTTCTTTTTGTATGTACTAACAATGTTACCGAAAATATAGTTAAATTTGTTGCAACCAATACCAGTACAACGGCGCGTTACGATATTTCAACAATTACCGTTAACACATTCTTTGCGAATGAGGATGCTGGCCTTTGGAGTTACCAAATATTTGAACAAGCAAGTAGCAGCAACACAAATCAAACGGGGTTAAATATGGTTGAGGAAGGCTACTTACAATTAAACGATGTGGCGGATGCAGCGGATTCGGTTTATGACGGTCAAGACAATACTTTTAAAACTTTCTCATGAGCAAATATAAATTTATCGAATTAAAGTTTGACCAGGCTCAACAACCTAAGTTTACAGAAAATAAAACTAAGGGTTTTGTGGAGTTTGGTTTGCTCAATAATTATCCGGAATACATTTTGAGCCTTTACAATGAAAGCCCAAAACACGGTGCCATTGTACGGGGCAAAGCTGGCTATATTTTAGGCAAAGGTTTTGCTGACGATGCTGGTAAATTAAAGGCAAACGAGCAGGGCGAAACGTGGAATGAGATTGCAGAAAAAGCAATCCTTGACGATGAAATCCACGCGGGTTATTATTTGCAAATCGTTTACAATAAGTTAGGCAAAATTGCCAGCGTCTTTCACATACCTTTTAAGAATTGCAGAATCAGCGTTGATGGAGCAAAGGTGTATGTTAAAAAGGATTGGAACGATAATAAAGAAAAGGTGCGCGAATATCCCGTTTTTGATCCATCAACTCCTAATGAAACACAAATCTTCGTTTACAAACAATACAACCCACAGGCCAGCTACTATCCTATACCTGGCTATCAACAAGCGTTGAACTACATCGAAAGTGATGTGCAAATAGGCCGCCACATTTTAGGCAATGCAAACCAAGGGTTTGTTGGTAGCACGTTAATCAATTTGAACAACGGCAACCCACCCGATGAAGATGCAAAAGAGGAGATTGAAAAGGCGGTGTTAAAGAAGTTTACGGGAGCCGATGGCAGGCGCACGGTTATAATGTTCAACAACAGCAAAGAAAATAGTGCTGACATCGTACCACTTGGGCAGTCGATTTTAACAAAAGAAGATTTTACAAACATCAACAACCTTGTACAACAAGAGATATTTGCTGGCCATCAAATTACATCGCCATCATTATTCGGTATAAAGACCGAGGGGCAGTTAGGCGGTCGTAATGAAATCCGCGAAAGTTACGAGATTTTCAACAATACCTATGTAGCCAAAAGGCAAATGATTCACGACATGAATTTTACATGGTTGAAGTCATACACAGCACAGCCGATTGAAATGGTAATTGTACCCGTTGAGCCGTTAGGATTTGAGTTTAGTGAGGCCATTATTTCACAGAATTTGACCAAAGATGAGATTCGCGAATTGATGGGTAGGGAGGAATCAGAAGAAACAACCAAAACAGCGGCTCAAATAATCAACGATAATATTAACGCACTTTCGCCAGCGGTAGCGGCTAAGGTATTGGAGGCAATGAGTGCGGATGAAATTAGGAGCCTTGCGGGGTTAGTTCCTTCGGGTGGCGTTGTTGGTACTATGCCAGCACCGGTCGAAGCAGAAGCACAACTAAATAGCAACCTTGTTAATTTAAGTGGCCGCCAACAACAGCAACTTTTGAGGATTGTGCGTTTGTTCTCACAAGGCAAACTAACGAAGCAACAGGCTGCAATACAGCTACAAGCGTTTGGTTTTACTGATGACCAGATTAACCAATATTTAGGCTTAGACGATGACCCAACCACAGACGATTTAAAATTTAGTTCGCAAACAGAAGACGAGGTTTTGTTAGCAGAGTTTGCAGCGTGTGGGTGCGATGTAAATGAATTTGAGATTGTGCATAGTGAGCCGGCAACCGAAGCAATGTACTTTGCCGAACAAGTTGATTTGACGCAATTACAGGCGAATGTGATGGACTTAATCAGTAAGGACAAACGTATTACGCCCGATGTTTTAGCGGACGTATTGGGCGTGGAATTGCGCAGTGTGAACGCTGTATTAAAAGCCATCGAGAAGGCTGGGTTAATATCTGTTTCAACACAGCAAGAGGGCGCGGACACGATTATCGAAAGAAAACTTGTACAACCCTTATCGAAGATTACAGACCAGAAACCATCGGTTACACAGGTGTTAGTGCGCTACTCGTACGAAGGGCCAAAGGATGACAGAAACCGCCCATTTTGCGCACGATTATTAGAACTGAATAAAATATACAGCCGCGTTGATATTGAGAATATAAGCAAGCGTTTGGGGTATTCTGTATGGGATAGGCGCGGCGGTTGGTT
>Ga0247722_10001755_pt1 | contig 11708 bp, 11 predicted proteins | sample MSEWelMarce3H_FC_FD_189094 | JGI IMG/M metagenome (GOLD analysis project Ga0247722, IMG submission 189094) | Subsurface sediment microbial communities from gas well in West Virginia, United States - MSEEL Well Study Marcellus 3H_FC | ecosystem: Environmental > Terrestrial > Deep subsurface >... | reverse complement strand
GCACACAGGTGATAATCTTACAGGTGATGGCGATGGTGATGATGAGCAAATTTTAGTGGATTTAACTAAAATTACGGATGCAGCTGCCGAAATTTGTATTGTGGTTACCATTCATGAAGCCGAAGATAGAAAACAAAATTTTGGACAAGTTCGCAATTCATTTATCCGAATTTTTGATACCGTTACGAATCAAGACATTTTAAAATACGAGTTAGACGAAGATTTTTCTATAGAAACAGCTGTTGAATTTGGTAGAATTTACAAACGTAATAACGAATGGAAATTTGAAGCCGTTGGTGCAGGAATGAAAGGTGGTTTACAAGATTATTTAAACAAATATAACTAAAAAAATAACAAAATGGCTATTAATTTAGAAAAAGGACAACGCATCAACCTAGAAAAAAGCAATGGTTCAAAATTGCAAAATATTTGTGTAGGTATCAATTGGGGTGCAATTGAAAAAAAAGGAATTTTTGGAACTAAAAAAGAAGCAGTAGATTTAGATGGAAGTTGTTGTGTTTATGATGCCAATAAAAATGTAATTGACACCGTAAGTTTCAGAAAATTACAATCTTCGGATATGGCCATAAAACACAGTGGCGATGATTTAACGGGTGATATGAACGGTGATGATGGCATGGATAATGAAGTGATTACACTAGATTTAGCCCGCCTTAATGCCTCAGCAAACTATGTGGCTTTCTTCATAAATAGCTACCGAGGTCAAGATTTTAAAGATATTCCTTTTGCTTCAATTAGAATTTATGAAGGCACACCAACTCGTGTAAATGAGGTTTTTGCAAAATATGATGTAGCCAATGACAAAGCCTTTGCAGGTAGTGTTAGTATGATTTTAGGCGTTTTTTATAAACGTAATAATGAGTGGAAATTTAATGCGGTTGGTGTTCCAACTGCGGATAGAACTTTAGAGCAAACGGTAATGACAATTCAACAAAATCATTTATAACAGCTTAAATGGAAGAAAAGCAACTAATAACAACCGAAAACGCCTTGATAATCAGCAAAGAAGGAAATGTTTCTCTAGAAAATATTGCACCAACTGAATTAGCGAATTATCAACCAATTACGAATCAATTAAACGAAAATGACACCAATTCTATCTTGAATTTTGGTGCAGAAATTCAACAAAAAATTGCCAGTCAAAGTGATTCTTTTTTGAACTCAGTTCGGGTAAATAATTCGGGTGAAATTGGTTCTCATATCAATGAACTTTTGGCAGAATTGAACTATATTGATGTGGAAGAACTCAATCAATCTGGTTTTAAAAAATTCATGAGCAACATCCCATTTCTCAAAAATTTAATGGCAAATGTGGAAAAAGTGTTCCAAAAATATGATAAAGTTACGGTAAATATCGATAAAATTAGCAATAAAGTGAAAGCCGGAATGATCAATTCTGCTAAAGATAATGCGGCATTACAAACGATGTTCGACACCAATCTTTCACAAATTAAAGAAATTGAAAAATACATCATTGCAGGAACTTTAAAATGGAATGAAGTTACCGAACAATTGGCACAAATGGATGCTAATCCCGCTAATTTTCAAGATTATCAAATTGCAGATAAAAGAGATTTTGCACACCGATTGGACAAACGATTGGCTGACATGAAAATTGTTCGTTTTATTATGATGCAAACTTTGGCACAAATTAGAGTGGTTCAAAATAACAACACTTCAATTGCTGAAAAAGCACAGTCTATTTTGACAACAACCATGCCTGTTTGGAAAAACCAATTGACGCTAGCAGTGGCATTGCAACGTCAAAAACAAAATATTGAAGTTCAAAAACGAGTTTCCGACACAACAAACACCATTTTGCAGAAAAATGCAGAAATGCTAAAACAAAATAGTATTGAAGTGGCTAAAGAAAATGAAAACACGATTGTGTCGCTAGAAACTTTGAAAATGACTACGCAATCTTTAATTGAAACGCTATCAGAAGTGAAACAAATTCATCAAAAAGGTAGTGAAACCCGAAGAGAATTAGATACGGGCTTGCAACAATTAGAAGCAGAATTGAAGAAAAATGTAGTAGGCTAATTCAGAAAAAAAACAACTCTTGGAAGTCAAAGAAATCATAAAAGAAAGTGAACGAAGGTTAAATAAATTAAAGGTTTTGCTTAATTTTTTTAATCACAGTCAGCTTATTGCTATTTCGGTACGAACAAAGGTCATTCATGATATTTTTGCTTCCAATAAGGAGTTGGATGTCAATAAATTAGAGTTGTTTCATCTGCAATATACGGATTCGCTCCTTGAAGTTTTGGTGAAATTGAAGAAAAATTTAGAGCAAAAATATGTGTTGATAGCCAATGAAATAGAAATCAATAAAGACATGATTGCGGCACTAGAAAACCAAGTGGGACAAGATGATTTTTCTGAAAAAGTTAAAAATCATAGTAGCATTATTCGAAATTTTCTGGAGCAACTTTATCAGCAATTGGCTTTTTCTTCATCAGTGAATCAACCGCTTTTTTTGGATGAAAAAAACAGCCTTTCTGCTCAAAGGGGTATTGAATTTTATAGAAAAATAAGTCGAGATGATTTTGAAAAAATGACTTCACAATTATCAAATTCGGTTTATGAATATGGAAATTTTAGAATCGAAAAAAAATTACTTGGAAAAATAAATATCCAGAAATTTCAATTCAAATTTTTGTGTGGCTTGCAATTCAATAATCAATTTATCGAGATTTATGAATTTATTCACTCCAACGAGCATTTTGTATATTTTAAAGAACAATTTCAGTTCCAAAGTATGCAATTGAAGGATTTTCAAACTATAGATTTTTCAAAAAATAAGTCGAATAAAAATCAAATTATCACTGATTTGAAAACCAAAAATAGCGAATTATCACAAAAAGCGTCTCAAAATTTAAGAGCAATTCCACAAGAGGTAGAAGAAGTTTTGAACGACTATTATGAAAAAATTGCAGCATTAGAATTTTTAGAAAATTTACAAAATATTGACGAACAAACCAATATTTTACGAACCATGTTAAACATAAATATCAAATAAAATGGCAATAAATTTAGAAAAAGGGCAAAGAGAACAAATAAATGTACCTTCATTTCGCGTAGGTTTGGGCTGGGATAGCAATCAGAATGCAACCGGCGAAGCTTTTGATGTAGATGCATCGGTGTTTTTACTTGATGCATCTGGAAAATTAAGCAACGATTCCAATTTCGTGTTTTTTAACAACCTTTCGTCTCCTTGTGGAGCAGTGGTGCATAGTGGCGATAATCTTACAGGTGCTGGAGATGGCGATGATGAATTAATTACTGTAAATTTAGATAAAATTGCAAGTAATATTGAAGCTATTGCCTTTGTCGTAACGATTCATAAAGCTGCGGATAGAAGACAAAATTTTGGACAAATAAGAAATTCTTTTATTCGAATTATGAATGAAGGAAACAATGAAGAAATCTTAAAATATGAATTAGATGAAGATTTTTCAATAGAAACAGCAGTTGAATTTGGACGTCTTTACAAAAGAAATAATGAATGGAAATTTGAAGCCGTAGGAATAGGAATGAAAGGCGGTTTACAAGATTATTTATCAAAATATAACTAATAAAAATCAAATAAAATGGCAATTAATTTAACTAAAGGTCAAAAAATTGACTTAAGAAAAACAAACGGAGATCAACTTACCAATTTTTGTGTAGGTGTGAATTGGGGTGCAATCGAAACTATAAAACCAGGTTTCTTGGGTATGGGTTCCAAAAAAGTGGTAGAAGATGTGGATTTGGATTTAAGTTGCATCATGACCAATGAAAACGGCGATTTAGAAGATTGGATTTATTCTCCAGATTACAATACTTTTTTAAGTAAAAACAATTATCCTTTAGGGAAATTAACGTCTAAAGATGGTGCATTAAGACATAGTGGTGATGACAGACAAGGTGATGTTGGTGGTGATGATGGTCTTGATAATGAAGTAATTAGCATTGATTTAACAAAAGTAAGTCCATCTATTTCTCAAATTTATTTTTTCATAAATATCTATTTGAATCCGGGACAAAATTTCGATTTCCACAAAATCCCTTTTGCAAAAATTAGAATGTATGAAGGAACTTCTTCGAAAGTGAATAATGTACATTCCAATTTTGATATTGTAACGGATAGTTCATATTCAGGAAAAGGTGCAATTATTTTAGCCAAATTATACAGACGTAATGGCGAATGGAAATTTGATGCTATTGGTGATGCTACAGACGATAAAATCTTTTTGCAAACCATTCAAAATATCGTAACGAATTATTCAAAACGATAAAAAAAATAAAATTTATAATTGGATTTCAGATATAAATTCAATTTTAAAATCAAAATAGTGGTAACTCGTTTTATAAGCGGGTTATCATTATTAAAAACCAAATATGAATCGGTGAAAGCGTATTTTTCAGAATCAATAAATGACGAATAACGATGCCTAAAATAAATAAAAATGAACAAACAAAAAAAACAAACAAAAAATCTAAATGGCATAAAAAATACTAGTATCGTTTTTTTATTTACACTTTTTTCTATCTTTTCTTTTGCACAAGATGGACTTAGTGAAACACAAATTGATTCTTTAGAAAAATCATTCACCTATCAATATGGTACAATTTCTCTAAAAAACGGAATTGGTAAATTAGTAATTCCAAAAGGGTTCAAATATTTAGATGCGGAACAAGCAGAACGTGTTTTGGTTGAACTTTGGGGAAATCCAAAAAGCGAAAATTTATCTTTAGGACTACTTATGCCTGAAGCTGATGGTGTGATGACCGAAAATAGTTATTTATTCAATATTCAATATGATGAAATTGGTTTTGTAAAAGATGATGACGCAGACGACATTAATTATGATGATTTAATGGCTCAAATGAAAGAAGAAACTATTGAAGAAAATAAACTTAGAAAAACAGAAGGTTATGAAAGCATCACATTATTAGGATGGGCAACAAAACCTTATTATGACAAAGATAAAAAAATATTATATTGGGCTAAAGAATTAAAATTTGGCGATAGCGAGGTAAAAACATTAAATTACAACGTTCGGATTCTGGGAAGAAAAGGTGTTTTGGTTTTAAATGCTATTGCAACTTCAAATGAATTACCTTTGGTGCAAAAAGAATTATCTAAAGTACTTTCTATTTTTAAATTTAATGATGGCTATAAATATGAAGAATTTGACTCTTCAATCGATGAAGTTGCAGCATGGACAATTGGCGGACTTGTTGCTGGAAAAGTAATAACTAAAGTTGGTTTTTTAGCCATTATTGCTAAGTTTGGGAAATTTATTGTGCTTGGTTTATTAGCCTTTTTTGGTGGGTTTAGAAATAAAATTATGGCTTTCTTTACAAAGAAAAAAGATAAAAATCCAAATTCAAAATACAATCCTGATGCAACAAATGCTGCTGAAACCACTGATATAACGAATACATCGGACACAACTAACGAAACAAAAGAGTAATCATTCCAAAAAATAAGACCTTTTTTTATGAGAAGACTTCCTGTATATTTCTTGCTAGACACTTCGGGCTCCATGTATGGCGAACCGATTCAAGCTTTGAACAACGCACTAGCAGCAATGATCAACACGCTAAGACAAGACCCACAAGCAATGGATTCGCTGTGGATTAGCATCATTACTTTTAATAGAGAAGTAACCGAAATTTGCCCTTTAACCGAGTTGGCTATGTTTCAATTACCTGAAATTGCTTGCCCGCAAAGTGGTCCTACGCACACCGGAATGGCTTTGGAAATGCTATATCATAAAGTGAGTTCGGAAATTAGAAAAAGTTCGGATACCGAAAAAGGCGATTGGAAACCACTATTGTTTTTATTTACAGACGGAAAACCATCTGATATTCAATTGTATAACGAATATGTATTAAAAGTAAGAAGCTTGGATTTTGGTGCAGTAATTGCCTGTGCAGCAGGAAACTTAGCCGATGATTCAAAACTAAAATTATTAACAAATGATGTAGTACACCTTGATAATGCTGACAGCAACACCCTAAAACAATTTTTTAAATGGGTTTCTGATACAATCGAACAAGGAAACAAAAGTCAAGGCACGGGTGATACTGTAGCTTTGCCACCTCCGCCAAGTGAAATCACTTTAGTCATTTAACCTAAAAGCCAAAAACATATAAAATGCGAAAATTACCAATATATTTCCTAATTGATGTCTCCGAATCGATGGTTGGAGAACAAATTCAGTTTGTTGAAGAAGGAATGGCAACCATAATCAAAGCCATAAAACAAGATCCACATGCCATTGAAACGGTTTGGGTTTCTATAATTATTTTTGCGGGTCAGGCCAAAACCCTTGTGCCTTTGCAAGAAATTGTAAACTTCTATCCTCCTCGTTTTCCTATCGGAAGCGGGACTTCACTAAGCAAAGGTTTAGGGCATTTAATGTATGAATTGCGAAAAAATACCATAAAAACAACTTTTGATCAAAAAGGCGATTGGAAACCGCTTGTCTTTTTGTTTACCGATGGCGTTCCTACTGATGAAACAACAACTGCAATTAGCGAATGGAAACAAAATTGGGCAAGAACGGCTAATTTAGTAGCGATTTCTTTTGGTGATGAACCCGATACAAGACTGCTAAGTCAATTGACTGAAAATGTATTGCTTTTCAAAAATACAACCGAAGAAGATTATAAAAAATTCTTCAAATGGATAACGGATTCCATAAAAACATCAAGTGTGAGCGTAGAAAAAAACAATTCGGGTTTTGAACTTCCTGAAATGGACGAAACCACACTTTCTAAAATTGATTTGACCAAACAACAACCTCGAAATTTATATGCAGATACGAATTTTGTTGTGCTTGCCGCAAAATGCCAAAACAGCAAAAGAAGTTATTTAATGAAATATAGAAAATTTGTTCAAGCTTCTGGATTTGCAGGATTAGAAACACGTTCGTATCGTTTGGTTGGTGGTTTTCCTGTGGATAATACCTATTATGAACTTGCCGATGAAAACGCGGTTGCGAACTCAATTAGTTCAGAAGAATTAGTTGGAGCTCCTGCTTGCCCGTGTTGTGGCAATCAATATGGCTTTGCTGTTTGTCAATGTGGAAAAATTCATTGCATTGGCGATGAGGAACTTAGCACTTGTCCTTGGTGTAATAATCAAGGTTCATACACCTCTGGCGATGGCGGATTTGATGTAAACCGAACATTAGGATAAAATGGCGATAACCCAACTTTTTATTGAAAAATTATTAAAAGGAAATGGAATCGAAATTACAGCAAAAAATAAAGCTGTTTTTGAAGCCTATATTTTAGAACAACAAACCATCTTGGCAGTTGAAATTATTGCAAAAAATCAAAGAGAACTCATGGAAAATTGGAAAATAAAAGAAAATTGTTATACCATACTTACCGCTGCACTCCAGATTCCAAATGGAAATATGGGCAAAGCTTATTTTCATCAATTTGATTGTAATGCTCTGAATTTTGACGCAATGGCTTATCATGAACTTGTTGGATTAGAAGCATTTGGCTTACACTATAATAAACAAGAAAAAACCATTTCAGGAATTCCTTCTCAAAATGGCGATTTCAAAATACATTTAAAATTTAGGGTAATTGGCGAAAATGAAAACAGTGAATTGCATCAAAAACCAATAAATTTTATTATTAATGCCGATCCAAAATCACTTTGGACAGACAAACCTAGTAACCATGCCGACCCGTATTGGAAAGCGGATGCTGCTGCAACTTTTGGTAAATTTGGTGCAAAAAATAGTGTTGTAGCTTCAAAAAGAGGTAGGGCTCATGCCAATGTAGGAGCCTTTCGAGATGATCATTTTGCGTTGCATCATTATGAAAATTCCAATTGGAGTGTAGTGGCTGTTGCTGATGGAGCAGGGAGTGCTATTTTTTCAAGAAAAGGTTCAGAAATAGCTTGTAATGAGGTGGTTACTTATTTTGGAAAGGAACTAACAAATCAATTTAATTCAGAATTTGATGCCTTAATTCAAAAATATGTTCCTGAAAACAGCGTTGGTACATCGAATTTTGAAGTTAATTTCAAAGACAATAAGGAACTGCAGCAATTTGTTACAACTACTTTAGGGAATTGTGCTAAATATGTACATCAAAAATTACAAGAATTTGCAACTTCAAAAAAATGTTTGCTCTCAGATTTGCATACCACTTTGATTTTTACTTTATTCAAAAAATTCGATTTTGGGTATGTTCTATTTTCGTTTGGTGTTGGTGATTGCCCAATTGGCATGGTATCAAAAAACCAAACCGAAGTACAACTCTTAAATTGGCTTGATGTGGGCGACTATGGTGGCGGAACGCGTTTCATTACCATGCCCGAAATTTTTACATCTGATAAATTTGAAAGTAGAATCAATTTTACCATTTGTTCGGATTTTGATTATCTTTTTTTAATGACCGATGGAATTTATGATGCTAAATTTGGCGTGGAAGCAAATTTGCAAAAAATAGAAAAATGGACTACCTTTATTGCGGATTTAAAAGGAGCAAATGAAGACAGTCACGCCGTTATTTTTGATGAAACCAATACACAAATTGCCCAGCAACTCAACAATTGGCTTGATTTTTGGAGTCCAGGAAACCACGACGACAGAACCCTTGCTATTGTTTTTTAAAAGCTATAAACCATGTCAATAATCACCGTAAAATCCATAATCACTCAGGCAACTTATCAATACATTGCCACTTCAGACCCCAAAAGTGGGACTGCTAAAAACGTGTATTTTAGTCCAAACAAAGACTATGTTGTGGCTATTTTTAAAGAAAAACAAGATGCCAATCAAATTGAACGCCTTAGAAAAATCACAACGGATTATAGAAACCGATTAACAAACAGCGATTCCAATTCGTATTATTTAGACGAAATTTTCCGATGGCCCACGGATATAATTGAATATCAAGGGAAAACGGGAATTATTGTCCCTTTTTATAACCCGAAATTCTTCTTCAAAATTGGCTATGCAAACGATGATTTAATTAAAGGCGAAGAAAAAAACGGAAAATGGTATGCCGGAGCTAAATTCCGAAACCAGCAATTTCCGCTGCACCTTCATGCTTCTGAACTTGGGCATTGGCTCAATTATTTTCAAATTGGAATCAACCTTAGCAGAGGCGTAAAAAAAATGCACCAAATGGGACTTTCGCATTCTGATTTGTCGTATAATAATGTGCTAATTGACCCCCAAACGGGTGCCGCTTGCATGATTGATCTTGACGGACTTGTGGTTCCTGGGATTTTTCCAGCGGAAGTGATTGGTACAGCTGATTTTATCGCTCCAGAAGTTTTAGCAACCAAGCATCTCGATAAAAACAATCCCGAACGCAAACTGCCAAACCGTTTAACGGATTTGCACGCATTGGCTTGCTTAATTTATATGTATCTTTTGCACAGACATCCTTTGAAAGGTGGAAAAATTCATGATTTGGATACGGAAAAAGACGATTTATTAGCCATGGGTGAAAAAGCACTTTTCATCGAACACCCTACGGATACTAGCAACAGACCCAAAACCCATCAAATTTCTAAATGGGAACTCTATTGGGCTGATGTTTCCAATTTGCCGTATTCCATTACTGGGCCTTATCTCAAAAACTTGTTCGACAGGGCTTTTATTGATGGACTTCACAATCCTATGTTAAGACCAACTGCCGAAGAATGGGAAACCGCTCTTTTAAAAACTACCGATTTGATTCAGCCTTGTTTAAACAGCAATTGCGAACAAAAATGGTATGTTTTTGATAATTCCATAGCACCAAAATGCCCGTTTTGTGGCACCAAACACGAAGGTTCTTTGCCTGTTTTAGATTTCTATTCCCAACAACAATCGGGAACTTGGAAACCTGAAAACCAAAGACTTATGGTGTATCACAACCAATATATGTTTCAATGGCATGCCAATAAAAATACCATCAGAAACGAAAAATTAACACCAGAACAAAAAATTCCAGTTGGCTATTTCACCTTTCATCAAGAAAAATGGCTATTTGTAAACCAACAACTTACCGATTTATTTGATGTTGCCGAAAAACAAACTATCCCAATTGGAGCCATGATTGAACTATCTCATGGCAAACAACTGCTTCTCGATAAAAAAGAAGGAGGCAGACTCATGCTCGTAACCATAACAAATACTAATTCATAATTAATTCAAATTCAAATTCAAATGGACAATCACCCAATTTTTTCAGAACACCCTTGGTTAGTCGTAACCTTCGGAATTGTAGTCGTTTTCATGTTGCTCATCGACCTTGGCATTTTCAACAAAAAAAGTCATGAAGTTTCTAACAAAGAAGCCGTTTCTTGGTCTTTAGTATGGATTTCCCTCGCAATGGCTTTCAGTGGACTGGTATTTTACTATGCTGGATCACAAAAATTTTACGAATTTCAATCCGCTTATTGGATCGAAAAAGCACTTTCTGTTGATAATTTATTTGTTTTCATCTTAGTGTTCAAATTTTTTGATGTGGCCAATACCAACAAACATAAAGTTTTGTTTTGGGGAATTATTGGTGCGTTAGTCTTGCGTGCCATATTCATTTTCTCGGGTGCGTTCCTTATTGAACTTACTTATTTAAACAAAATTTTAGAATCTTTTGGTTTTGAAGGCTTTAAATACAACATCAATATCATCATGACGCTGTTCGGATTGTTCTTGGTGTATGCCGGAATCAAATCATGGTCTAGTGGCGATGAAGATGAAGACGAAGATTACAACAATACCCGTGGTGCAAAACTCATCCGTAAAATGTTTAACGTTACCGATAAATACGACGGCGATAAATTTTTCACCTACCAAAACGGCAAGAAATTCGCAACGCCTTTGTTAGTTGTTGTGGCCGTAATTGAGTTCACAGATTTGCTTTTTGCGGTGGATTCTATTCCTGCCATTTTTGCCATTTCAAACGATCCATTTATCTTATATACTTCCAATATTTTTGCCATCTTAGGACTTCGTGCCTTGTTTTTCTTGCTTGACAATTTCATTCATTTGTTCAGCAAATTGCCTTATGGCTTGGCGGTAATCCTTTCTTTCATTGGTGTCAAAATGATTATTGCACCTTTCTACCATGTAGATTCTGTAATTTCATTGTTAGTAATTGCGGGGGTTTTAGCCATTTCGGTACTCCTTTCCATAATGTATCCAAACAAAGAAGAAAAAGAAGAATAATCCAAAATTTCAATACCAAAATCATAATCCAAACCCAATCGTTTGGATTATTTTTTTTTGCATTATTTCCAATTATTCAAAATCACTAAATTGTCAAGTTTTTTGCTTCAAAAACTTGACAATTTATAGAAATAGCAGCGTATAAAATTAGATAAAAAACCAGACAAAAACAACAGACGAAAACTTAAAAAAACTAAAAATTTTCTGGGCGTTTCCCTACGGGTCGGGCTGTCCACTCTATCTTTTTGGTTACGATTTTCAGTTGAATTTCATTGCAAAACACCAACCCTTTTTTCCAAAACACTGATAACCAAAAAGGATGCCGTTCCCATCCCTAACGCGACCCCGTTTCATAAGAACGTTTATTTTTATTAGAAAGATTTTTGATTACGCCTTTTTATATTTGGTAAACACCTATTGTATTTGCACAAGGAAAGCATAAGAAAGCATTCAGTAAGTTTGTAATTGCATCATTTATACCAAATAGATAAATTATAAAAT
>Ga0247722_10001754_pt1 | contig 11726 bp, 7 predicted proteins | sample MSEWelMarce3H_FC_FD_189094 | JGI IMG/M metagenome (GOLD analysis project Ga0247722, IMG submission 189094) | Subsurface sediment microbial communities from gas well in West Virginia, United States - MSEEL Well Study Marcellus 3H_FC | ecosystem: Environmental > Terrestrial > Deep subsurface >... | reverse complement strand
AAAAGCGGAAATAAATCGAATGAGGCGTCGTTTTTGCAAACGGTTATTGCGTTATCGGTTCCTGCGTTTGGTGCTTCTTGTATTGTAACATTAACAGCAACACTTTCAGGAATCGTAATTCCATCACAAGCAATTGAAAAACTATAGGTGTATGTTCCGGCTGGGTTTAAAGCAGCATCAAACATATTTGTGCCACTTGCTAAAGGTGGATTCCATGTGCCACCTTCAATAGGATTTCCAGTAATGGCATCAAATAAATCGATTGTTTTGTTGGAACAAAGGGTTAAATCCGTATCTTCTGGGGTGCTACCAAAGCCAGAGTAATAGCCCCCAAAACCAGCAGCATTTCCATCAGATCCAAAAACGCCAACGGCTAATGCTTCAGTTGAATTTACTAGAATATTTCCGGATAAACCGGCTACGCGATAGGTTTTCCAATCGGGTTTACCGGTTACAATGTTTTGAGGTGAACCAATTGGATTTCCATTAATTGTAACAGAAGCCGTAGTTTTGGTTACTACAATAATTTCACTATCATAATATATGGCGTTTCCAATATAATTAAAATCAGGAATCATGTTTACGCTTTTTTGCCAATAACAACTTAAAGGCGGAATAAAATTTAGTCCAGAAGTAGCGTCATTTGGTGAGCCCGCTAAAATTTGATACAAATAAAAAGGTTTATTACTATTAATATACATATTTCTATTAGGTTCAGAACCATAATAATCCGAAGTTGAAGCTAAAAAATAGTCCCCTTCATTTAGTGTGATTGTTGGAGTTGTGTTGTCATTGAAAAAAATTTGTGTGTTGTTTTCAGTCGCTATAATTAAAGGGCGTTCTGTATTCGTACTTCCATTTCCTTTCACAACCACATATTCGTTTCCTACGTTATTATAACCAACAATTTGATCCAAATTCAAATCTTGTGCGGAACTGTTTGGTATAGGAAAACCCATGCCGCCACATGCATTACCCGTATTTACGACTATTGGTTTATTTGATGTTAATAGTGCACCTATAAATCCCGTTAAATTAGCGGGTGTATTGGTATATCCTGAAACCACAATACTTTGACCCGCATTCAAATTAAATGTTTGTGTGTCAAGGGTAATATCACCACTTCCTGATTGGAAAACTACATTTGTATCATAATCGGAGAGGATTACTTGTGTATTGTTTTCGGTTGCCATAAAACTTGCAACGAAATTTCGAATGGTACTGTCATATAATTGTGGTAAACTTCCTAAACGGAATTGGGTTCCTAGAGCAGTCCTTCCTTTTGGTACTAAAATTTCGGCATGATTATCGGAACGCATTTTCAAACTCACATAAAATTCTTTCGGTGCTTCTAAAATAAATCCTTTTGTGCTAGGTACGTTTAGATCGGATTTGTTAATAAACATGGCAGAAGGCATACTTGAACCAATCGTAATGCGCGTTGGACTACTTTGTGAAATTGTAAATGGCGAACCCGCAATAGGAATGCCTAATCCATCAACAACCGTAACCGCAAAAGGAGTTGCATGGGGTGTTGAAAGATAAAGATAATGATCATTTACGACTCCATTTCTGGCATGCAAAGGCGGAATCCAATGTTTATCACTCAACTGACCAAAACTAAAAACGCTAAAAAACAGTACTATATACGCTAATTTGTGATTCATTTTAACTAAATTTTTCAAGTCCGTAAAAGTAACATAAATATTAATATAAGATTAAATTTTAACTAAAAAAATGCACGAAGTTGAATGGTGCCTGAATGAATTGTTTTGTTAGTTTCGCTTGATCGCCCTTGATAATTTACAGATAAATCTAAAAAACTAGTTAAATTCTTCTGAAACAAGAGCCGCCAAGTTTGGTTTTTTCCGGGTTGTAAGCCTTCTAACATTTGAAAACCAACTGCTGAAAGTGCATTTCCTTCAAAATCAATACTGTAAAACGAAAATTCACCACTTGTGGAAAAACCTTTCTCACTATTATATAAAAAGGAGGTACCTAATTTTTGTTGTTGCAATTGTTCAAAATTTCCCATTTGATTTTCTTTTTTTTGATAATTAAGAAACAAATCTAAACTGGCATTTTTTGAAAATAAATAACTAATTTTTGGTTCAATAAAAATCGATTTTAGTTTATAATTCCGGCTGGCGTAATTTTCAACTTTACTTATACTTTCCGATTGATTTACAGCATTTTGAACCAACCAAAACGAATTCAATCGGTGTTGGTATTGCAGTTGTATTGAATTATTTTCGGACGAAACACTACCCGTTGAAAGTAAATTTTGTGCTTTATTTTTTAAATAGGAAAGAGTTGTGCTATGTTCTTGTTTTCCACGATTAAAAAACAAACTGTTTCTGAAATTTTCTTGCAATCCTACAATGTCTTTTTCTTTGGTTGCAAACGGATTCCAATTTAACCCTGAAGCGGAAAGGATTGTTTTTCGTTCTAAAATATAAGAAGTTTGATTTTGAAAATGTGCCAAAAATTGAAGTAAACCCGATTTATTTTGCCATTGATTAAAATTCAAATTTATGGTTTGTGCAATTTTGTTTTGATGGGTTTTCAAATAGATTTGATTCGGTAAAAATACCCGTACATATTTAGCCAAGTCTGGAAAAGGAGCGACTTCAAATTCTTGTAATTCCTGAATTCCATTGGCATTATAATCGTTCCACATATAAATTCCTTGTCCGGGTTGCACTTCCAAATACGTAAATTCTTGTTGGGCTATCGAGCCAGAATTGGTTTCATACGCACTTGACGATTGCAAAATTTGATTCCAAAAGCGACCGGTATATAAAATTCGAGAATTCAGTGAAGGTTCTGTTTTTTTTAAGGGATCCGTATAATTTAAAGTTCTGTAATTCAAATAAATACTTAAATTATGGATTTCATTTTTTAGTAATTGTGATTTCAAATAAACGGAAGTGGATTGATTTACAGGAACAATTTTCTGCAATTGCAAACTATCATTTTTCCGAAGAAGTAAACCCAGTTCCACAAAAACTTTTGTAGAATCACCTTTTCCTAAAAAACCTCCATATTCTACAAATTTCTGACTCAAAGCCGAGAATTGTTGCGTTGCTTTTAGCTTTTCGGAATTTTGTTCAACATTTAGTTTTGCACCAATCCATTTGTTTTGATGGGCATACCTAATTTTATTTTGGCTTCTAACAAAAACGGTTGTTGCCAAGTCGTTCTTATTATTCATACTACTTGATTGACTCAGCAATTTCCATTTTCCAGTTGTAATTCGGGCTGAAAACTGCTGTTTATCTCCTGAAAAATCGGTTCCATATCCTAATTTTTCAAATTGATATCCGATAGTTCCTTTGTTGTTAAAAATTACATCAAACCCTGTGGTTAAGAGCCTTTGTGATTTAATTTGTGCTGTGGCAATATTCCAATCTCTATTAAATTCGATAGTATTTAAGCGTTCCACCGTTCTAAAATTTTCATGGCTATTTTGGTATTTAAAATAACCATCAATTTTAGTTTTTTTATCCAAAAAGCGGTGTTTTCCTTCCCATTTTCCAGCAAAACCAACATTATTTTCGTCGTCAATACTTGAAAATAAGTTTAAATCATTTCTACTAACAGCCATTTCAAAATCCAAATTTGTTTTTTTTGAAGGTTCAAAACGCCCTATTAAGGTAGCAATTTGCAATTTTGTTGGAGCAATTAATCTAGAAATAGGTTCATAATTTCCTTGTGAAACACCTGCAATTGGAGGTATAAATTCATAAATTTTTCCTATTGCTTGGCTACTTTTTAGTCTATAATTTCCTGAATTTGTTCCCACTAAACTAAAGCGTACATTATATAATTCATCCGTTGGCGAATTGGAATATTCAAAAACAGTTATCCCATTAGCAGTAGTTTTTTTATATAAAATTTTGTTTTCAGAATAGGAATCTAAATATGCTGATGGGCTCGACATTAAGTTTTGATTATCACCAGCGTTAGCAAGAATTTCAACTTGAGCAGCGGCTAAATTTTGTTGTAAAGGTTGGTTTTTAAGATCGTTTTCCGAATACAGATAACTGGCAATTTTCCAATTTTTCCGTTGTTCTTCCCAACCAAAATAGGATATAAACCGGGAATAATTGCGATCCGAATATTGGTATTCAATCGTAATTCGCATTTCTGAAGTAATTGGAAATAAAGACGTAAATGTAAGTTCTCCAGCATTATAATCTATGGTGTAATCATTGTTTTCACCTCTTTTTTTCAAAATCCCATTCACATAAACACTTTCAGAACCTGAAATTACTAAAACATATAATTCACCATTTGCCCCTTTCAATTTATAAGGCCCTTGATTGCCTTCTTTCCCTACAAAATTACTTTTTGCATATTGTCCTCGAACCAATGCTGCTGCTGTTGTTAAGGTTGCTTTTCTATCCGAAGTTCCAAAGTTAAATTGAGCCGCAATACCTTGTACTTTTTTGTTGAAATTCAAAAATTTACTATTCCTGTTTTCCAAAAATAAATCGCCCGCCCTAATTTTCCAACTGTCCGAAAACATTTCCATAAACAATTGGTCAAACTCATCAATTTTTTGGGAATAACCGCCTTCTTGAAGTGGAATATTACTATCTTGAATGGAGGCACGAAGGGTTACTTTTTCTGAAATTTTCCCTGAAATTTGCAAATCTAAATTGGAATTCACAACCGCATTTTGATTATTTCCAATGGTAACACCCCTCGAAATACTCCCTGATGTGTTTAGCCCTTCAAAAGGCGTAAATTTTTTGTTTTTCTCTTTCTTAAAAACCACTAATGTTCCTGCTGCATTATCTACCACTTTTTTGGAATCGAAAATTCGGTATTTTTTCGTTAAAAATTCTGGATAAACGGTATAATTTACTTGAATACTATCATAAATTACCGCTTTATCCTTAAAAATTAGGGCTGCTTTTTGAAAATCAATCGCATATAAAGTACTATCAATAACATTTCCTTTTTTATCTTTTATTTCAAAAAACAGCGGATTGATACTGAATTTTTCCAAAAAAATACTGTCTTTTGAAAATGGTACTTTTTTAGAAATGGCACGTTTTGGAAACTCTTGGGCAAAAATGCGCCATGATCCTAACATACAAATTACTACAAGTACTAAATTCTTCATAAATAGATAACTACTTTTTCTGTGAAGTAGTATATTTCGATTAAAAAAAGGGTTGCCAATGTGTTTTTTTTGGCAATAATTTCTATCTAAAAAAAGCTATTCTTTTGTTATAATTTGCATGGTTTCTCTCGAAATTTGTTGTAATAAAATAGTCTTATTTATGCTTACTACTTTTGAAGCATTTTCATCAAAATGACGAATCGTGTAGAGCGACACATTTTCATTATAGGCTATTTTGAATTTTTTGGAAACAATTTTCTTTAGTTCGTCAAAATTATTGTATTTATCTTCAATACAAACCGAAAAACTAATGGCTGTATTTTGAATTAAATTTACTTTTATCTTGAATTTCGCAAACAAAGCAAATATTTCACTTATATTATTTTCCATGATAAAATCGAAATCAATGGACGACAATGAAAGCAATAATTGATTTTTTTTCACGATAAAACAAGGCGTTTTCGGTACTAAATCCGCGCCTTTAGAAACACTTGTTCCGGGTAAAGCGGGATTAAGAAAGGATTTTACATAAAGCGGAATTTCCTTTTTTTGTAAAGGTTGCAACGTTTTTGGATGAATTACTGAAGCGCCGTAAAATGCTAATTCAATGGCTTCCCGATACGAAATTTGATTCAATAAAATGGCATTTTCAAAATATCTAGGATCGGCATTTAAAACGCCAGGCACATCTTTCCAGATGGTAACACTTTCAGCTCCAATACAATACGCAAAAATTGCTGCGGTATAATCTGAACCTTCACGCCCTAAAGTTGTGGTGAAATTATTTTCATCAGCACCTAAAAAACCCTGCGTTATATAATTGTTTTTTGATGAAATTTCTTTTAAAATTAATTTTTGTGAAATTTTCCAATCCACTTGTGCATCACGATAATTTGCATCGGTTTTTATCACATTTCGAACATCTAACCATTTGTTTTGGAACCCTTTATAACTAAAATAATGACTCACAATTGTAGTTGAAACTAATTCACCAATACTCACCACTTGATCATAAACAAAATTATAATTTGGAGATTTATTGCTTCGGATAAAATACTCCAAATCATCAAAATGAGCATTTACATCAAAATACACTTCATGATTTTCATCTTCAAATAAATCCAAGACAATTTGATTGTGATATTTCCGAATTTCTTGTAAAGAAGCATGCAATTCACTTGATTTTTCAAAATAATTTTTGATTACAATTTCTAATGCATTTGTGGTTTTTCCCATTGCAGAAACCACGATTACCAATTGTTCTTCTTGAAAATTTTGTAACACGTGTAAAACATTTTTCACACCATTTGCATCTTTTACCGAAGCTCCTCCAAATTTGAATACTTTCATTGTTATATATTTTAGGCTAAAATTTGTTTATTTTTCTAAAAAAAGGTTAATTCCATTAGCGTCCATTTGCACCAATCGCCAATCTTGAAGCACATTTGCACCTGAATTTTCATAAAAAGAAATTGCAGCTGCATTCCAATCTAAAACAACCCATTCAATTCGCTTCACTTGTTCAAGTTGTCCTTGTTTAATTACTTCTTTATACAGTGCAAATCCAGCTCCAGTGCCTCTATGTGAAGCTTTTACAATCAAATCTTCCAAATGAATTGTTTTGCCTTTCCAGGTGGAATAGCGATAATAATACAAAGCGATTCCAATTACTTTTGCATTTTCTTCTGCTACAAAACACTGAAATAGAGGATGTTCCGAAAATCCATCTCGTTCTAAATCCGCAACAGTTAGTTGCACCGCATCGGGTTCTTTTTCAAAAACAGCCAATTCGGTTATTAACGCTAATACAGCGGGCATATCGGATTTTATCGCTTTTCTTATTTGCATCGTTTCCTTTTATTTTTTGCAAAAATAGTACAACTTCATTATTTTTTTAAAACATTTTTATTTTTTTATTATATTATCACAAAAAAACCGATATTTGCACACAATTTACAACTACAACGTTTGCGAAATGGAAAAAAGAAAAACAACCTTAGGCGAATTTATTATTGAACACCAAAATTCGTTTCAGTATTCAACGGGTGAACTTTCCCGAATTATTAATTCTATACGATTGGCCGCAAAAGTGGTGAATTATAAAGTAAACAAAGCCGGTTTGGTGGACATTGTTGGTGCAGCTGGGGAACAAAATATCCAAGGCGAAGACCAACAAAAACTAGATGTGTATGCCAATGAAGTTTTTATTCAGACTTTAATTAACCGTGAAATTGTGTGTGGCATCGCCTCTGAAGAAAACGATGATTTCATTACGGTTGCTGGTTCGGATAATTCGCATAACAATAAATATGTGGTGCTTATGGATCCGCTTGATGGTTCTTCAAATATTGATGTTAATGTTTCGGTTGGAACTATTTTTTCTGTTTTTAGACGCGTAACTCCCGTTGGAACTCCCGTAACTTCTGAAGATTTTTTGCAAGCAGGAATTCATCAAGTAGCGGCTGGTTATGTAATTTATGGTACTTCAACAATGCTTGTTTATACAACCGGGCATGGCGTAAATGGTTTTACATTAAATCCTGCAATTGGTACTTTTTATCTGTCTCACCCAAACATGTCGTTTCCTGAAATCGGAAAAATTTATTCAATTAATGAAGGTAATTATGTTCATTTTCCGCAAGGTGTAAAAGACTATTTGAAATATTGCCAAACAGAAGAAGGTGATCGACCTTATACATCTCGTTATATAGGTAGTTTAGTTTCTGATTTTCATCGGAATATGATTAAAGGTGGAATTTATATTTATCCAACAAGTTCAAAAGCTCCAAATGGAAAATTGCGTTTGCTTTATGAATGTAATCCAATGGCGTTTATTGCTGAACAAGCAGGTGGAAAAGCATCTGATGGATTTAATAGAATTATGGAAATTCAACCAACGGAATTACATCAAAGAGTGCCTTTTTTCTGTGGGCAAAAAGAGATGGTTGAAAAAGCAGAAGTGTTCATGCAAAAATAAAATATATAACCTACTTCACATAAAAATCCGAATCAAAAAAAGCTATTATTTTTTGTTTCGGATTCTTTTTTTTGTTCATTTTTGTTTCTTTTTGGGTTAAAATCACCATAATCACTTCATATAGAAATATAATTTTGAATCGCTAAATTTATTGTAAATACTTGATTATCAATTATATTTTGTCCAATTTTACAATTTCATCACTTTAGATTTACCTTATTTTGATGTTTTCATAATTCAATGGTAATAAAGAGGAAACCTTTATACAACAACACCGTCGTAAGTTTGCCTCAAATAAATTTAACAACATAACTATTTTATTATGAAAAAATTAATCTTTAGCTTATCAATATTAGCTAGTGTTTTTACAAGTTGTTCCACAAGTGACGATGAAGGATCTGTTCAACCTATTGCGGGAGAGCTTACTGGTAGTGCTACAGTAAACAAAACAATTCCAATTGGAAATTATACTTTAAATGGAATTTACACGATTGAAAGTGGTGTAACCGTAACTTTCGATGCGGGTTCTAAAATTACAGCAAATAGTGCCAACGGTGTTGATGCTATTTTGGTTAAAAATGGCGGAAAATTAATCATGAATGGAACGGCTTCGTTACCAATAGTTTTAACGGAATCAACGGCAACTCCTGGTTCTTGGGGAGGTATTATTATGTATGGTGATGCACCTATAAATGGAGCAGGGGCAACCGCTACCAAAACTTCAGAAGACGGTTTGAATTTACCTTATGGAGGAACTAATGCAGCACATAATGGTGGTAAATTAAGCTATGTTCGTGTAGAATATGCCGGTAAAAAAATCACTGATGGAACAAGTGAAATGAACGCTTTTTCGTTTTATTCTGTTGGGACAGGAACAATTTTAGACCATTTAGTTGCTTATAAAGGAGCTGATGATGGTTTTGAATTTTATGGCGGAACAGTAAGTGCTAGTGATTTAATTTCTTACGGAAATTTTGATGATTCATTCGATTGGCAAGACGGTTGGAAAGGTCAAAACAACAGCAATTGGTATGCTTATCAAGTAGGAACTGGAAATTTCGGAATGGAAATTGAAGCTTCAAACAACAACAACGCCTTTTTTCCAGTAATTAGTAATATCACATTGAAAAGAGCAGCAGGTACGAACACAGAAGGTGGCTCATCTGCGGCGGAATATGATGCGATTCAATTTAAAAAACAAGGTAATGGTGATTTTTCTAACATTGTGATTTCAGGTTACACAAACCCAATGGCAACTGCCGTTCGGATTCAAGATGCGGGAACAAATACCGACCAAGTTACAGGCGGAAAAATAAAATTAACAGCCGTAAAAATTAATGACAACACATCACAGTTTGCAGGTGTTGGAGCCATAACCGTAGCGTTTCCATCTGGAAAATATACGACAAGCTCAACAGCTACAGGTGCCAACTTAACCGCTGGAGCTTGGGCAACAGTAGGTGGTGTAAACTTGCTAAACTAATACATTTGCTCTCAAAATGTTAAAAATCCTCTTTTTTAGAGGATTTTTTTGTTTGGCATTACTTTTGTATTAAAAAATGTTGTATATTTACAGCCAATTTAGGAAGCTCATGAAAAAAAACTACACTCATTTCATTGTTTTAATTGCTTTTTTATGTTGTTTTAGCCTGCAAGCTCAAGAACATAGATCTGCAGAACAAGAACCTTCAATAGAAGGTCTAAGCATTTATCCGAACCCTGTGAATACTGGGAAAATCTTTATTGCTACAAAATTAGCAGCAGACAAAAAAGTGGAAATCTTTAATGTTTTAGGAAAAAAAGTAATGGAAACGGTAGTAACCTCCAGAGAAGTAAACGTAAGTATGCTTGAAACAGGGGTTTACATCATCAAAATTAAAGAAGGTGATGCCACAGCAACCCGAAAATTAATCATTAATTAACCATTTCTTTTTGGCATGGATTTTTTTTCTTGCCAAAATAATTTTATCTTTGTACCTAAATCTTAAATTTAAATAAAAACATGAAAAAACTTTACACTTTTTTATTTATAACAACTTCATTTGTTGTTGTAAATGCTCAAACAAATTTGTTGTTAAATCCAGGCTTTGAGTCATGGACAAACAATCTTCCAGATTCTTGGTACAATACTGGATTAACTTTAACGCAAAGCACAACTATCTTTCATGAAGGAACAAGTTCTTGCGGTTTAACATCTCCAACATCAAGTAGCAAAACCATAAATCCTTTGGTGGATATTCCTGTTACTCAAGGTGTTACTTATGTTTTTTCTGGTTGGTATTTAGATAATCAAACGAATGCAAGATTTAGATATTGGAATCAATTTAGAACAGCTCCTGCTACAGATGGCTCTACTAGTGATGCTGGTTCAAATACATTACAAGGATCTACTTATTCTACGGATTCAGCAGAATGGCAATTTTTCACAGCAGAGGGGCAGCCAACTGCAACTGGAGTTAGTGCTAGACCAGGTCTAAGAGTATATCCAGAAAATTCAACTGGTGGTGGAATTATTTATTTCGATGATATAAAATTTTATGATAAATCAACTTTGTCAATTGATACAAAAGAGTTTGATAATCAAATAAAAATGGATAATGTGATTACCTCAAGTCTTGTAATTACTATGCCAACAAGAGCAACCGTAAATATTTATTCAACTGACGGGAAATTGATTACATCAAGAAGGGTTGAAAGCAACGAACCAATTGATACACAATCTTTAACAGCTGGTGTTTATTTGGTTACAATACAAAACGACTATGCTAAAACAAGCAGAAAAATAATAAAAAAATAATAATTTTTCTTAAAACATAATAAAAGCATCAATTGATAAAATTGGTGCTTTTTTTTTGGGCGTTACCACAAGGGTCGGGCTGTCCACTATATCTTTTTGGTTACGGATTTCAGTTGATTTTCATCGCAAAAAACAACTATTATTTCCAAATCAACAATAACCAAAAAGGATGCCGTTCCCATCCCTAACGCGTCCGCATTTCAGTTGAAAGTAAATTGAAAATTAGTAAATTGAATAAATTAGTTTTACATAGGACTTCTTTTTTAGTAGATGCTACTAACTAAGAATAAATTAAAATCAGTTTTTAAAGAAACCAAATGACAAAATAGTATGCTTTTGAATAAACCAAATGAAAAGTAACCTCTTTTTTGGGTATAAAAATAATTTCTTTATAATGCCTTTTTCAGGCTTTCTTTCCAATCTAAAATCGTAAAATTAAAAGTGTTTTTGATTTTTAATTTGTCTAAAACGCTATAGGAAGGTCGTTTTGCTGGCGTTGGAAATTCACTTGAAGGAATAGGTTTCAGTTCAATTTTTGTTTGGGTTTGTTCAAAAATTTCTTTTGCAAATTCATACCAACTGCATTGCCCTTCATTCGAAAAATGATAAACACCATAATTCGGTTGCTCCTTGTTTTCTTCAGAAAATCGAATAATAAGTAGTAGCACTTCTGCTAAATCAACAGCGTTTGTTGGTGTTCCAATTTGGTCATTCACAACCGATAAGCTTTCTCTCTCTTTTGCCAAACGCAACATCGTTTTCAGAAAATTATTCCCATACTGCGAATACACCCAAGACGTTATGATGATAAAATAAGC
>Ga0247722_10001753_pt1 | contig 11730 bp, 10 predicted proteins | sample MSEWelMarce3H_FC_FD_189094 | JGI IMG/M metagenome (GOLD analysis project Ga0247722, IMG submission 189094) | Subsurface sediment microbial communities from gas well in West Virginia, United States - MSEEL Well Study Marcellus 3H_FC | ecosystem: Environmental > Terrestrial > Deep subsurface >... | reverse complement strand
GTAGTTAAATTTGCATCTAGAATGCAAACTGAGAGTAAAAGGCTAACAGAATTAGTGCAAGAAATTATTAATCTATCTCGCTTGCAAGATGATGATCCACTTAAAAATGGAAAGAGATTTGATATCTCTGAAGTAATTTATGACGCACTCGATCAATCTAAGTTAAGTGCTCAAGTTAGAAAGATTTCCTTGTTTTATGAGCCCACTATAAATGCTTGGATCAATGGCGATCGCAGCCAAGTCAGTATGGGAATTCATAACTTAATTGAGAATGCTATTAATTACAGTCCAGATTCAACAAGGGTTGCAATTGATTTAAAAGTTACCAATCAAATAGCTGAGATTTCAATATCTGATCAAGGAATTGGAATACCAGAAAAAGATATTGAGCGAATCTTTGAAAGATTTTATCGAGTTGATCCAGCACGCTCACGTTTAACAGGTGGTACTGGACTTGGTCTATCAATTGTTAAACATATTGCGCTAAATCATGGCGGGGATGTTTCGGTTTGGAGTGTTGAAGGTGCTGGAAGTACATTCACTCTCAGGTTTCCAATTGCAACTGAGCTTTCAGAGAGCAGCAAATGACAAGGATTTTAGTTGTTGAGGATGAGGCATCGTTTTCTGAGGCACTCTCCTATGTATTAACTAAAGAGGGGTATCAAGTAACTGTTGCTGATACCGGTGATGGTGCGATTAAAGCATTTGATAAAGAGGGTGCTGATTTAGTTTTACTTGATTTAATGTTGCCTGGATTATCAGGTACTGAGGTTTGTCGCCAACTGCGCACCAGGTCCAAAGTTCCAATAATTATGTTAACGGCTAAGGATTCTGAGGTAGATAAGGTAGTTGGACTTGAGCTAGGCGCTGATGATTATGTAACTAAGCCTTACTCAAAAGCTGAACTAGTTGCCAGAATTAAGGCGGTACTGCGACGTGGAAGCAATGATGAAAATGAAAAGGTGGAAAGTTTGCTTTCAGCTGGCCCAGTTGAGATAGATGTTGAAAGCCACAAGGTAAAAGTTTTAGGCGAGCATGTCTCATTCCCATTAAAGGAGTTTGAATTACTTGAATTCTTAGTGCGAAATAGTGGACGAGTTTTAACCCGAGTTCAGTTAATTGATCGAATCTGGGGCAGCGATTACTTTGGTGACACCAAAACCTTAGATGTTCACATCAAACGCTTGCGGACCAAGATTGAAAAGGATCCTGCTAATCCGGTCTTTATTTTAACGATTCGCGGTCTTGGTTATAAATTCGAAGGTTAAGCTTTAAACCGGATATTTTCAATATCGGCATAAATACCATCGGCTGCAACAACTAATGCATCAAAGGTAATTGGTGAGGCTTTAGCGAAATTTACAACTACTGGAATTCGATTACCAATAACTTCACTCATCTGTGCAATTGAAGCGTCAGCATTAGCGATATCGCCAACAAAGGTAATTGGATTGTTCTTCTTTAGATCTAGGGTGCTTGCTGCAATAACAGCCGGTTGACCATCAATGGTAATAGAGGTAATTGCATCAGAATCTTCTGCCCAATTAACAAATGTTCCGATTAATACACCAGTGTTATCTGCCTGCTTAATCACTAATAGATTACGAACTCGAATTTCATTGCTTTGACCTTCAACACCATCAGTTACCTGTTTAATCATTCTTGTCTCAGCTGTTCGGCCTGCTGCACAACTTGTTAATAAAGATGTGATTGCAAAAATTGAAATAATTTTTAAGGATTTTGAAAGCACAGTTTTTGACATGGGTCAAGGTTATCTTTTCGCCAAAATAAAGGGAAAATCTGGTGCTAATTATCGAGGTGAAGTGGCTCCCAAAATGCTGGTATCCTTAGCCCCTAGTGAAAGGCTCTTCCTAAATGACATTTAAAGTCGGCGAAACCGTTGTTTACCCCCATCACGGAGCTGCACAGATCGAAGCGATCGAAAAGCGCACGATCAAAGGCGAAGAGAAGATATACCTAGTTTTAAAGGTTGCCCAAGGCGATCTAACAGTTCGAGTCCCTGCTGAAAACATTGACCTAGTAGGCGTGCGCGATGTTGTTGATTCAGCCGGCCTAGATCGAGTATTTAATGTTTTACGTCAGCCATACACAGAAGAGCCAACTAACTGGTCTCGTCGCTACAAAGCAAATGTTGAAAAATTAGCTTCAGGTGATGTTATTAAGGTGGCTGAGGTTGTTCGTGATCTTTACCGTCGTGATTTAGATCGTGGCCTATCTGCTGGTGAGAAGCGCATGCTTTCAAAGGCAAAACAAATTTTAGTTTCAGAGCTTGCTCTGGCTGAGCGAACAGATGAAGTTAAAGCAGCTACTCTGCTTGATGAGGTACTAGCCTCTTAAGTTGGCAGTTCCTAATTGCCGCTCATGATTAAAAAAACTGCAGCGATCATTGCTGGTGCTGGAAGCGGCCATAGATTAGGTGCAGATTTACCAAAAGCACTTGTTAAATTACTTGATAAAACTTTAGTCGAGCACGCAGTTAACGCACTAGCTCCAGTTGCGCAATTAATTGTTGTAACAGCACCCGCAGGCTTTGAAGATCAATTCAAAAAACTTCTTGGTGATCAAGTAACAGTAATCACTGGCGGGGTTCTGCGAAGTGACAGTATCCGAATTGCCTTAGCTGCAATTGGTAATGAGTACGAGTTTGTTTTAGTTCATGATGCCGCTCGCGCAATTGCATCCACACAATTGGCTAGAGACGTTGTGGCGCAACTTGAAAAAGGTGAGCAAGCAGTAATTCCAGCACTCGAAGTTGTTGACACAATTAAAGAAGTTGATGCAAATGCTTATGTTCGAAATACACCAGAGCGGGCAAATCTTCGCGCGGTACAAACACCACAAGGATTTTCAAAATCAGTACTGGCTCACGCCCATCAATCTGCAGAGGATGCAACTGATGATGCAGCACTCGTTGAGGCAATTGGCGTGAAGGTTAAGGTAATTGCTGGTGAAGAGCGAGCTTTAAAAATTACAAATAAATCAGATTTAGCAAGGGCCATTGCAATTTTGTTACCAGATAAGCAAAAACAAGTAAGAGTAGGTATTGGTACTGATGCACATGCATTCAGTAAAGATCCTGCAAGAAAACTTTGGCTTGCTGGTTTGCTTTGGGATGGTCAGGTCGGAGTAGATGGCCACTCAGATGGTGATGTGGCAGCTCATGCAATTTGCGACGCACTTTTAGCAGCAGCAAATCTTGGTGATTTAGGAAGTAATTTCGGCGTAAGTGATCCAAAGTATTCCGGTGCAAGTGGTGCAACATTGCTTGCTGAAACACTTGTTAAGGTGAATACAGCTGGATTTGTAATTGAAAATGTGGCTGTGCAAATAGTGGCAAATAAGCCAAAGATCGGCACGCGTCGGGCTGAAGCTATTGCTGCAATTTCAGCAGCATTAAATGGCGCGCAGGTATCAGTTTCTGCAACATCTACTGATGGTCTTGGCTTTACAGGTGAAGGTAAAGGCTTATCCGCGATCGCAACCGCTCTAATCATTAGTGCCTAGTAACGTGAGAAGTAGAATTTAACAATGGGCACACTTAATTTATATGACACCAAAAGCAGAAGTGTTTCCCCGTTTAAGCCCTTAAAGGCAAAACAAGTTGGAATCTACTTGTGTGGCGCTACGGTTCAAGCACCACCTCATATTGGCCATATTCGAAGCGGTGTTAACTTTGATATTTTGCGTCGCTGGTTAGCTGCCAGCGGCTATGAAGTTACTTTTGTTCGCAACGTAACTGATATTGATGACAAGATTTTGCATAAAGCAGTCCATGAAGAGATCCCTTGGTGGGCTGTTGCGATGAAGTATGAACGCGCATTTACCGATGCCTACAACGCATTAAATGTATTACCACCAACTTATGAGCCACGAGCAACTGGGCACATTACGCAGATGATCCAGCTGATGCAAAAGTTAATTGAAAACGGTTCGGCATATGCCCCAGGAAATGGTGATGTTTACTTAGAGGTTCGAAAGTTAAAAGAGTATTTAACTTTATCTAATCAAAAATTAGATGATCTGCAATCAGCCGATGATGCAGATCTAACATATAAAAAAGATCCACGTGATTTTGCATTATGGAAAGCGGCTAAGGCTGGAGATCCATCATGGCCAACACCTTGGGGAGATGGCAGGCCAGGTTGGCACCTAGAGTGTTCAGCAATGGCGCATGCTTATTTAGGTGAAGCATTTGATATTCATGGTGGCGGCTTAGATTTAATTTTTCCACATCATGAAAATGAGATTGCTCAATCACAAGCTGCCGGTTATAAATTTGCTAACACTTGGATGCATAACGCATGGGTTACAACCTCCGGTGAAAAAATGAGCAAGTCACTAGGTAACTCACTTCAAGTGCATGAAATATTAAAGAAGGTACGCGGTATTGAATTACGGTGGTACTTAGGAAGTGCGCATTATCGATCAATGCTCGAGTTCTCCTTTGAAGCACTTGAAGAATCAGCAACTTCATTTCGCAGAGTCGAGGCATTTTTAGCCAGGGCTAAATCTGTACTTGGCGCAGAGCCACAACCATTAATCGCAGAAGAATTTGCTGCTGCAATGAATGATGATTTAGCTGTTCCACAAGCATTGGCCTTTATCGCTGAAAGCATGCGCATTGGTAATACATCAGCTGATGATAAAAAAGTAATCGCGAAAACTGCTGGTGAAATACGTGGTGCGTTATCAATATTGGGCTGTGATCCACTGGATCCAGTTTTTGCAACAAGTAAATCAAATGATGCAGCAATGGATGGCTTAATTAAGTTAGCGCTAGAGCAGCGCGAAGCGGCTAGATTACGTAAAGATTTTGCAGAAGCAGATGCAATTAGAGATCAGATTGCATCCCTTGGTGTAATTGTTGAAGATACCCCTAATGGTCCAAGATGGAGTTACTAATGGTGCGTCCAGGTAAATCGAGAAAAGATCAACCAAAATCCAAAGAGCGAGTTAGATCAAAGGAAAAACCACGCTCTAGTGAAAAAGTAAAACCACAAGGAAAATATAAAGCTAGCGCTAAAGATGATAAAAAGCCTGGCTTTAAAGGTAAGGATCGCGAGATCTCACGCAAACCAAACTTTCGCAAAGAGCGTAGAGAAAATCGCAGACCAGATCGTCCAGAGAAAAGATTTGATCGTAAACAATCAGCGCAGGATGCAGTCGCTGGCAAAAACAGTGTGGTTGAAGCACTTCGCGCAAAGATTCCAGCGAAGGAGTTAGTTGTTGCAATCAAGGTAGAACTTGATGAGAAAATTTCAGAGGCGATTCGACTAGCAAAAAACTCTGATCTACCAATCAAAGAGCTACCTCGCCGGGCACTGGATGAGCTAACTGGAAATGCCAATCATCAAGGTATTGCTCTCGTCATTAAGCCGTTTAATTACAGTGAGCTTAATCAGATAATTGCTAAGGCAAAAAAACCAATGATGTTAATTGGACTAGATGGAATTACTGACCCACATAATTTGGGCGCAGTTGTTAGATCAGCCGCAGCATTTAGCGCAGACGGGGTTGTAATTCCAGAGCGACGAAATGCATCTATGACCGGCTCAGCCTGGAAAGCATCTGCAGGTGCGGCGGCGCGTATGCAAATTGCCCAAGTTACAAATTTAGTTCGATCAATTGAGGATGCGAAAAAGGCTGGCTGTTTTGTAATTGGTCTTGATGCTGATGGAGATAGCGAGCTTTCAAAGATGAACCTAGCTAATGAATCTATCTACATAATCGTTGGTAGTGAAGGCAAAGGCTTATCAAGATTAGTTCGCGAAAAGTGCGACCTGGTTGTTTCAATTGCAATGCAATCAAATGTGGAATCGCTAAACGCCTCTGTTGCAACTGCAATCACAATGCACTGGGTGGCAACGGAGCGAAGTAAGCAATAATGCACTTTAGACGTTTTATTGCCCTCGGAGATTCAATGACCGAGGGAATGAGCGATGAAATAATTGATGGAAATTATCGAGGTTGGGCAGATCGAGTTGCCGATGTCCTAGCAACGGAGGAGCCAAACTTTTCCTATGCCAACCTAGCAATTCGCGGCAAATTACTTCACCAGGTAGTTGAAGAACAGGTCCCAAATGCAATTAAGTTTATTGAAGGAAAGCAAACTTTAGTTTCATTTCATGCAGGCGCCAATGATGTGCTTAGACCAAATTACAAACCAGAGCTCTCATTTGCGCAGTATGAAGTGGGTATTAAGAAACTAACTGAGGCAGGTGCAACGGTAATTATTTTTACTGTGGTCGATAAGGTGGATGGCAAAGGCAAGACTGCGGAGCTGTGGCATCAAAGATTTAGTGCCTTTAATGAAAATGTAAGAATGGTGGCCAAAAAGTATCCAGTCCTTTTATTTGAAGCAAAGGATGCTGAATTTTTAAATGATCGCAGATTTTTAGCCTTTGATCGCCTACATATGAATGCTGAAGGGCACCGGCGATTAGCACAAGCGGTGTTAGCAGGATTGGAAAAATCCCATGACCCAAATTGGCAAGTGCCACTTGGTCCGGCAAAAAAGAAGAATAAAATTATTTCTACTGCAAACACCTTTGCTTGGATGATTACTTTTGTTTTACCGTGGATCTGGCGCAGGGTGCGTGGAAAATCTTCTGGTGATGGTCGTAGCGGTAAATATGAAAGACCAATTCGCTGGCCTAACTCTCATTAAACTGATAATCACCTGCTGATTACCTGTTATTCATCTAACTAGAGCAAACTAGGCGCATGAGTTTGCCCATTATTTCCGAGAATCCGCGTGATCGATTAATTGATCGCGAGTTAAGCTGGCTCTCATTTAATGAAAGAGTTTTAGATTTAGCAGAAGATAAAAACGTCCCACTTCTTGAGCGCTGCCGATTCCTTGCGATCTTTTCCTCAAACTTAGATGATTTTTACATGATTCGAGTTGCCTCACTAAAAATGAAGATTGAAAATGGATACTACAAAGCAAATAGTGCGGGATTTTCACCACAGGATTTGATGAAGGAGATCTCGGAAAAAACTCAAAAACTAATTAATCGGCAATCAACCTGTTTTCAAGAAAGCATCCTGCCCGAACTAGCAGCTAATGGAATTGAGATTTCCACATGGGATGAGCTCTCAACGGACGAGAAAAAATACGTCGCAAAAATATTTAATGATCGGATCTTTCCTGTCTTGACTCCACTTGCAGTTGATCCGTCTCACCCATTCCCATATATCTCTGGTCTTTCCTTAAATTTAGCAGTATTGGTTAAGCGACCAGATACGCATGAGGAGTTATTTGCTCGAGTTAAAGTCCCACAATCTTTGCCCAGATTTATTGAAACACAAGAGCTGGAGTTTGGAAAGTTCATTTCACTAGAAAATGTAATTATTGCAAATTTAGAACATCTTTTTCCTGGTATGGAAATTGAGGATTACTACGCATTTAGATTAACTAGAAATGCCGATCTTGAAATTGAAGAGGATGAATCAGAGAACCTACTTGAATCAATGGAACAAGAATTATTAAGGCGCAAATTTGGCCCACCCGTTCGACTTGAAGTTGATATTGATATCAAATCTAATTTGGTTAAAAAACTAAAAGAGGAATTATCCATTAAGGATGAAGATATTTCTCGTTACCCAGAACCCCTTGATTTAACTGGCTTAAATCGAATCGCAGATCTTGATCGCCCTGAGCTTAAATTTAAACCATTTAAAAATCAGATCGCAAAGGAGCTGCGCGAGGTAGATCCAGAGGATAGTGATGAGTTTTTCGCTGCAATTAGGCGCAAGGAGATTTTACTTCACCACCCTTATGATTCCTTTAACTCATCCGTTGTGAAGTTCTTAGAAACTGCAGCCAAGGATCCACACGTTTTAGCAATTAAACAAACTTTATATAGAACATCTGGTGACTCGCCAATTGTTAGCGCATTAATTGAAGCGGCCGAAGCTGGCAAGCAAGTACTTGCAGTAATTGAAATTAGAGCGCGATTTGATGAACAAGCAAACGTGCGCTGGGCAAGAAAGTTAGAAGATGTCGGCGTCCATGTTGTTTATGGCTTGGTTGGCTTTAAAACTCACGCCAAGCTTTCACTAGTTGTGCGTGAAGAAGCGGGAGTAGTGCGCCGCTACTGCCATGTTGGTACCGGAAATTACAATCCAAAGACGGCCAGAATGTATGAGGATTTAGGTTTATTAAGTAGTGACTCTGATTTAGGTGAGGATCTAAATAAGTTATTCAATCAATTATCTGGTTTTGCGCCATTATCTGAATACAAACGATTGTTAGTAGCCCCCCGCACACTTAGATCTGGCCTGCTTGAGCGAATAGATCGAGAAATAGCCAATCAATTAGCGGGTAAGCCAGCGGGGATTAGATTGAAATTAAATTCAATTTTAGATGAGGAGTTTATTGAGGCGCTCTATCGAGCTTCACAATCTGGTGTGAAAATAGATTTAATCGTAAGAGGAATTTGCGCCATCCGAAGTGGCATTCCAGGAGTCAGTGAAAATATTAAAATCCGCTCACTTTTAGGAAGGTTTTTAGAGCACTCTCGAATTTTTCATTTTATCAATGCCGGTGATGATGAGATATACATTGGTTCAGCAGATCTAATGGATCGAAATCTAAGTCGAAGAGTTGAAAGCTTAGTCCGAATCGCTGAGCCAGAGCATAAAGCATCTCTAATTGAGTTATTAGATGAATATTTAAGTGATGAGATTGCTAATTGGCAAATGTTGCCAAATGGAAAGTGGCAGAATATTTCAAAGAATTCTGATGGTAGTGCAATTGAAAATGTCCAACAGTTACTAATCGAGAAGTATCGGATAGGACAATGAGTTCAGTGATTGTTGCAGCTGGAGCCGTAGTTTGGCGAAAGAATTCAAAGGGTGTAACTGAAATAGCGGTAATTCACCGACCAAAATATGATGATTACAGTTTACCTAAGGGAAAGATCGAACCAGGTGAATCCTTAATCACTTGTGCCTATCGCGAGGTGTTTGAAGAAACTAATCTAACGACACAGTTCGGTCCATTTTTAGGTGATGTTGAGTATTTTTCACCATTAGGTTTAAAACGAGTTAGTTACTGGGCAGCAAAATCTATTGGAGAAGAAAATCTTTTTACTCCAAATAATGAGGTAGATAAGTTAGATTGGCTACCGATTAATAAAGCAATTGATAAATTAACATCCGAGACGGATAAAGAGATACTTGGTAGGTTTGTTAAATCTTTCTATGATACGCAGCCGCTTATTTTGCTTCGCCATGCAAAAGCATTAGCTCGAAGTGAGTGGCCTGGTGATGATGATGACCGACCGCTAGACGCACTTGGTCAGAATCAAGCTGCCAAACTGCCAAGTATTTACCAGATCTTTAATTTAAAGCAGATCCATACTTCAGATGCGATTCGCTGTTATGACACGGTAACTCCGATAGCCAAGGCACTGCAATTAAAGATAGAGGTCAGTGGAAGGTTAAGTGAGAGCTCATTTAAAAAGGATAAAGAGCGAGCATTTGATTATATGAAAGAGTTGATCAAATCAGATAAGAGCGCATTGATCTGTAGTCACAATCCGATTTTGCCTAAATTATTAGCAAAGGTAAGCAAGAAAAATGAATTAACGCTGGATGAAGAGAAGTTGCAGCCTGCTGATGCTTGGATTCTGCATCGATTAGGTAAAGAGGTTTTACAAATTGATCGAATTAATTCACCAATTAATTAAGCTTCCATCCAATCCATCCATTTAAGAACTACTCCTTCACGAAGTGCCCACGGGCAGACTTCCAGATTTTTTAAATCTAAATTTCGCATAACACTCTCTGCGACAAATGCTCCAGCAACAATTTGAGATGCGCGGTTTTCAGATACACCGGGCAATTTAGCTCTTGATGATGTATCCATATCTGCTAATTTATTTGAGATCTTTCGGATTGCATCAATTGAAATATTATTGCCGGTACCGTCAAACCAGTCACCGCACAATCTAGCGAGAGTTCTTAGTGTTTTACTAGTTGCAATAGCGCGATCTGATTCTTGATGCTTAACCATTGTTGGCAAAATTTGCTCTAATGAATTCTCTACATGATCTCGCAAATTTCTAACACTTTTTTCTGAGTATGGATCACCCTTCAAATAATCTTTAGTTAATCTCGCTGCACCTAGTGGCAGTGACACAGCAATCTCTGGGGACTCATCTGTGCCAACAGCCATCTCAAGTGAGCCACCACCAATATCAACAACTAGTAAGCGACCACTTGACCAGCCAAACCAACGACGTGCGGCCAAGAAAGTTAATTTAGCTTCCTCTTCACCGCTTAGTACTTGCAAATCTATTTGAAAATCTTTGTTAATACTTTTAATAATTTCATCACCATTTTGAGCTTCACGTAAGGCGGAGGTAGCAAAAGGGAGCAACTCTTGTGTTTTTGCTACTAGCGATTGAGCGATTGCATTTTTAATGCAATCCCTTAACTTTGTAACGCCCTCTTCCGAAATTCGCGCATCATCACCTAGATATTGAGTTAGTCGCAACTCCTCTTTGTAATTAAAAGTAGGATTTGGTCTAGCCCCTGGGTGAGTATCTACAACCTGTAAATGAACAGTATTGGATCCAACATCTAAAACCCCAAGGCGCATATCGGCAACTTACTAGATTTCCACCGCTAAATATGCGTGATCAAGTGCAATTTATTCATGGCATAATTACGCCTCGCAAGTTGCAGTACACGCCTCTCTAGCTCAGTGGTAGAGCAGCCGCCTTGTAAGCGGCAGGTCGTCAGTTCAATCCTGACGGGGGGCTCCATAGATCTCTTCACTTTTGATAAATCGTAAGTACAGTTAATTCATGTTTAAATCAAAAACCGGCCAAGATTTTGATGTGGTCATTGTCGGATCTGGTTTTGGTGGATCAGTGGCTGCCCTTCGCCTAACTGAAAAAGGTTACAAGGTCGCAGTATTAGAAGCTGGTCGTAGATTTGGCGATAAAGATTTTCCAAAGACTTCTTGGCGTTTAAGTAGATTTTTATATATGCCAAGGCTTGGACTTCGTGGCATTCAAAGAATTCATATCTTGCCTGACGTTTTAGTTTTAGCTGGCGCCGGTGTTGGCGGCGGCTCACTTGTTTATGCAAATACTTTATATAAACCACCTGCTTCTTACTTTGCAGATAAACAATGGAATCAAATTACTGATTGGGATGCTGAGTTATCACCTTGGTATGACCAAGCTTCAAGAATGTTAGGCGTTGCGAGTAATCCATACTTTTCACCATCAGATGAGGCAATGAAGCAGGTTGCTGATCAAATGGGAGTTGGCCACACATTTAAATTGGCACCACTAGGTGTCTACTTTGGCGATGGCAATGGTGTTAAATCTAAGGATCCATTTTTTGGCGGCGTAGGACCAGATCGTGATGGTTGTTTGCAATGTGGTGCCTGCATGACTGGCTGCCGGCATAATGCAAAAAATACTTTGCCCAAGAATTATTTAGGTTTGGCGGAAAAAGCTGGAGCTAAGGTATTTCCAGAACATACAGTCGTAAAGATGGAACAAGTAAGTGATGGAAGTTGGAAAATTTCAGCCCGCAAAAGCTCTGCCTGGTTTGGTGGAAAGCGAAGTTTTACTGCGGCGCAGGTAGTAGTAGCAGCTGGCACATACAACACTCAAAAATTGATGCATAAGATGAAATCAGATGGCACCCTTCCCAAGATTTCAAATGCACTTGGTAAATTATCTA